>Ga0116230_10007607_pt1 | contig 10700 bp, 5 predicted proteins | sample S1TSphfallax_3_FD_88678 | JGI IMG/M metagenome (GOLD analysis project Ga0116230, IMG submission 88678) | Host-associated microbial communities from peat moss isolated from Minnesota, USA - S1T2_Fd - Sphagnum fallax MG | ecosystem: Host-associated > Plants > Peat moss > Unclassified | place: USA...
ATGCTAGAACTGGACAGCAGCCTTGATTGCGTCCAATATCTGCAAAATCAGACAACAAACAAATGGGTCATGCAAAATGCAACAAGTTCCATTCTGCAACAATGTCAGAATAGTCAATACACTGTTATGATACAGAAGATAACTCCAGAGACCAGACAATTGCAGAATATCCTTAAATATAAATGTTAGTCATTTCTTATTTCCTTAACTTGATACGCTGCCTTGTAGCTCTACCAATTCTAGCAACTTTTTATGGGTTGTAGCAGCACTTGTCTAAGTTGTTTTGACTGAGTTTTTGGTGCCATCATGAACCATGCATATTGAAAAGATGGGAGTTAAAAGGATCCAACAACAGACTGCATGACAGTCCACTAGGATGTATGATGGACAGTCCATAAGCATACCTTGTTCTTTGTTGGCAGGTAAAATGGTTCAAATACCAATGGGAAAGGTGTATCAAGGCCACAAACTCGAACAATGGGTGCCTCCAGCTGACAAAGTTTCACACTTTTGACTTTCAGTATCCAAACATAGATCCTAATCACAACAAACTGTCAAATACTTGGGTTGATTAACAAGTAAAGGCAGAAAAGTGCCAAAATAGGGGATGTGCAAGGAAGAAGGAACACAGTCATGGAAGAGAGAGAGAGAGTCTACTTTCTGCCATTAAACTTCATGCAAAATGTGGTTTATATGAACTTCACTCAATCCAGAAAAGGGAAGTCAGGAGTAAAATCGAACTAGTCTACAAGGTCTTGCAGTTTCTGACAATGGGTTTGCAATCCCCAGATCATTTCCTTAATGTAGAGGACCACTGTCTAAACCCTAAACACACAACTCATACTTGGAAGAGGAAGAAGCAAAATCTCACTCGTAAGAAACAGCGTTCAGTGATGTATGCTGCAATCTCTGCACCAAATCCACCTGTAACTGGTGCCTCATGACTCACCTAATCATCAGTAAACTCCTCTTTAGAAACTTTGTTTTGATGTTGCCATTCAAGCCAAAACACCAAACAAAAGCAATATTGGGCAAGATTCTCCAGATCTCATATTAACAAACAAAATGGTGCAAGTTGAGAGAGGACATACCAATAGTCGTCCAGTTTTGTTAACAGAGGCTTCCACAAGTTCTTGGTCCCAGGGTATGAGTGTTCGCAAATCAATCAGCTCACATGAAATACCATCCTGCACTCCATATAAATCAATGTCCAGTCACAATCTAACAGTAGATAACAACAATAGTTTCATCATTGAACAACAGACTTAGAAGAGGTTTGCAGTTTGGGTTCAGGGCTTCAAACTTCCTCTAATTTCCATTTTAAGACCAGCAACTACTTCTGTAATGGTGAAACACATAGGTAGCTGATCATCAAAGAGGGTTTAGGGTTTAGTGTCAACAACCTTTGCAGCCTCAGTGCAAGCCTGTTCCATGATGGTAAGTTGGGCACCCCAACCCACTAGAGTGATGTCACTTCCCTCCCTCATGACCTGGTTCACCATCTCACTGCTGTTAAGTGTAATGCCATCTTTCAATGGTACCATGTCTTGTTGACCTACCTTCAAATGATGCTCTCACAAATTTGGGAAGCCAAAAACAATTTCTTAACAACCTGTTTTGCAAAAACAATTTACTATATTCTAACACAACTATGGCAACAAAGAAGACACTCTTATGAAGCTCATATGAACAAGTAGTGAAGAAATGAAGCTAAAAGAAGACACATTCAGGACACAACCAGTGACCCAGGTAACTACGCAAAACACCTGAGCTTTCTTTATCCTTAACCCTGAACATGTTCAGGGTCCTCCTGAAACAAAAAAATTCTGGGAGTTGAAATATAGTACCTCTGCACTGGAAAGTGGAAGAGTGTAATCATCCTCAGATACCTCCTCCACCGCCATTCGATATAACAACTTTCCATGAACCCAAGCCAGAAGCCACCATTTAGAATCACTAGAGGAACCAGAATAGACACCCTGCAACAATGAAGTTGCAATGAAACCAACCCAGAAACATTTTGCCCACAGAATGTCCTACCTTTGGCTCAAAGAATACAACAGGATTTGGGTCTCGAATTGATGCGAGAAGAAGACCTTTTGCTTGAGAGGGACTTCGTGGAATCACTACCTGCCACCACCTCACAAAAATTACATAACCCATCTTCAAAGAAAGTAGATGCAAGACCTCAACACTTCCATTTCAATGAAATCCTCTAGGATCACTCACATATATCTATGAGATTGCAGAAAAATCTCAACAACAGTTTGAAGATAACATGACAATGAGTGCAGTCATGACACTTAAGGGTCACTCACAAAGTTAGACTCCACCTTCATCACAGATGACCTGCCATGACTATCCCTTGACTTCATCAGCTTCTGCTGGTGGGTGTAGATAAGTACATAAAGAGTCCACTGAGCCAAATTCCCATCAAACCATAATACACAATCTGCATCTGCAGTTTCTGTTGCATTTCAGGAAGCACTACATTTACAGCATAGTGAGGAGGGAGATTGCATTAACGGACCTTTATACCAGGGACATGACAGAAAAAGGCTTCAGGGGACTGAGAGTGATAATGTCCACCATGTCCCACAGCTCCATATGGTGCCCGTATGGTAAGCCCTGTTGTTCTAGCACCAAATAATATTGCATATTCAGAACAGTAAAGCAGTTGTGAAAAGGAAAAACTGTTAGGTGAAACCCTAAACCCTCTAAAATTCTTGTAATTGCCTTCACAGCAAGGAAGGTGAAGAGACCTCCAGTATTGAACATATTGCCACTTCTGTAGCGATACTTTGCAGCTTCATTCACTATCTGCGACCCCCACAAAAAAATAAGTCAAAAAACTCTCTCCACCTTCCTGTTCCTTATCATCAAGATCAAGCTTGCAGGCAAGTTGTTTAATTGAATAAGATCATTGTCTGCACTTCAAGGCTCCATAACCCACATAGTTAGGGTTAGGGATCAACAAGGGACTAAACATGCACTAGCTATGTATATAACAATCATGAGCAAGTAAAGGAGACTCAGGGAATTTTTTACTTGGTCAAATGCTGGATAAATATAGTCTGCAAACTGAATCTCTGCTATAGCTCGGTTACCCTGCAAGCAGGAAAACAGAAAACAGACCAGCCAAAAACTCTCAGTCAAAATCTTGAATGGAAGCAACACTCACTAGAATTGAATAGTCTAAGAGATTGGACAGAACAAAGAAAACCCCAAAAATAAACAGCTTTCATTGCTGGTCAAAAGCTCTAGGTTGTGATCCAAAAGACCACAGCAAATTGTCTCTGAGGTTTGTCTCAATTCTAAGGGGAAGTAGGATTAGGGCACCCACCATTGATGCCAACCCGATTCCAAACCCCACGATTCCCTGCCACAAAGCAGAAGACTCTTATGTATCCACAACATAGGAGAGAGTGCAGACAATGGAAGATGTGGGTGGACATGATAAAAAGAGAATGTGCATTCATTTATTTGGTTTGAAACTATTGTTGTTGCAATACTTACCTGCTCACAGAGAGGGGTATTGAACACACGACTTCTGCCAAATTTATCACGTAATCCCACGGTGCACCGAAATACACCTCCAAAGCCCACATCCTCACCAAACACATATGACCTGCACACCAAAACCCTTCTACAAGGTTACTACTTCCAAGCTTTCACTCTTGTTTTTTTTAGGGTTTAGGGTTGGACACAGAACTGCATGTCAGAAATTGAAGAATTTAAAAGAGGAACATACATCTATCTCCTTTGAGTCAAACCCAGCAAGAGCATAACTCAAGAAGTCGAGTAAAACTGACCATCACATCACACTCCACATTCTTTTGGTATGAATGTACCAAATCCAGAAAATTGTGGAGGAGATGAGAAGAAAAAAACACCTGAGATTCACAACATCACAAAAGAGTGAAACTCACAACAACCAACCAAATAGGCAGGAAGGAAATTTGCCAAGGAGTTGCTTCATGTAGACCTGGGATCTGTGTCAAGGGCAGTATAGAGGGCATTGTTGATTGCTGAGAACAAGTTCATCTTCTTTTTGTTTCCATGTCCCTTTGTGTGATCACCACCCATTGGCTGCTGCTTCTCTGCTGCTGCTGCAACCTCCTGTGTGGTTTGGAAAGACCTCCATGCTCCAGCAGATCGAGAAAAAGAGGATGATGATGATAACAACCCATCTGAGGTAACAACCCAACTACTCTTCAAACTGGATGATGATGATGATCCCTGAGAGACCAAGAAAGAGCAAGAGGAAAGTGTTCTTTCCTTCCACCCCATCAATCAATCAATCAATCAGTCCTGTCTCTCAATCCCCAAAGCCTCAAAATCTCTCTTATGGGATGTTTTCTTCTTTTGTGCACAATAATTCACACTACAAAACCACCCTTCTCCGGTCACCTATATTATCCCTTTGCAGATGCACCTGCCTGGAGCAGCAACAACAGCAACTGAACACCCAAAAAAAAAAAAACAAACACTCCTGCCCAATAAATGCCTCTAAGAATATATACTGCAGTTGCAACAAACCCAACCCTAATTATAATACCCAGATGCAACTCTCCAAATTCACATGCACATCTACATGATGAGCAAATCGTCTGTGTAATTAAGAAAGCTCCGGTGCTCAAGTCTTCAGAACAAAACAAAAAGACTGAAACTCCTCTGTTTCTCCCCCCCGCTTTCTTTTCTTTTATCACAATTGCTGCAGACTTGATAGGAACCCAAAAACTGGGGCTGAGATTCTAACAACTGGGAAGCTGACAGACTTCACAGGCTTGTTGGGTGATGTGGGTGGTGAAGAAGTCTTCCTACTTAGGAGAAGCTGGAGAGTTGAGGATAGTTAAGTAGGGGAGATTAAAGGTGATTTGGGATAAGAAAGAGTGATGATGGATGACGATGAGCAGAAAATCAAAAGACAAAAAGCTGAGCAAACATATATAGAGAGCAAGCAAGCAAACAACAACAACAACAACAACAGCGTACGCTAAAAGAGATAGATCCGAGTAGTGACGCAGTTGCTGATCATCTCTCCTCCGCCTTCTTCTCCGTTGCATCTATCTGATAGATTAGCTTTTAGTACTGGACCCACAAGAGGAATTGAGCTCTTTTCAGCCTTTTTGTTTGTAATCTTTCAGCTCCTTTTCAACGCTTTTGTAAGAAAAATCATTGCTAAAACTCTCAATGTTTTGTTTGATTGAGAGGGATTCTTTTGACAGACCAGCAGATGCAATTATCCACATGATACAACAGTTAATTCTTCTTCTTCCGATCCCACCCACATCAGAAAAAAGACAAAAAGACTACATGAAGACTATTTGCAAACCTGCATTGCAAACACTGAAAAGAGTAAATCGAAGTTGGGTGATCAGAACATAATCGGGGTCACATGATCAAATTGGGAACACAAACAGTTACAGCTCCCTTCACCTCAAACATTTTGAAAGTTCATCTCCCAAACCAATACCATGGAGGAAAAAGAAGTGACTTCAATGGATGCATATACCATTGGATTGCTTACAATCCTAATTCTAGCTATGAACTCAACCTTCACTTTTTGCCAAGGCCATGATGGCATGAAATTGGTCAATTGAACAAGTTGCTGGGCTTGTTGTGAGAGGACGAATGTCAAAATAAGAATTGAGTTTAATGCATTCTTCATGGTTGCACTTTGAAAAGATGGCAAGTCACGAATTGAATAGGAAAAAAGCACAAGAATTATATTCATGCAATCCCTAGACACTAAGATTGTATGTGCCTGTGTATGATGTGTGGCATTGTACTTTTATGTTATTTACCACAAATGTTTTGGCATTGTAAAAACAAACAACCTTTTCTTGCACCACATGCACATATATTTGGTGGGCCTTGTTTTATTTACCAAGGTTCATGAGGAATTCAATCAAAGCTCGGTTTATTGATGCATACCTAGAGTGAGATGTGATTTCACTTGACCATGCCATCTAGGTAGTTTTCATGTTACCTGGGTTTAAAATGTCTCCTAACCCAATAACCATTGGGCATACTTGGGAAAAACTCTTGCCTACAATCCAGGAAATGAACAAAAAACTCTCAATCATGAATGAAGACCACCCCACTTAAGGCTGGAGGAATCTGACAAGAAAAAAAAAAGGAGGGTTTGCAGCCCAGCTTGTTTACTTTCCACCCCATATAAGAAGGGCTTATATAATCAGTGTGCTCAAGCTACATCTTTTACAAGAATTATTGTGGACCAATTAATCTTCACAAGTTGCCCCATATCTTACACTGTGAAAATTAGACTAACAATGATCCAGCTTTTTTCTGATGGTCATAATTGGCACCAAGTTCATCAGGTTGAATTAGCAATTTGATTGTAGAAATTAGAACTATGTTGTTGGAGCACCAAGTTGCTGAAAAGAAACTCATATGGTCAAGCTTTTGACAAGCTTGCTGGGATCGAGAAGTACTCTAAACTGCTAGAAAGAGTCTAGTTATGAAATTTGGGGAGGAAACAACAAACCTCTATCCTTGAAATGGTCAATACCTAAGTACTACTCATCATGTCTTGTGATAGGAGTTCACAATAGTGCAATCTAAATTGGAAATTTAAAGTTGGAAAGGAATCTGGAAAATCCTGGTTAGGTGGCAACAAACCGGGAGATTTGAACTCACCTGCGGATGATCATCTCTTGAACTGAATTGACAAAGAAATCCCAGTTTTGATCATTGTGCAGCAGCACTAACTCTCCACCCTTATTTTTGTAGATGATGTCGTGTCCCTTGGTGACCTCCAGCAGCTGATTTCTAAGCTCTTGTGTTGATTGGAACTTGGCAAGAGGAACCAAGATGGGTTGTTGTTGATCTGATGATGTAGACTGCTGCCAATCCAAGCTACATTTGATCAATGTGGTGGAGTCCTGATGCACTTCTTGTTCATGAGTCAATGGGTGGATCAAGCTGCTTTCTTGAAGGTGGATTTGTACATTGTTGGAATCCGATGTTGTTGTGCCATCATGATCATCTATATTAGTGAGAAATTTTTGGTTCTCACTTTGAGTCTTAGGTGAGTCACCAATTCCATGTTTGAAACCTTGCATAATTTCTAGTGGAAGAGGCTCACACGCTGCTGCAGGTGAACAATGTCTTTTGGGCATTTGCTCATGGGTGCCGCCACCACTGGGGCTAGACTTCATCATCCCACCGACTGAGCCAGCTTCTTGGTGGTGGCTTGGCCATTGCTGCTCATGCCTCAGATGCTCTTTAGGGTGTAGTTTGGAATGTGCCAGAGTAAGGGATGTATCAGTTTCATCCGACATTTCTCCCAAACCTATTGTCGCCGCTTTAAGGGATTGATCCAAGTCATGGTCTGGAGTCTTCTTCCTCTTTCGATTGGACTCAATAATTGATGAACTTGACCTAGTCAGAAGTTCACAATCCTCCTCCACAGCTGCTGCCTCCTCATGAATTCCATTGTTGAATCTTGCCTCATGTGCATCTTCATCAAATTTTGCTTCCACCTGATCCAAATTAGCAAGATTTTTCATACTGGGTAACGTGGGGGGGATCTTCTGACCATTAGAGTTGCAAGAACTCAATGTACACAAATTCGCACATGAAGATTGCATTCTTTGGTTTGCTGCCAGCTGTTGCTGATTTGTCTGTGATTGTTGCAGCTCAATGGGTTGGTCTAGGAGTGACTTATTATGAAAGCCTACAGTCTGCAACAATTGCTGGTGAAAGTGCAAAGGTGTTGACAATTGCTCTGAAGTGCTGAATTGTACTGTAGCTGAATCTTGCACAACTGCTGCTGCAGGCTGGGAAGAAGACCTTAAATCTGGCAACAGATTTGGTCCAAGTGATTGACTTGTTGAATGATCAGCAGAGGCAGAAGAAAGCACACCATGAGAAGCACCTGGTACAGACTGCACCAAGTTGTACGTTGCAGCAGCTGATGGTGGTAACAATTGTCCAGTGAATTTCGAGACTGGGGTTTGGAAATGGAGAGATGCCACTTCAAGTGAGGGAAAGTTCAAGACTGAGCGTTCGAGATCTACTCCAAAAAGCCGTGTGCCATGACCATTATTGCTGATGGTGTGGGCTTCTTTGACACATCCATTTTGAGCATTTACAGTAGTACTAGTGCTGTTGACAGAGTCAGGGGCTTGATCCCGAGCCATGGCTGAGCTCTCTGCTGCAAGTTCCCCATGATGATGGCTTCCTTGTTGACCTAATCTAAGCTCAATAGATGATGATCCAACATAGTCTGTTGTCCTCACACAGTTTGCAGTCAAGCCTGGGGGCCATGGGTGCTCCATTGAAGCATTATAAGAGCTTGCAGTTGCTGCAGCCCATGAAGACTCATGATGTATTTGCACTGCTGCTGCTGTTGACAAATTATGACTCCGGACTGGATCACTCATCATTTCAAGGTGTGAGTCATGAAGAACTGGATGTAGTGAACTTGAGCCAGACACTCCCCGGCCTGCAGGCAATGACATTGAGTGAAACATTTGGTTATAGGTATTCCCATACTGTAACGTCCTTGGGCCAGCTGGGTCTTGAAAGCAGCTGGGAGGTTGCAGGTTTGATGGCAAGCTGCTGCAGCTTGGAATTCGCAGAGACCCATTGAAGCTGAAAGGCTGCCAGATAGAGGAACTGAAAGATGCAGCAGCTGCAGATTTGGATGCAGCTGAAGCAAGGAATGGAGAGTTGCAAGAAGTCTGACCTATCCATGGACCTTGAAAGCCTGGTCCACCTCCAAGACCACCTCTATGATCAGATGCTGAAGAAGAAGATGTAATACCTCCAAGTCCAAGTCCTCCTCCTGGCATTGTAACAGTTTGCTTGCGGCGGAAATCAATGTGAAGCTCCTGGTTGGGTCCTCTCTCAAAAAACACAATGTCACCTGCATCCAGTTTTTTCTCCTTGACAAATCTGCTCCAACCTTTGGTGAGCACATAGCTCTGGCTACTGTTCCAGTAGGAGTATCTAAACCTCCAGTGCTTGCCAGAGACATCTTCAAAGGAGAGTGTTTGGCCTGGGGAATTGGCTGATAAGTCTAGAGGGAAGCATCTCTCTGCATGCTGCTTTGGAATCACAAGCCTGTTCAGTTTCCCAACGTCACTTGGAGTCACCGCTTTGTCAAACAGATGCTCACGTTGCTGCTGCTGCTGCATTGTTGTTGCTGTTGCTGCATTGTTGTTGTTGTTGTTGCTACTGCTGCCCAGCAGCTTGCAGGCTGCTGGGATTGCTGCAGTAGTACTCAGGAGATCTGTCGACAAAGCTGATGCTCCTGCAGCAGATGCAAGACGACTGACTGAAGTCTCAGGCATCATGTTCTCATTGGAAGAAATAGGAGAGACTCCTGCAGCAGTTGGGCTTGATGATCTGCGAGCGTCAAAAGCTCCAATCTGTGCAGCAGCAGCAGGTAAAGCTCCAGTTGTTGCTTCGCAGCAGGAATGCTTAATAGACTGCGTCCTGTGATCAAGCTCCTCGTCATAAGTGTGACGCCGCAGCATCTCGACGATCTGCTCCTTGGTATACTGCAGGAGAAACTCGGCTTCCAGCTCGTTGTCCTGCACGGGTCGGAAGTTGGTCATGGCGTCACGGCCACGGAACTTGATAGCAGCGCGATCGTAAGCTCGAGCCGCTTCTTCTTCCGTGTTGAAAGTCCCCAACCAAATGCGCTGATGCTTCTCGTAGATCTGCGCTCCCCATCTGCCATTGGACTGCGGCACCACTCCACGGAACTGTGACGACGGTAGCTTGTTGTTGTTGTGTTCTCCTCCTCGCGGGCCGCTCCCGCGTGGTTCTTGCGGATCACCATTATAAGTATTGTCCGAGTAGTACTCTCCAGATCCAGCTGACAAGCTGCAGCAGCTCGGCCCGCCGCCGCTCGTCGTCTGCTGCTGCTGCTCCTGGAAGCTCATTCCTCGCCTCACTAGATCCCAAGCTGCTGCTCCCGACGTCGACCATGACGGCCTCCAATGGTCTCCATCAGCTCTGCCATACTGATCTGCTGCTGCATTAGGATGGTTCAACAGTTGACGTTCTTCAACAGCTGCTGCAAGATTGCTGCACTCCTGCAATTCCTCGTGTGTCTGTTGTGTAGTACTGCATGATCTACCAGCAGAAGCATGATCTATTGGCGAGGAGGCCGGCGGAGCTATAGCGCCGGACTCAGCAGCTGCTACTGGCAACGGGCTGCCACTGGAGCTGGCGGGGGGCAAAGACGTAGTAGCTTCCTTGCCTCCAGACTCGACACGCCTGCTGTTGTTGTCAGACTCCTGCAGCAATTCCGGCTCCACGACCACCGATGTCGATGATCGGTTGAAGCTGCTGCCATGATGATGCGAACTAGCTGCTCCAGCTGCCAAAGCTGCGGCAATCTTTTCCGTGATCCCCAACAGAGCCGTCCTCTTCTCCACCGACGACACCTCCGCCGTCGGAGGCATCCAATACCGACTCGGACCATGATGAACCTCCACATGATCGTCCAGGACTCCTGCTCCTCCTCCTCCGCTTACATTCTTCTTCACGTTATTATTCTTGGAAGTTCTCGACACATCGCTAGTGTCGGAGCAGCTGCCGGGAGATGCCGCCGCCAGTACCGCCGGTACTTCCAAATTGCTCAACCGCAAGGTGACGTCGGGACCGTTACTACCGTTTGCTGCTGCTGCAATACTACACTTGTGCTTCTCCGGCCCTCC
>Ga0116230_10007608_pt1 | contig 10699 bp, 8 predicted proteins | sample S1TSphfallax_3_FD_88678 | JGI IMG/M metagenome (GOLD analysis project Ga0116230, IMG submission 88678) | Host-associated microbial communities from peat moss isolated from Minnesota, USA - S1T2_Fd - Sphagnum fallax MG | ecosystem: Host-associated > Plants > Peat moss > Unclassified | place: USA...
AATTCATGAGTTTCAAAAGAGAAAAAAAAGGTAGATTCATTATAAGTGTGCATTTTACATTATGGATAATGTAAGATACCCCAACAAGTAAAGAATAGGAAAATAAAACCTAAGTTTTGCCAATTGTAAAGAACATATGTTTTCAAGAATCAACACAATATTGGGCTTTATGTTCTCCCACAAGTTGATGGCCTTTTCAAATGGGAAGTCCCCAAGTGTGTAAAACCGTTGTGCATAAAATCAAATGCATAAATCCAAATGGCATGTCAAATGGTTTGATAATTTGTTTTTTATGAACACCACTACTAAATAGCAACATTCATCTTCCACAGACCCCAAGACTTAAACAAAAGCTATTTCAATGAGCTTAATAAATTCTAATAACTTCAGCTTGAAGATGTAAAAACACTAATCCTAGCCCACAATCAAGACATGAGGTTAACATCAAAAAACTCTTTTTAAACTTATTCACTGTTTGTAACCATTGTCAACTTAAAGAAAGTGCATTGTGAATCCAAAAGATGATCATCAAAGAAAGCTTTCACCCACACCCCATCTTTTTTAACCTTAGAAGGGCTACAATAGGTAGTGTTGATAACAATCAAATATCAATGAGAATCATCACCAAAATTATCAAGGTTTTGAGCTTAAAAGTTTGGGTGAATCACACCCAATGTTAACATCAACTCATGGTTTGGGAATTTGCCTTTTAGTTCATCCATTAGAGCTTTGGTAGAATTTTCACAACTTGATTTCACATGAGCCATCACCAAAGGGAAGTTTGACCTCAACACAAGTTTCAAAAAACTTGTAAAACAATGGTGGTTGACAACAAATTTAAAACTAACAAACTCGATAACAAGACAATTAGGTTCCTCACCATTTAAATATGCACACTATTCATTGGCAAATTCTTACAAATGAATGATTAAGAAACATTAAGCTCATAAAAAATTGGGTAATCAAACTTAACATATGGATCATAATAGAGCCGATAAAGCTCAAGTTGGCACACTTTCACCACATCAATGAAGTCACACACAAAAACATCTTGGGATTGCAATGGGCAATTTGATTAAAGGATGCACATAAAAAGACTCAAGTTTTTTGCCACAATGGAGCATCAACATACATCTTTGTAATCAAGGGTTAATACTATTTTATAACTAGCTACATAAGAGATAAAATATTAATCCATATGGTCTTCACATTCCAAAACAACCTTTTTTTTCCCATGAACATTTCACATAGTTTATAAAACTCAAAGCACTTCTTAGATGAGTGAAAAAAAAAAACCGCATACACAGTTTAAAGTAAAGCCTCCAATTGAGCCACCAAACTGAATTTTAAAAGCACCAATACAACCAAGTTTGTTCAATGAGAAAAATAGTGCATTCCCATAAAAAATGGAACCATTATTTCCTTCATCTAAATAGTCACAACAAATTTTGAACTCTGGAAAACATTGTTGCTATTTGTTCCAATGGAAATGAATTTACCTCCCAATACTTCAACACTCATACAAACAAAAGTTTCCAAAGTTTTAAACATGAACTAAAGCACATTATTAGTTGTCCCTTGCACTTCAACCTTTTCCACACAAACTAGAAGTGGATTCACTTCCAAGCTTGAACAACATAAATGTGAAAAAAAATATAGGATGCATTACCTATGGTTGTCACTTCATCCACACTTACAAATAGGAAATTAACAACTTTGTGAATGGATTGCAACAACAAATCACTCATTGATTCAACAATACCCCAACTTGAAGATTCAACCCAATGTTTATTGGTGTGTGTTTGACCTTAAACATAGTGAACAAATCCTGTAATCCTTCAAAGTTTGTCATTATCCAAACCCAAGACAACAAATGAAACACCATAGTAAACTCCACAAATTTGTTTTCCTTGTCTTGGAAATTTTTGGAACAAAAGGATATAGAATTGAATGACAATTTATGTAGATTTTTTCATTCTAAACATGTTAGCTTTGAGGATCCAAATAAAAAAACCAACTTCCACATTGTGACTAGGAACTTTGGCTTTGCGCCTACTTGCATGCTTAAGTAAACTAACAAGTTTAAGAACTAACAACTTTTCCTTCCCTTCTACTTTCAAGCAAATTGCACATCGTATGTGATGCACATTACCTATATCATCTACTATGGCATTGCCCAAGGAAGACATGGCACCCATCTATCTTGGAACTATCTTATACCTTCATGATCTCGTTTTTTTTTCTTTGTTAAAGTATAACGAATTTGATTTACAAGTTCTAAAGCAAGTTTTGAAACAAATGTTGTAGCAAGAGGTTCTAAAGCAGATGTTACAATGAAAGGTTTTAGATCAAACATTTCTACATCAATAGTCTTAGCATTTGTAGCAAGAGGGAAGATGGATTTTAACTTGAAGTTATTCAAAATCACAAAAGGAAGCATGGTAGAACTTGAAAACATGAAATGAAAAAAAAAGAAAATAAGCAAGCATTAAAGAAAAAGAAAATAAAATGAAGGAGTCTTCCACCATAGCAACCTAGATGATTCACTTTGTTTGATATAAATTATGGAATTATTGAAAAATAATAATCAAACTCATTGTACTTAACAACTTGGTCATCAATGTAAGGTTGACCTCTTATGTACCCTCCTTGCATTTAGAGTTTGGAATGTTAAAATATCCCACTGCAAGGAGTCATTCAATGAATGATGAAATCAACACACATTTGCCCATAATCTTAAATTGATGGATTATTTGGTTGTGTCATATGTTTTTAATCACATTTTATCATATCAAGTTACCAGAAACCTAATTAAGTCTATAGGTCGTAGTTTTCCATGTTTTAGAACACTTTTGAAGTTTATGTAGTATGAACACTTGAATTTATTGGGTGGAAAAATGGTAGTGTGATAATTAGTCCCTAACACTACATATAAAAGCACCAACTTTGGTCAAAGTAATTATAAAATCTGAAAAAAGGACCACATTTTTGGATTGTTGGTTTTTGTTTCAGTCCATGGTTTTTAGATTGCTACTACTAGGTAGACCAAAATTCAAATTTGAGATTGTCTCTATTCATGTTTTGGTCCAAAAAGTGTAGTCTGGTATAACCCATAGAGTGAAAGTTGGAAGAAAGAATTGGAGCTCAAGCCTCAGGGTTCTTTGCTTTGAAGGAACCCATTCATGCATGTCCCACATTAAAGCCCTGAAGAGCTGCTCTGAGATTTTTTCAGGTAATTGGAGGGCATGTTACCTAGTGGATTTTTTTTCCTCTGGTGTTTGTGGGGGGATGTTTCCCTTTTTTTATCTTCCTCTTCCTCATACCCAACATGTACCCCGTGATGCCATCTGGGTATCAATGGAAAACCATTTACATTGAAAATCCTCTTAAAGAAACCAAAATCCTGCAAGATATTATAACTCTATAACTAATCTCAAGTTTCAACACAAGCCAAAATATCATCTTTCAAAAATCCTCGTATAAAAATAGACCTATCACCTAGGGGCCAAAATCCCTTAAGCTACTATCTTAAACCCTAGGGTTAGTTTCGTCATTAAATAATCCTCAAAATAGTGAAATGAATTTTTGTGAAAAATCTGAAGTTCACATGTTGAAAATCATCATAATTATCATAGGCTACACTCTGAATATTTTTACTACTTATGAGATAACATCATTATAGATCATGGAAAATTCAATAATTTCAAATTTCGAAACAATGAAATAATTTTTTGAAAAAATTAATTATTCGTTTTGTCAATGTGGAAACTGACCCTAGGCTACGGTATACTCTATACCGTATAATGAATCTAAACCCAATATCCTTGCCTTGGTAAGGCAAGTCCAATAAATCGGAGCACGTCTTTACTTTTAGTAAAGCTCAAGGCCTGGGGCTTTACCACGCATGTAACTTGTTCCATTGTACTTAAGAAAAGGTTGGAACATTGACCATGTGTTCATAGTTCAAACTTGGTACCCCTTTGTGGGGTTCAGCTTCAATTCTTAATTGTGAACAATGGAAGCAACCACAGCATTGTGGGTCAAACTATATACCATTCAAAACAAGTCAAATTTTTGAGAAATAATTTTTAATTGTGTGCAAAAATTAGGAGACAAAAAAGGAAGCAACTCTAAATGAAAAGGCAACATGTGGACCTAGGAAAAGATATCTACCTAGTGATGAAAAAGAGAATAAATAATCAAACCCTGAATAAATAATATGCATGGGTGAAAATAAAAAGAGAGGGTGGCCATTTTGAAATGCAAAATACCTACTCCTGTGGGTGTTTTGTTTTTCAAAATGCAAAAATGTATCCTCCAAATACACTATGAAATTTCTCTTAGGTCTTTATGGAAATGAACCAATGAAGGGAGCAAAAAGAAAGAAACAAATCAAAAGTAGCAAAGAATAATATACAGTGATGAAGATCATCTAAATGGAATTTTGGGAAAGGAGAAATTTTTTCATGACTTTGGCAAAAGTCTTTGAAAACTATTTATCAGTCACCTACTTTCAAAAAGATTACCAACCCATTTGGTGAACTCCAAAGTTCATGTCGATCTTCTTGTGTTTTAGCCTTAAATTAGTTCAACCATAGTCTTGCATGCTTGAAGGTTGAATTAGACAAATATCACTATTTGCACCTCAAAGATGGGCATGAGTCCTACCTACGTCTTGCAATACCAACTTAGAAGTTGAAACAATTCTTGTATTTCAATGGCATGCACGATGTTGGCATGTTAAGATGCGTCATCTAATACATTGGAGAGTTGCATTTATGTACAAACTAAAAAGGTTGCTTTGTTTGCAAACTATTCTAACCACTTAAAATGGGTAGCACCACTAACCTAATACTCTTGCTGGTGGAAGAACAATAGGTTTTTGTGTTTGAGTTATTATTAGGTTTTGTATTGGCATAAGGTTATAAGCATATTTGCAAATTGGGATTGATTGTGGTTCATGACCCCAAGGATTTATTTAAATCAACTTTGAATACAATCCATATCATTTTGTCTCCTGAAATACTTTTTGAAATTTATTTCCTTTTGTTATGAAGTTGAAATATAACTTGCATGAAAAGCCCAACATGTTTATGTATAGATGTTTATTTGCAATTGAAGACCCAATGACCATATTGAAGACAACATATCCAATTGTTGGTGTTCTAGTAAACATTTTTGTGTCCAAATACAGCATGTATTTGTTAATTATGTCTAATCGATGGTTCAAATGGTTAATGTTTTCCTTTTCACATCTTTTTAGCAATTGAAACAAGGTAATAAGCTAGGTTTGAACAATGCCTAACCAATTGGGGATTCACCCATTGGCCAATCGACAATCCCAACTTTGAGATCTATTCCAACCTACTTAAACAATACCTTCAAATGATATGTAGCCAAATTATAATTTTGACATAATTATTAGATCCACCACCTCTTAACATTTTGAAATTCATTAGACATGGATATCAATAACTAGCTCTTTGAATTTTCCAAAAATTCTCTCTCTTGCATGTTGTTTATTGGTCCAATGGATATTTGTAACCACAAAAATTGGGGATGCATTTTTCCCTTAACCTAAACACCTAATGGCATTGCATTACTTATATCCATAGTCCAAAGAACAATCATACAAAATTTGTATGTGTGAAACACAATGAGTCACAAGATTATAATAAAACATGATACACTTCGCTGTTGACACATGTTCAAAACGGTTTGCCAAATGAATTCTATTAGTGATTTATCCCCATCACTGGAAGTTTCATCATTCTAAACTTGTAGAAATTGCATGCATCTTGACTTTTTTAATATCCCCGCAAATTCAGAACCCCGCCTCCTTTGTAAAACAATTCAACCTCTATTCCATGCATAGAGATTGTTATGTGCTATCCCCACATTTGTCCATTCCAGGCCTCATTCCACTCACACATTAATGGAATGTACTCATCAACTAACACTCAAGTTCCTACCAAATATTTCTTAGAATCTAGCCACCTAATACATGTCCTCTCATAATCACCACAAAATTAGTTCCCAACAACTAAGATTTTCTCTTATTTTCAATATGCACTCTGACTTCTGTCAAAAATCTTCCCACAAGCATGAGACATCATTCTCCTCAAATTACATACTTTTCAACATTGCAAGATCATCAATCCCACAAACGTTAAATCAACAACTTCACAACCATCACACTGCCATTTCTGTCTCCTAATCTTCCAAACTAACATAGACACTATCAACTAGATGCATAAATCTTCTTTTGATAATTAACCTGAGAGGATTAGAACATAATACAAACATGTAATATTCCTTACACCCTATATCCAAACACAAAGGAAGACAACAAAGATAGAAATTACATTCCGATACCAATTAGTTACGTGCATAATATCACAGACCTCATAAGGAAAAACCATAACACAGAATTTCAACACTCTTGCACTTAGCTTCTCAAGAGATTCAACTGTCAATCAATGGTAGCACCTTCCTCCTTAAGAACTATTGAGCATTTCACAAACAACCACCAGCCACATTATTGCTTCCAGTTGTCATTCATAATCATAATCCCACAAATGAACAAACTGTTTAGATTCTTCACAGAACAAGCCAAAGTTTTTCTTGCCATGCTCAGAAACACAACACAATAGAAGTAATAGCATCTTAATTGCACAAGAAAACTAGTAATAACAAGATGCAGGAGTGCCCCATATTTGCAACATTTGCTTGTAATCACCATCACACAACTTGCCTCTCATTGGATTGTCATCATCACCATCCATCATCAGCAAAATGACATGCCAGTCCATCAACACCAAACTTGCTGTCACAATTATAGTCACACTCCTCATCCTCTAAGAACACCATCACATAACCTATTTTCTGCAATCAAAAGATGACACACAATCTGACATCCTCCAAATCCCTATAAACCAATGTCCCATTTTTTAGCCTTGTTTGATAACTTAGTAACAATGTATGTAACTAATCCTTTCTTGAAATATCTATCCCCATGTATCTCCTTAAGATGTTACATAAAACAGTTGTAAATCCTTTCATGCTCTCTCCCACTGGCTATCATCATTTCTATAGAGCAAACATATTAGAACTGCTCTTTTGCTTGAAATCATCCTGTTCTTGAAATCCCTTTTCATCCTCACCCTCACCACACTTCTCATTTTCTTGGTTGATTGGAGTCATTTCTACCATGCCATGTGTTTCTTCCTCCATTTGATCTTGCTCCCTGTTACTGGATTGGATTCAACTTCATTTGTACTCAACATATAGTGAAAATGCTATCAGATAACAGAATGATAAGATGATTCACTCCAAAGCAACACATCCCCTGGGTTATGTTGGCTCAAACTTAACACACATTGTCAAGCAACTTTCTTGTTGGCTTTCTACATGTTTTGGGAAAGTGGAATGACTTAGAAAATGCAAGAATTCCATCAAAGGAAGAAGGACAATTGGCCAAAGAAGTTTTGAAAGAAAACTGCATGTACAAGGTCATTTCTCGTACATTCACAACCAAAGAGGAAGTTCAGTATAGACCAGATCTCTGTGGCCATCAGAGAAACCATAGAGCTTAAATCTAGATCCTCTAAACAATCCTTTCTCATTTCAACTTACACCATGTTCTTCTAAATGCTCAAGTTCAAAACTGGAATAGTAGAGTATTGAAGGGAGTCCGATTGTCTTTTTTATTGCTTCACTTTTCTCTAAACATTGTTATAATACCCCTAGTTCAACTATTACCCATAGTGCTTAATGTTGGAGTTTGGTTCCTCTGCTCTAAAGGATGTCCACTTAAGGAAAAGACATGAGTCAATTTCTGAACTGCAAACTTTCTCAGTCAAGGTGAATATGATAAACCTTACATGACTCAATGAGTGGAGAATTCTTCAGAGGAATTCTGTACAGTTTGTTAGAACTTAGAATGGGCGAGCTTCATGGACACAAAATCTTACATCACCCATTTGCCTGCTCATATTTTTCAAGGGCTCTGAGTTGGATTCAGGGCTTCCATTTTCTGGGGACTTTTATGGTGAGTTCCACAACCTAAAAGCCTAGCAATAGCAACTGGCCAATATTTGATCAGATTACCCAGCTCTATGATTATGTCATTGCAAATCAATGTGCAGTTCATTAGCCAGCAGTGTGTGGAGTGGTGAAGCAATTTTACATCTCAATGTAGATTGCCTTATGTGGCAGGTCATATCTTGTGGACTCTTTCTTCTTCCAGTATTCTCTCTCACTCTCCCTTTTGGTATGTGCCAAGTATGTGATTTGGCAAAAGTATGCTTTCAGTCTTTGTAGAAATTTATCTTGTGCTCAATTATATCTTGTTTCTTGGGGTTTAGACAAATTGCTCTCTTTTGCATGTCAGAGACACAGACAGGAGCTCCAAGTTGGGAAGCATGATATTTCAACTGTTTCTCAGCTTAAACACTTAGATATTGTATGGAATCCGGGCGAAGGACATCATCTGTGATGATTGCACAAGTCACAAATCAATTGAATCAACTGGATTCTGCCTCCTGTTTCAAAGTGATTCAGTGAGACATGATCAAATTTTGATGACCTGAAAACCAATTACTTGCACAATGTTATAAACAGATCACACCCAAGAAACTAGGAATCTATCTATGAAGCAAGGCAGTTTGTTTGTTTTGTACTTATGAGATTCACCGAACTGGGATGCTTCCGATCGGCTTCTTGGTGTCTTTGGGAAGCTCTCTAGGAGGAGGGGTGCATGGGCTTGGTTCCATGACGTTTGGACTTGCGGTGCAAAACTTCTTGAATATTGAATGATTTCTTCACTGAAAATTAAATTAAATCAAATTGTAGCTGAAAACTTTGGAGGAATTGGAATGTGCCTTTGGTGTTGGCAAAAAGATTTTGATGAGCAGGATTTAATGGAATTATTTGGTAAAGGTTTGGATTCAGAATGTGATAGACATTGAATTTTAAGTGATTTCTGCAGCTGAAAATTCAAATAAATTCCAAAAAACCAGGTTTTGGAAGGAAAAATCAGTTGAGGACGTGGTAACACTTGGGCCAACGGCACAGGCCAGACTAGTATAGATGAAATAAACTTCCAAAATCCAAAACCCCCCCAAAAAAAGAAAGAAAAAAGTAGCAGAGTTAATGCTGATTTTGATTCTGCAGCTCAACTGGAAACCTTTCATGTTGGCCAACTTCACGTCCTCAACATCACAATTCCAAATCCTTAAATATAAATCTAATTGGGCAGGTGCTTGAACTTCTGCCCAGGGTTGCAAATTCATCCCCTTAGGCTTTTTTAAACCCCGTAGATTTCCATCAGGATTTTAATGTCTATTTTGACATAGCAAAAAATTTGCAGAAAAATTTGTGTCAAACTTTCACTTGGAACAACATAAGCCTTTTATTGAATGGTTAGCTTGGGCCTCTCGAGCACACTGATCTCTAATTCTTCAGCTTGTTGTGCTGCTTGCACCCAGCCACCAAGTGAAAATATGTGTTTACTCTTCTCCTCTCCTTCCACCATCGCCACCACCACTGTTCCGCGGGGTCTAAGGGCAGGTAGGTGTGAACACTGTCTGCAAGGCAGGAGTAGCGGATTAGGGTTATTGTTTGTCTACAGTCTGTGTACAACTCCTCATGTCACCTATTCCTCAAAGTCTTAAGGTCTCATTTGAGATCTGGAATAAGGATTAGCTAATGTGGCCTCATGAGCGTCCAGTAATTCTGGCAATTCTGGCCGGCGCTCAAGGCCGCCTCCTCAACAAAATTTTCCAAAATTTTCCCAACATTTCCCAACTTTTTGATCCAAAAAAAGCAACAAAATCTGTTGGAAAAAAAATTCACTTGTTTCAATACTTTTGCTTGTATGTCATATGCAATACTGTACATACTGCATCCTTTTTTTTCTTTCTTAATATTTCCTTGGACAAAGTAGTAAATTATTACCTCAAGGAAGTTCAAGTTTTTGGACTGGTTTTCAATTATTCACATTACCATCCTAGCTAGTACTGGAACGCATTTATTAGTGTTAGAAAGTTTTGAAATCAGAAGAAGTAAGTGTGCTTTTGGAGATTCCTCCTCATGGATGGAAAAAATCAATATAAAAGCTAGAAATTGAGTAAGCAGCTGCCAGATTGTGCAAGCAGAACCATAAAGATTGAGCCAATTCACCACAAGTCAGTGAGATATTTATAACACATTCACAACCAGGTCCATAACTCTACATTGAGAATCAAGCTGTATACAATACCTACATATCAGCTGCACAAGATGTTAATGCAGGCTTCACCAGTCCTTAAACCCTAAACCTGTGGTTCTGTAAAGAACTAACTAGTGTTGCTCTTGTATTACCTAGAGGCCTACGCCTGGTATCAGCACTGTATCAATACTGGTAAAAGATAATCTCCAGCAATGCTCTAGTATGCACCCTGCAAAAATCTTTCTCACATCCAAATTTAGTTATTTACTAAAACTAGGACTGCATATAGATGGGAGACTACTAGTAGCAACCACCTGCCAATCAAACTATCTAGCCAATCGACCAGCAGGTTTTAGGCTCTGACCTGCCTTTCACCAGTCTCAGCAAACAGTGCAAAAATGCTGTGCCAAAACCATTTTGCTTCGCCAAACAGGCATGTTTTGACTCTTCTACATTCAATTTTAATCTGCAGAGTGGTGTTGCTTTAAC
>Ga0116230_10007609_pt1 | contig 10698 bp, 8 predicted proteins | sample S1TSphfallax_3_FD_88678 | JGI IMG/M metagenome (GOLD analysis project Ga0116230, IMG submission 88678) | Host-associated microbial communities from peat moss isolated from Minnesota, USA - S1T2_Fd - Sphagnum fallax MG | ecosystem: Host-associated > Plants > Peat moss > Unclassified | place: USA...
GCCGAGCGGCGCGGCGAAATCGAGGCGCTGCTCCGGGCCAAAGGGGTGACCCACCATCTGCGCTCGCTGGGGCCGGCCGCCGGTCCCTGCGAGGTCGCGGTGGCGGATACCACGGGCGAGTTGCGGGCGCTGCTCCAATTGGCCGATCTCGTCTTTGTCGGCAAGAGTCTGCCGCCGCAGCGCGAGGGCCAGACGCCGGTCGAGGCCGCCGCCTTGGCCAAACCCATCGTCTTCGGGCCGGGCATGGGCAACTTTCGCGAGTTGGCCCGCGATCTGACGGCCCGCGGCGCGGCGCGGCGCGTCGAGGATGCCGCCGGTCTGGTCGCCGCGGTGCCCGCGCTGCTCGCCGATGCCGGACTCCGGGGGGAGCTCGCGGCGGCGGCTCGACAGTGGCACCGTGACAATGCGGGTGCGATGGAGCGCACCCTCGCGGCGCTCGGTGCGGAACTCGCACTCGCGCGGGCTCGGCGCCGATCCTGACTGCGGGCGGAGCGCAGGGCGGGAACTCGATTCCGCCCTTGCTTCCTTTGGGTGGGTTCGTTCATTCAGGTTCTTCCGGTTGGCGGGGAAACCGCCGCCCCGCCGCATCTAACCTCCCGCAAAATCCCGCATTCACCCATGGCAGTCAAAGTAGCGATCAATGGTTTCGGCCGCATCGGCCGTCTGGTCTTCCGCGCTCTCGTCGAACAGGGCCTCCTCGGCACCGTGCTCGAGGTCGTGGCGGTCGGCGATATCGTGCCGGCCGACAATCTCGCCTATCTGCTCAAGTACGATTCGACCCAGGGTCGATTCCAGGGAACGGTCGGCTCCAAGAAGTCGGCGCCCGACAAGGCGGAGGATGATGTCCTGGTGGTGAACGGACACGAGATCAAGGTCGTGAGCGCCAAGACGCCGGCGGAGCTGCCTTGGGGCGCGCTGGGCGTTCAAGTCGTGATCGAATCGACGGGCCTGTTCACCGAGGGCGAAAAGGCCAAGGGCCATCTCGCCGCCGGCGCGAAGAAGGTGATCATCTCCGCCCCGGCCAAGGGCGAGGACGTCACCCTGGTGATGGGCGTGAACGACCAGACGTACGACCCGGCGAAGCACGCCATCATTTCGAACGCGTCCTGCACGACCAATTGCCTGGCGCCGGTGGTGCACGTGCTGCTCAAAGAGGGCTTCGGGATCGCCGAGGGTCTGATGACCACGGTGCACTCGTATACCGCGACCCAGAAGACGGTGGACGGCCCCTCCAAGAAGGACTGGAAGGGCGGTCGCTCGGCGGCCATCAACATCATTCCGGCGACGACCGGCGCGGCCAAGGCGGTCGGCCTCGTCTGCCCGGAGATCAAGGGCAAGCTGACCGGCATGTCGTTCCGCGTCCCCACGCCGACGGTCTCGGTGGTCGATCTCACCGTCAAAACGATCAAGGAGACCTCCTACGCGGAGATTTGCGCCGCCATGAAGCGGGCGAGCGAGACCTACCTCAAGGGCATTCTCGCCTACACGGCCGACGAGGTGGTCTCGAGCGATTTCATCCATGACCGTCATTCCTCGATCTTCGATGGCGGTTCCGGCATCGAGCTGAACAACCGCTTCTTCAAGCTCGTGAGCTGGTACGACAACGAGTGGGGCTACAGCAACCGCTGCGTGGACCTGCTCAAGAAGGTCGCGGCGGCGCTCTGAGTCCGCGCCGCGGCCGATGCACTACCGAACCATTCGCGACCTCGCGCTCGCCGGCCGGCGCGTGCTGATGCGGGTCGACTTCAACGTCCCGCAGGACAAGGCGACGGGCGCGATCACCAACAACCAGCGGATCGTGGCTGCGCTGCCGACGATCCGCTATGCGCTCGACCAGGGTGCGTCGGTCGTGCTGATGAGCCATCTCGGCCGTCCCGATGGACAACGGGTGGCCAAGTGCTCGCTCCGCCCGGTCGCGGCCGAACTGGAGAAGCTGCTCGGCCGCCCGGTCCAGTTCCTGGACGACTGCGTCGGTCCCGCGGTCGAGGCGGCCTGCGCCCACCTGGCTCCGGGCGCCGTGGTGCTGCTCGAGAACCTGCGTTTTCATTTGGAGGAGGAAGGGAAGGTCAAGCTGGAGGACGGCTCCTCGCGCAAGGCGGACCCGGCGGCGGTCAAGGCGTTCTGCGCCAGCCTCTCGCGGCTCGGCGACGTCTATGTCAACGACGCCTTCGGCACCGCGCACCGGGCGCATGCCTCGATCGTCGGCGTGGCCCTGCCGGACAAGGCCGCTGGCTTCCTGATGGACGCGGAGCTCAAAGCGTTCACGACCCTGCTGGAACATCCGGCGCGTCCGCTGCTGGCGATCCTCGGCGGGGCCAAGATCGCCGACAAGATTCCCCTGATCCGCAACCTGATCGAGAAGGCGGACGCGATCATCATCGGCGGCGGCATGGCCTATACGTTCAAGCGCGTCACCCAGGGCATGGCCATCGGCGCGAGCCTGTTCGATGCCGAGGGCGCGAAGCTCGTTGAGGATCTGGTGGCCCGGGCCAAGGCCCGCGGGGTAAAACTGATCTTTCCGGTGGACTACGTCTGTGCGGATAAGTTCGACCCACAGGCCAACACGCAGATGGCGGACGACGCCTCGGGCATTCCCGACGGGTGGATGGGCCTCGACGCGGGTCCGAAGTCGATCGCGCTGTACCGCGACGCCATCCTTTCGGCCAAAACGATCATCTGGAACGGTCCGCCCGGCGTGTTCGAGTTCGAGCGGTTCGCCGGCGCGAGTCGGGCGATGGCCGAAGCGGTGGCCGAGGCCACCTCCCGCGGGGCGATGACGGTCGTCGGCGGCGGCGATACGGCGACCGCAGCCAAGAAATTCAAGGTGGCGGACAAGGTCACCCACTGTTCGACGGGCGGGGGCGCCAGCCTCGAATTCCTCGAGGGCAAGCGGCTGCCCGGCGTCGCCTTCCTCGAAACCTCGCCCTGACGACTGCCATGATCCGCAAGAAGCTCATCGCCGGAAACTGGAAGATGAACAAGACGTCGGCCGATGCGGTGGCGCTGGCGACGGAGCTGACGGCGAAGATCGGGAGCCGGACGGAGGTCGACGTCGTGATCTGTCCGCCCTTTACGGCCCTGGAAGGCACGGCCAAGGCGATCGACGGTTCGTTGGTCAAACTGGGCGCGCAGAATCTCCATCCGGAGGCCAGCGGGGCGTTCACGGGCGAAATCTCAGCCCCCATGCTGCGCGCTTTGTTTGCGACGCACGTCATTCTCGGGCACAGCGAGCGCCGCACCCTGTTCGGGGAGGGGGACGCCTTCATCAACCGCAAGGTCCTCGCGGCGCTGAAACATCAGCTCAAGCCGATCCTCTGCGTGGGCGAGAGCCTGGCCGAGCGGGAGAGCGGGGCCGCGCTTAAGGTCGTGCAGACGCAGCTGGAGGGGGCGCTCGAGGGGGTGAGCCGGGAACAGGCCGCCAGCCTGATCGTCGCCTATGAACCGGTTTGGGCGATCGGCACGGGCAAGGTCGCCACGGCGGAGCAGGCGCAGGCCGTGCATGCCTTTATTCGCGGACTGCTGGCCAAGCTTTTCGGCGATCCGGCGGCGCAGCGCATCCGCATCCTTTACGGCGGTTCGATGAAACCGGCGAACGCCGCCGAATTGCTCGGGCAGAAGGACATCGACGGGGGCCTGATCGGCGGCGCGAGTCTCGAGGCCCGGAGCTTTATCGAGCTGATCCACGCCGCGGCGGGCGCGGCGTAGCGTTCGTCCCGAACGAGCCTTACGGCGGGGAGGCCGAAGCCAGGGCTGCCGCCGACGGCCGCCGGGTGGGTGCCGTGCCCGTGCCACCGTACCGCTGCTTCAGCCGATCGATCGATTTCTGCTCGGTGAGCGCGGCGTACCGGGCCAGCGAGCCGGAGGATTGCAGTTCGACCAGATGCTCGATTTCAGGAATCTGGACCCCTTCGCGGTTTTTCATCGCGCGGTACACGGCAATCATATGCACCCAGCCGTCGTACGGGTTGGAATCGGCGCTGCCGGTCTTGAGCTGAGAACGAATGCTCCCGGCGAGGTAGGCGGCGAGGAGCAGGCCGCGCTCGCCGGAATGGGGAAGATCGGCCATGCCGGTTTTTACATCGCACCACGGGACCGCATCGGTTCCGAGATCGACGACGACGGCATCGCTCTCCAAGGCAAACCGGAGGATCGTATTTGAAGCCTGTGCGACCGCGGTGCCGGCGACGGCGGCGGAAGTGGGGGCGGCGAGATTACCGCAGGCGTTCGCGTCGAACACCTGGATGGCGGAGAGAACTTCTGAGGGGGAGACGGCGGGTTTGGCGATCGCGACCGCCGGCAAGATCACAGCCGCCAGCGCGGCACGCAGCATGGAATAAGGCATGGGTACTAAGAGGGGCTGAACGAGTCAAAGCCCTCACCTCCCGGTTTGCAACCGCGATCTTTGCACGTCGCACGAACGATCCGGGCTTCAGGATTGCCGGGTAGCCAAGAGATCGACCAAACCGAGGAGAAATTCGTTCTTTCCTGGCAGGGCGCGCACGAGCTCGACGGCGGCTTTGGATCGGTCAACGGCGAATCCCTGGGCCGCCGCCAAACCGTGGATGCTCACATAGGTGGCTTTGCCGGCGCGGGCATCCTTGCCCGCCGTCTTGCCCAGCGTGGCGGTATCGGCGGTCGCGTCCAGAATGTCGTCGATGATCTGGAAGCCGAGACCGAGCTCGCGCCCGAGCTGGCGCAGCGCCGAAAGTTCAGCCGCCGGGGCGCCCCCGCAGAGGCCGCCCATCACCAGGGACGCTTCGATCATCGCCGCCGTCTTGTTCAGGTGAATGAATTCGAGTTCGGCGGGAGTGGCGGCGGCGCGTCTCTCGGCGAGGAGGTCCTCCATCTGGCCGCCGATCAGACGGCGGCTGCCGGCGGCGTCAGCCAGTTCGCGGGCGAGCGAGTGCGCGAGCGTGGGCTGGGGGGCATAGGACTCGGCGAGGATCAGAAAGGCGTGGGTGAGGAGGGCGTCGCCGGCGAGGAGGGCCGTGGCCTCGTCGAACGCCTTGTGGGCGGTGGGACGTCCGCGCCGCAGGTCGTCGTTATCCATGCACGGCAGGTCGTCATGGATCAGCGAGTACGTGTGGATGCATTCGAGGGCGACGGCCGCGGGCAGGGGATCGGTGCGCGCGGCGGGGTCGAACAGTTCGGCCGCCGCGAGGGCGAGCACCGGGCGCATCCGTTTGCCGCCCGCCTGCATCGAGTAGCGCATGGCCGTATGGAGGCGCGCGGAGGGATCGGCGGCGGCCGGCAGCAGATGGTCGATACCGGACTCGACGCGGGCGATGCGGCTCTTCAATTCGGCGGCGAAATCCATGGGCGCAGCGAGTCAGCCGGAAGCGCCGCGCGCTGCCGAGCACAAATGCGGTGCGGCGATTTCAGGGTGGCGTCGCGCAACCGGGGCGACCATTTTACTCCTTTCGCGATGCCTACCTATGAATACGCCTGCCCCAAATGCGGCCGGCATTTCGATCTGTTTCAGTCGATGCGCGACGACCCGATCAAGCGCTGCCCCAAATGCGGTAAGCTCGGGGTGAAACGCCTCGTCGGGGGCGGCGCGGGCCTGATCTTCAAGGGCACCGGGTTTTACATCACCGACTACAAGAAGAAGCGTGGCACGCCGGATGCCGGCGAGGCCAAGTCCACCGGGAGCAAGGGCGACTCGGCGGGGGCGAAAGCCGAGGGAGGCGCGAAGGGCGCGAGTTCGACCGGATCGGGCGACGGCAAGAAGGCGGCAGCTAAGACCGGGGACTGACGCGCGCCCGAGCTGAGATTGCGTGTCGAAGAGTCTCAAGCACATCGGGGTCATCTCATTTCTGACGGTGGTGTCCCGCGTGCTGGGGATGCTGCGGGACGCGCTGGCGCTGGCGGTCTTCGGCAGCACGTGGCTGACCGATGCCTTCTACACGGCCTTCAATCTGCCGAATCTCTTCCGCCGTCTGCTGGCGGAGGGTTCGCTGACGGCGGCCTTCATTCCGACCTTGCAGGAGGAGCTTCACCTGCAGCGGCGGGCGGGAGCGTTTGCGCTGCTCTCCAAGGTCGCTTCGTGGCTGGCGGTGGTCACGGGCGCGCTGGTCGCGGTGGCGATGGTGGGGTTCAGCCAGTCCCGGCTGCTGGCGGGCCATGAAGAGAAATTCTACGTGGCGGCCGACCTGACGGTGCTGCTTTTCCCCTACCTGTTCCTGATCAGCCTGGCGGCGGCCTTCAATGCGACGCTGAACGTGCTGGACCACTTCACCGAGCCGGCGCTTTCGCCGATCTGGCTGAACCTGGCCATGATCGCGTCGCTCGGGGGCGCCGGGTTGCATTTCGCCGCGGGGCCGATCGGCGAAATTCACTGGTTGTGCGCGGGGGTGCTGGCGGGAGGTTTTTGCCAGATGGCCGTGCCCGCAGCGGTGCTGATCCGCGAGGGTTGGCGGCCGCGCTTCGACCTGGCGCTTTCGCCCCGGGTGGCGGAAATCGGGCGACTGATGGCGCCGGGACTGTTCGGGACGGCGATCTACCAGATCAACATTCTCGTGTCGCGGCTGCTGGCGTTCACCCTGCGGGACGCCGGGGTGACCGATCTCTTCACCATGAACCGGTTGATGGAGCTGCCGATCGGCGTCTTTGCGGTGGCGGTGTCGACGGTCGTCTACCCGCTGATCGCGCGGCATGCGGCCCAGGGGAACTGGTCGGACATGGGCGGCGATTTTCGGAAGGGCCTGCGGTTGATCCTGGTCCTGAACGTGCCGGCGGCCGTGGGGCTCGCGATGCTCAGCCACCCGATCGTGCGGCTGATCTATCAGCATGGGCACGTCACTCCGGCGGAGGCGGCCGAGATGGCGGGATTGCTCGTCCTCTTCACGCTGGGTATGCCGTTCTTCTCGGTGGTCAATCTGATCGTGCGGGGGTTTTACGCGATCAAGGACACGAAGACGCCCGTCAAGATCGCCGTCGTGGATTTTGTGCTGAACGTGGTGCTGAGCCTGGTGCTGATGCGCTGGCTGGGCGTGCGCGGCCTGGTGTGGGCGAGCACGTCGGCGATCGTCGTGCAGACGTTGCTGCTCGGCCGGGCGCTGGTCCGCCGTCTGCCCGGGATGAGCTTCGCGGCGCTGCTGCCCAGCCTGGCCAAGGTGCTCGCAGGCGCCGCGCTCATGGCGGCGGTGGTGCTGGCGGGGATGCGCCTGGTCGCGGGCTTCGGCCTGGGGCAGCGCGCGGCGGATGCGGTGGCGGTCGCTGGACTGATTCCCGTCGCGGTGGCGGTATACGGTGCGGCGCTGTGGTTGCTGCGGATCGAGGGGCGGGACGATCTGAGGGCGGTGCTGGCGCGGTTGGTGCCGGGGCGTAAGTGAGTTGACAACGCGGTGGTATCGCACCGCCGATTTGGTCGATGCGCGGGATACGGCTGGGCGAGGCAGAGGTGCCGGCGGGTTCGGGAGACGCCAAGGCCCGGATCGGTCGCCGAGCCGGGCGGCCACACCGCGGCCCGGTCAAGCCGGGCCGCCAGAGACCGCCCACGGAGACGACCGAACACGGCGTCAACTCCCCGCCGGAACCTCCGCCTCGACCAGCCGTCGGCTCCGGAGCTGCCCGTCACGATTTGGCGCTCAGCGTTCTCGGCTTTGACAATCGGCGAAGTCGGTATCCTTTGGCGGAGAACATGGCTTCCAACTCAGACTTACTGACTCAATCCAACCCTTGCCTATGACTCCCGTCTCTCCCGCCACGATCACCGACGCGCTCCACTGGCGTTATGCGACGAAGAAGTTCGACTCGACGAAGAAAATCCCGGCTGCGACCTGGGCGGCGCTGGAGGATTCGCTGGTACTGTCGCCTTCGTCGTACGGCCTACAGCCGTGGCATTTCATCGTGGTGCGGGATGAGGCGATCAAGGAGAAGCTTTCTGCGGCGTCCTACGGGCAGAGGCAACCAGCCGAGTGTTCTCATCTGGTCGTATTCGCGGTGCGGAAGAACCTGAGCCCGGCCGACGTCGATCGCTACATCGACCGCATTGCCGAAGTGCGCGGCACGCCCAAGGACAATCTGAAAGGCTACCGGGATATCATGGTCGGGACGGTCGATTCGCTGACGAAGGCGGGGATGGTCGATGCATGGTCCTCGCGCCAGGTGTATATCGCGCTCGGAGAATTCATGACCGCGGCGGCGCTGTTGGGGGTCGATTCCTGCCCGATGGAGGGCATCGTTCCCGCCCAATATGACGAGATCCTCGGCCTGAAGGATAAGGGTTTGGGGACGGTTGCGGCCTGCCCGGCGGGCTACCGGGCGGCGGACGACAAGTATGCAGGCGCGCCCAAGGTCCGGTTCAAGACCTCCGAGCTCGTCAGCCACGTCTAGTTTGGGATCATGCAGTTTCCGCCTTGAGGCCGCCCATCAGGTTGAGGCGGATCGGGCTGAGGGACCCCGAGCCTACCCAAAGGTCGGTGGGGTGACGCACCTCCGAGACGCCGGCGGCCCGGCGGAGTAGTGGGGTTAACTAGGGCTTGGCGGCGAGCCCGGTTTCCGCGAGAGTGGGGGGCTTACCCATGCTACCCGATCCCCGCTATTACGCCTGCATCCTTGCGGGTGGAAGCGGCGAGCGTTTCTGGCCGATGAGCCGAACGCGCACGCCCAAACATCTTTTGCGGCTCTTCTCGGAGCGCACGCTGCTCGAGGATACGGTGGCCCGGCTGGAAGGGGTCGTCCGGCCGGAAAACATCTTCGTCCTCACCAACGAGGCCCAGCGGGAAGGCGTGCAGGCGGCCGTGCCTTCCCTGCGGCCTGAGCAGATCGTGGCGGAACCGGTCAAGCGCGACACGGGTCCGGCCGCCGCCCTCGCCACCGGCTACGTGCGGGCGCGCTGTCCGGATGGAGTGCTGGCGATCCTGGCGTCCGATGCGTTGATCAAGAATAGCGCCCGCTTTGGCGCGCAGCTCCGCTCGGCGTTCGAATGGGCGGACGGCCGCCGCTGGCCTGGCTCCGCCGGCACGCTGCTCACCTTCGCGATTCCGCCGACGCACGCGGCCACGGGCTTCGGCTACCTGGAGCTGGGCGATGAGTTGGCGCGGGGCGACGAGGGCAGTCGGTTCCGCCAGGTCCGTCGCTTCGTCGAAAAGCCCGATATTGCCAGCGCGCAGCGGTATGTGGCGAGCGGCCACTTCGGCTGGAACGCGTGCATGTTCGTTTGGGCGGTCGACACCTTTCTGGCGGAAGCGGAGCGGCAGGCGCCCGAATTGGCGGCGCTGATCCGCGATTTCCCCCCCGGTGATCCGGCGGTCTTCCTCGGCGACCGCTTCGCCGCGCTGCCGAAGCGCTCGGTGGATTACGCGATCATGGAGCACGCCGGCGCGGTCGCCACGGTCGTGGCGGAATTCGACTGGGACGATGTCGGAACCTGGGCGGCGCTCCCGTCCCATCTGGGTCCGGATGGCGCCGGTAACGCCGTGCGCGGGCCGGTGGTGACGGTCGATTCGACCGGCAATCTGGCCGTCAGCAACGGCCGGGTGATCGCGCTCTGCGGCGTGCACGATCTCGTCGTGGTCGAAACGGCGGATGCGATCCTCGTCTGCCACCGGGATGCGGTGCAGTCGATCAAGCAGCTCCAGCCCCTCCTGCCGAAAGAAGTGGTTTGAGGCAGGCGCGATTGGGTTAGGTTCTGCATTGCCGGATTGGGCGGATTCGGCCGATCCTGCGGCGGGGTTTTCCGCGTCGCCCTTTTCGCCATGCTCCAATCGCTTCGCATCCGCAATCTCGCGCTCCTGGAGGAGGTGGGGCTGGACTTTGCGCCGGGCTTTACGGCGGTCACCGGCGAGACCGGCGCAGGGAAGAGCATTCTGCTTGGCGCCCTGAGCCTGCTGGCGGGCGAGCGGGCGGACAAAACGGTGATCCGCGCGGGCGCGCCGGCCTGCGAGGTCGAGGCGGCGCTCGGCTTGGCCGATCCGGCCCGCTTCGACGCGGCGCTCGCGGCGCTCGGCCTGCCAGCGTGTGAGGAAGGCGTCCTGATCCTCAAACGCAGCGTCGCCCGGGACAAGCCGGGCCGGATCACGGTCAACGGGAGCCTGGCCACCCTTGCGGCGCTGCAGCGCCTGGGCGAGCTGTGGATTGATTTCCATGGGCCCGGCGAGCCGCGGCGGCTGCTGCGCGACGGTTGTCAGCTGGAACTGCTCGACCTGTTTGGCCGGAGCGCGCCGGCCCTGGCCACTTATGGCGCGGCTTACCGGGCGTGGCGGGAATTGCAGGCGCGCCGCGAGGCGCTGGTGGGCGAGGCGAGGCTCTCGCCGGATGAGGTGGCTTTCCTGGAGCGGCGGCTGGCGGCGCTCGACCGGCTGGAGCTGACGGCCGAGGCGGTCGCAACGCTGGAGCGGGATGCCCAGCGCATGGGACGGGCGCAGGAGCTGATCGCGCTGGCGGGTACGGTGGAGGCGGGTCTGGCGGGCGAGGACGGCGCGCTCGCTCGTCTGGCCGCCTTGGTGCGCGAGGGCCGGCGACTTGAGGGTCTCGATCCGGCGAGCAAGCCGCTGGCCGACCGACTGGCCTCGGCGGCCATCGAGCTGGCGGATCTGGCGGCGGAATTTGCATCGCTCGGTCGCGATCTCCAGTTCGATCCCGAGGCGGCGGCGGCCCTGGAGGTCCGGGTGAACGCCTGGCTGGAGGCGCGACGGCGCTACGGTGGCGATGTGGCGGCGGTCGCGGCGGCGCGGGAGGAGTTGCGGAACCGGC
>Ga0116230_10007610_pt1 | contig 10698 bp, 10 predicted proteins | sample S1TSphfallax_3_FD_88678 | JGI IMG/M metagenome (GOLD analysis project Ga0116230, IMG submission 88678) | Host-associated microbial communities from peat moss isolated from Minnesota, USA - S1T2_Fd - Sphagnum fallax MG | ecosystem: Host-associated > Plants > Peat moss > Unclassified | place...
AGAGAGAGAGAGAGAGAGAGAGAGAGAGAGAGAGAGAGAGAAGTGAGTGACAAGAACACACCCACTGCCGATGACATTACTCAGAAACCCTAAGCACATAGTCATAAGAAAGAAAGGAGATGCCCATGAGGTTGCAGAAAGAAAAACTCCATACAAAAAACAATTTGTTGTAAGAGAACTGCATCATATACTTGTCTAATTACAAACAACAAGGTCTAGACTTTGTGAAATCCATAAAAGACAGTTGAGAGTTTGGGGCGAAGAGATTCGTACCTATGGGGTTTGCTTTGTACAGACGTAATTGCAAAACCCTAGCTGCAAAAGACTCCTGGCTCCTTCTGCCAATGGCAGCACTAGACACAAATGCTCTTGGTGGAATTAGAAAAGAACATGTTTTCCTCAGGTTTCCTGTAGGAAAAGACAAAGATCTTGAGGAAAATATGATGACCCGTCTTCGAAGATTACCTTGTATCGCTGCTGATATTCTGAGAATGACAAAGCTTGAATGAAGAAGGCTTGTTCGCAGTTGTTGCCACAAAGCTGTAGTGACCATATCGTATCAGTTTCGCTGTTCCAGGAGAGCGATCATTGGGAAAATGTTTTCCTCTGCGGCATGGAACTGCAGACAGGAACGATACGACGACGGAGAGAGGAGACAAGTGGCTTGAAAGGAGGAAGACGGAGACATGATGGTGTCGCCTTTATTATTATCATTGCTGCAACAACTTTCATCCTAAAAACTCTTCGGAAAACTCTTCTACTTCTTCTAGACTTGCAGAATGACAGACAGACCCAACTGTCGTCTCAAAAGATCTTCACAAAAAAATCCGTTTTCCCAACTCATTGACACCAAGGTCCAATGCCCCTATTCAACAACCATCTAAAAAAGAACAAGGAAACTATGAAGTATGGCTATTCAGTTTTCATGTCATGTCACCCACTTTCAGCAACTTTAGTTTCTTCCTCGAGAGGCCATGCCCTGGCTACCTCCGCTCCTTTCAACTCCGAAATGGTTAATGATTATAGAATTTGAAAGCGTTTTCGATCACGAAAACCTGGGCGCCGCATAAACCTCGCCTTCGTAGTACTCTCTGTGAGAATCGATTAACATTTTGCATTGCCGGACTTCGCGCATGAGAGCTACAAAGTCCTTGAAATGGGCTGTGATCTTACGCTGTTCCAACGTCTCCTGGACCTTGCACTCGTCGAATGCCTCCTGGACGTTGACAACGAGATCGTCCTGTGATAACTAAATTGCGGCGATTTCATCTGAAAGCACACACCAAAACTAACATGAGCTTAAAGAAGAGACAAAACAACAAAGAATGAAACATAAACACAAAAAATATATTCACAAATAAGAAGTATGGAACTTGAAAACATACCAGCAACAACTTTGAGGCGATTCAACCTGAGGTATCGGAGATGCTCCATGACGCATTGATTTCTCTCCTCAAGGCGCTGAAACTCGTCATTGAGGAGCTGCATTCTGGCTCTGAGCTTTGCAAAATCTTCCTCAACTTGTCCTCTAGAAACACTCCCCGGCGGCGGATCCATTACAATAGGTATGTGAGAATCTTTGCCCAAAACAGCTGTGGCTGGATGGATGTGCACCAATTTCTTCTACGCACACTCTCTTCTTCTTCTGAGATTACCTGCCACTATTTCTAAAAAGTGAAAAAATCCCAGCTCTGCTTTACGCAGGAAAAGGACCTGAGTACATGCCCTTCTCCTATACAATTATGTCTACATATCTCTCCTAGACACGGCTTCTCGAGACGATTCAGGTTTCTTCTTGAGGTGATTCAGGTTTCTTCTTGAGGAAGAAGAACGGGGACGATGAATCCAAAGATGTGTTTACGGGACGAGGAGTGCCCGAAGACGTGTCTTGTACCACGCACATGCACACTGGAGCAGGAGGCGCGTGCGCCAGCATCTTTCTTGTTAGATAGATGCCATTTTACATTAATTTATTTTTATATTTACAATTTTCAAAAATTTCAAAAAAACTAAAAATTTAAGTTTAATAATTCGGCATTTCATTACCCACCTATTTAAAAATGCCTCCCCTTTTTTGCTTTTTTTTTTTTTCACCCCCATGTTTTCTTCACAACTTTTTCTTTTTGAAAAAATATTTTTCATTTTTTCTGTTGTTTCTTTTTCTTTTTTGCTTATTACTCTTTTCATATTTTCTTCCCCCCCCCCAAACATGTTCTATTTTCCCTTTTTTTTTAATTTCTTTTCCTAATAGTCGTTTTTGGTCTTTTTCTTTTCCATGGAGGATGTGGTCATCCTTTTTTAAAACTTTTTTTTCTCTTTTTTTTTCTTTTTAATTATTTTTTAATTGTTAAATTTCTTTTCTTTTCTTTTTCCCAAGGGGGTGTGATCACCTTCCTTTCATCTTGTCAATTTAGTATTTAGCAAGTTGTTTTTATCATTTTGTGATTTGCATTATGGAGAGACTTTTTGCTTCACATCATGGCAAATATTGCTTTAATTGTTGGATTTTGGTTTTTTTTTCAAATGCTTTTGCATATGTTTATGTTCTCAAGGTTGCCTTATCATGGGGCCTTTATCTAATCTAATAGTTTTTGATGAGACTGGCTTGTTTTAAAGGTTTTTGCCAATTATGTGTCAAAGAAAGAAATGTCATGTTCATAGGTCGTGGAGGAAGGAGCCTAGACAAAGAACACATTTGAATGTTATAGAATGAAATGTTTGGTTATTAGTCTTGAAATTTTCGATAAACAATATATTCAGTTTTATATGATATCATTTTTTGCATTTGAGAATCCTATCCAACAAATCACACCTTTCATTACACACTCACCTATTTTTGTGTGAGCCTTTTCCCATTCATAAGGTCGTGAAGATTTTTTTTTATAGATTATTTCATGGAATTTGATCAAAGTTGATGGCTAATCTTTACAATCTTGATGTTTCTACTATTCAAAAATACATTGGCATTATGTGTGAGATTTTGATAGATAAGGATAAATTTTACAAGATTAATATTCACTTGCCTACATGTCAACGTTTATTATCCATCATTGAAATATTCAAAGATTTGATTGGTATTCAACAAATTGCAAACGTTAATGATGGTATGAATGTTCCATAATCATTCATGCTATTGAGGAAGATTACAATTGCCCTAGGAGATTTTTGTAAGTGCAAATGTTCTTTCAAAATGTTTATGACACAAATAAGATTTTTAGGAATGTATGTGTAGGACAACTTGACAATATTCACAATGGTGGGCAATTTAAGTATTCCACTTTATATAAATAGTTATGAATTCGTGGGATTTTACATGAGCTAGTGGTCAACATTCAAGATTTGGAAGTTCAACCATTCATATTAGGGGATTTAGTCTAATCAATTTGGTCACACCTCATTAAAAATTACAAAATCCATAACCGTGTTGCAATTGACATGATGATGCATGGTGTTTTGTGCACAACTTTTGTGAGTTGCATGGCATCCTTGAACTTATTGTTCATGATATTAAGGAGTGCATTGACCCATTGATTGGTTTTAATAGGGTGAGTTGTTTTTAAAAAGAAAAATAAACAAAAACAACTAATGAATTGTTAAGAGATGCATTATTTACATCTTGGTTAAAACATCATCTTATAGTTTAACAAACATGTATTATTGAATCTAAAATGTGTGTTTTATCAATTTTTGCAAATTTGAAAACATTGCCAAAATGTTTTGTTTACACACATCTTATGATTAATTAATTAATCTTTCGTTGGTTTAGATTTTAGCACATTCATAAATATTGTTGCAATTTGAAGTTAAGCCCCTAAAATATTTTGAATTTGATGCTCTTTTGTTTCCATAATCATTTTGGTAATGGATTTTTGCACTTCCATTGCCTCTTTTGCCATTTGTGATTACATTTCCATTTTCATTGTCTCAATTTTATTGGAAGATTCTGTACATTGAAAAAGTGCAAAGGTTAATGGAAAAGAACCATCTTATGTTTCTTGTTTGGTTTCCCATTAATTATAGTTTTCTTACAACCAATAGTCAATGGAAGATTAGGGTCCTTGGAAACTTCAAGAATTGATCCCATCAATTATGTTGATCTTGAAGATATTTGGGAATCTTTTGTGCAACATCTTCATTGATGTCAACACGGTTCAAAATATTTGCACCCTTAGGTGCAATTTGATTTTCGTCACCATATGTCCTAAGGGCCCCAATAGTTTTTTTTATGCTTCTAAAAATGTCATGCATTTTTTCATACCAAACCCATATGTAAGCACATGTGTTTATCTCATTTTGTGTTTGTCAATATTTGTTGTATGTATTTTGCATCTTGTCAACTTTTTCCTCACATTATTTGGATTTACGTTTCAAAATCATAAGCAAAACTTCATTAAACTTGTTAACTATCGCAACCATAGTTTTGGCCTCGCGACCAAGGCAAGGGCGTGCAAGGGTGCAGGCCAAGAAGGAAGCCTGGGAGTCACATCTCATGCTCTCGGGAGTGGTAGGAAAGTGTGAAGGAATGAACCTTCACACTCCCAAGTGAGCTCCCACTTTGGGAGTTGGAGTCTAGATGGACTCTCAAATCTTTAGAGAACAATTGCAAAGGTCAAAACCCATTGGATTAAGGAGTTCTTTATATCATGAAAAATTTCTTGGAACATAGATGTCTAAAATGGGCTCATATGACCCATTTGGACACTTAAAACACAAGTTATGGCCAAAAGAAGGGTTAGGAGTCAAATTGACAATTTGACTCCCAACCACTAAAAGTCGGAAATCGCCCCAATTTCCTTATGTGAAGGTGACGTGCAACATACCATTGAAAAGCTCTCAACAAGGGCTACAAATTTTCTTTAGACTTCATCTCAATCAGAGGTCTACACACAAAGTTATGGGCCCCCCAAAGTCGCAAAAGTCCCAACTTTGGGAATTTTCAAGACTCCCACTTGGGAGTTCCAAGACAAAATGACATTTGAGTGCTAGTCTCGTGGCCAGACACAAAATATAATATAAAGGGGAAGGTGGTGGCTTCCCCAAGTTCGGGCCGTGGTGAGTTTTATGAGTTTGTGTTTGCCCGTGATTCGTCCGTGCACCAAAGTGCTCCAACTATGTACTAACTAACTTGTTGTTTGCTTTGTGTAGGCTTGTGTGAGTGATTGAATTGCTTGTCAATCTTCCTAATCTCATCCTAGAGCTTAGCATGCCCTTTTATCTCCAAAGTGCTACGAGCCAAAGAACGCGCCCCAACTCCTTCTCCTTCCGTTGTTTTCACCTTTGGATTCATAATGAGTTTATCAAGGAGCTTGGGGGTGCATAACACAATCTCCACCTTATCATGCTCTCAAAAACCTTTTTTCCCCATCATCAACCATCTTTTTGATAAAGGTCAAAGAGTTGAGTGACAAAAATGTCTTTCCATTCTCTCATAATTGATGGATTTGTGTTTTTTAAAGTTTGAGATTAAATGCTTTCAAAAGGAATGACATTTGTGGTTATAAGCATTTGGTCCATAAATCCGAAATCTTGACTTTTTTGTGTGAAATTTAAGGTAAAACTCCATAGTGTCAATGTGCAAAACTTTGTTTTTGAAAGGTTATGTTCAAATTGTAATGAAATCTAATGTAAATGTATGCAAACTTTTGTTTTTGGAAGCTTTCATCAAAATTGTAATGAAATGTAGGCTATGGTGATGCATAAGAAAATTAAAATGAATTTTTAAAAATAATAATAAGTTTTTTTGATAAAAATGGGGATTAAGAAATCAATTGTAAGTTAGAAAGTTAATTAGAAGATAAAAAGTTAATTTGGGGTTAAAAAGTTGAAGTGTCAGTTGAAAATTTTAATTAGAATGTTTGTTTTTTTTTGAATTTGTTGAATTTCTTCCTTATTTGTTGAATAAGTGACATCAAGAAATAAGGGGTGAGGAAAAATAACAAGTAGGAGGGTAGGACTTTGGGCAACATGGAGGAGGAACAACAAAGTTCGTTCGCTAATAAAGGCAAAATAGGATCTTGAGGTTTTTGAGTTTGTTGGCGTAAAGGTTGTTAGCTAGTGATTTGTGTTGTGGGTGTTGTGAAGATGAAGGTGTATGCCATCATGTGCGCAAGCTTAAAATTATCCTTTGTCAATAGTTTAAGAAAATTTCCTTTGCTTAAGATTAATTCAACATCATTGATATTTCGTTGTTGCATTTATAAGCTTTGAAGGATTGTATGTTATGTTTATTTGTGGTAGACAAGCCAAGAGAGAAACCTTGAGCACATCTAACTAGAGAGTAAATATGTCCTTTATTAACATATATGCCTTTTTGTTTATTGTCAATGCGATAGTTGAAAACAAATGTTTCGCACTGTCACTATGGCAATGAACGAAGTGAAAATCTTTTTCCCTCTCCTCTTCCCATTGATAGAATGAAAAAATTACACCTTTTGGTAAGTTCCAAAATAGTCCACCCAAAAACCTAGAACTCCAAAGGCAACCAAGAAGCTATAATCAATCCATAGTAAAAAGAATAACGATCGTAGTTCAGAGAGCAAAGTCCAAAGACAAGAATGAGGAATGAAACTATACAAGTTGATTGTGTTTTGGTATAGTCTTATTTTGTGATTTTTAGAAGAAAAAAATGGAGGAAAATTTGCTAAATTTTTTCATGGGTTATTTTTTGGAAGCACCATTTTTTCCTTTTTTTCAAGGGTTCAATATTAACTCTTTTCAAAGGTTAGGGTTAAGGTTTTTTCAAATAATGAATTTGAGTTCTTTTTTTCAACCTTTGGGTTTAAGGTTGGGCTTGAGTGCGAATGCTACTTAGAATGCCCCTAAACTTAGGGTAAGGCCTCAAATTGATAAGAGATTGTGGACTAATGGAAAACTTTAGTTGATGATTGATTTGTGGGAGGATAAGCATTGGGAATATCAGAAGCAACCTATGGCTGCAAAGGATTGGAAAGAGCTTGTGGACAAAATTAATGCAACATTCCTTAGTGAGGTGTTATGCACTTGGAAGCAATGTCAAGACAAAATCACCAAGATGAAAGAGAAGTATTGTGATGAACATAAAACATGTAATACGACAGTGCTCCTCCTTCTTGGTCATGGTATGAAAAGTTTCATAGCATTTTAGGAGGAACACCAAAAATGAAAGGTGCAATTGGTGGCATTGGTCAATGTTATCGTTTACCACATCTTCAAATGGTAAATTTGGATGATCATCCTAATTCTATTCCAAAATCACAACCACTTGAAAGCCCTAAACGTTAAACCCCAATAGAGTTATTACAATGTTGATAGTAATGATCATGTCACACCAAATCACATATTTGACCAAACATTTAATATAGTTTCATCTAGGACAAGGGCATGTAACTTGCCTGGCATTAGAAGCAAACCCTATAAGAAAGCTAAAGTAAAATATGATGTTTGTATGGGGAGTTTCCTTCCATTGCAAAAATTATCAAAGAATATTCATAAACTACAAAGGAATTAGAGCTTTTAAAGATGCAAATGACAAAGGAGATTATGACCCAAATTTTAAAAAATGAATACGTTGGGAAGAAATTGCTATTAAAAGGTCAATTACAAATGGTTGCATTTTTTGCTAAAGTTTTAAAGCCTAAAGATCCAAGAGGGCCTAGTTTTTCTACATGTGGTAGCATTTGACATCATGTTTCTTTAAAATAATGACCATATCAATGTTAAACAATGTCATTATGTGATGATGAAATAAATTATATTCCAATTTGATCGCTCCCATGTTCCTAGTTAGACCCAAGATGAGTCTGAGTTATTCAAACAACGGAATTGTGAGGATTTCGGGGCACACTCCCAGCTTTCAACACTAAAAGGGGTAGAGGGGTGTGCTAAAGCTCCGGGATGGGACTAGGAAGAGTGACAAGCTTTAGTTATTTACTCGAACCTGCACCAAACCAACCAACGAGTTGGTTAATACAATTTCTGAAGCACCTTTAGTGCTAGGACAAGCCACGAGCAACTCTAAACTTACAAGACTCACCATGGCCTGGACTCGGGGGAAGCCACCACCTTCCCTCATATAGTAATCTCTGTGCCTCCCTGCGGCACCCACATCCGGATGGCTTTTTGTTTTGGGATTCCTAAGGAGGAGTCCCGAAACTACCACGGTTTGGACTTTCACAACTTTGCAAGACTATAACTCTTTGCTCAAACTTCCGATTGGGAAGAGGTCTGAAGCAAAGTTGTAGCTCTCATTGAGAGATTTCCAACAGTGTGTCACAATCCCCCTGCACGCATCAGGGTTGGGTCGATTCTCGACTTTTACTGGTCGGGAGTCAAAGTGTCACTTTGACTCCCAACCTTTTTTTTGCCATAACTTGTACTATAGATGTCCAAATGGCTCGTGCGAGCCCATTTTGACATCTACATTTCAATAGATTTTCAATGATATAAAGAACGCCTCAATGCGAGGTGTTTTGACTCCTGCAATCGAACTTTGAAGTTTTGGGAGTCCTGGAAGACTCCCAAGTCCCCATTTCAAGAGTGTGAGTCTCATCCTCACACTCTTTCAAAGTAGGGTTGCGACACAATTCATGTTCAAAGTGCAATGCACAAAATCAAAACCATTATGGATGATCTATTAACCATTGTTCAAATAAAACCCTTTTCATTAATTCTCATGCTTGTTTTGCTTGCTCTCCATCCTTCAAGGTTGGTAACCTATCAACCCTAAATCCTGCAAGGTTATCCCTTTTTGTTGCATCATTCACACAATTGGGCTCATGGACTTTCCACATCTCACAATAATTGTGTAACACACAACAAGCTATGATAACTATTACGACTTTATTAACATTTAAGTTGAAAATTTTCAATATACGCCATCTATTTTTTAAAGACCCAAAACATTTTCTATAATAACCTTTGCAGAACCCATGTTACCATTGTATCTCTTTTTGTCTACATCATTTGAATGATGAGATTTCTATTTTTTTAATAAATAAATACGTAACAAATATGCAAAATCAACATTCAAATAAGGTGTGATTTTCACACCTTGAATGGTCACTTTTGGCTCTTGTAAAATCCGTCAAGTTTATAAGTCATGATACAAACTAAAGGTTTTGAATTGACCCCCATCATGATCTCTAGGCTAGCCGCACAAATGTTCGAAAACAACTTCTATGTATCACATACTATTTGTAAAAAAATGCTATGAAATCTTTTTTGATTATAGTAATCTATAACTGCAATAGTATATCTCCTATTTGACCTTTCAGCTAATGGGATATGTGTGCCAACTATAGCACCACATAAGTTTGGCAAACGTGTAAGGTCTTCAAATTGTTGTATGATGTGTAGCAAGTGGTCTCTAGTTGGGGTTTTGATGTACTTGTCAAGAAGCTTATCCTTGTTGCAAAGCACATCACACATGATGTCCACATACTTGTGTATAGTAGATGAACCCACATCAAATTTGTCTGACATATGCTTTGGGCTTAACCCATGAGCAAACCTGCACAACACAATTGCAACAATTTTCCTAACTTCTCATTGTGGTCTCACAGGATTAAGACATTCATACTTCAAAAATTGTGTGAATTCTTCAACCAAAACATTGCAAGCATCAAATGTCATTTGATAATACATCAGATATTTTTTGTCTCTCATCTGAGGTGTTGTACGCCATACAATGACCTCCACCATTTCCCAATGAGTTCTTTGTTTTGGTTATACCCAAAACAATCAACTACATTGTTTCTTCTTTTTTTACAACGAAGTTCACAAAATTGCTTGAACCCCAAACATTGAAGGTGACAAATTTTGAAATAATAAATCTCTAGCTCATAATGTGCAAAACAAAGAATTACTCAATGTCACCGAAAGGAGCATCCAAATTAAAATAACCATTCCAACACACATATGATCCATGATAACTATACAATTATCAAACTTCAACAAAACCCTAAAAATCATAGACCAAAAAACAAAACAGCCCCAACCTTCAATAAAAAATATTATTATTTTTTTGTTCTTTTTCAAAATAAAATCAACAATACAAAATCACCTTTAAAATGTGGAAATCAGGGGGAAAAAAAAAACCAGTGGACAAAATTAACAGAGAGCTCTTGAGTCTCTGGCCTTGGGAGCCAGTGTAGACTCTGTTGAGAAGGAAAAGACTTCTGCAGCTCTTGTGAGCAGTTTTCACTAATATGAAGTGGGTATTATGAGCAAATCAAAATTATAATGAATCTACTTTTTAAAATTTATAATGCAAGTATTACATTGCTTTGAAGTTTGTGGCATTACCAATACAAATTTGCAATTCAAATGGGGATACTATTAATATGTTCTTCATACTCATTTGTTGTGATTAAATTTACATCCAAATTAAGGTATTGTATTTTAAAAAAGTATCTTTGATTTAAGCCTACCAATACAATGATTGTTAAAATTTTGGATGCATCCATTTCCTTCAAGGATTTAAGTGCCATATGCAATACTCGCATTTTTGGTGAGCTTATATTGTCATTTGTGGCATAAGGATAGCTAGTGTGAATGAAACAACATCGTTACAATATTTGATTGTTGTATTGGAAATAATTGAATATTATGTCACTTTATTACAACTATGAAAAAATAAATTAGGGTGGTTTTTTTTTATGTGTGTAATAATCAATGTATTTTTTTTTACTAATTTTTAGAACCGAATGCAAATTGGAGAAA
>Ga0116230_10007612_pt1 | contig 10697 bp, 15 predicted proteins | sample S1TSphfallax_3_FD_88678 | JGI IMG/M metagenome (GOLD analysis project Ga0116230, IMG submission 88678) | Host-associated microbial communities from peat moss isolated from Minnesota, USA - S1T2_Fd - Sphagnum fallax MG | ecosystem: Host-associated > Plants > Peat moss > Unclassified | place...
AATGGACGAAAACATCCCAAAATTGAGTTCCTTCAAATTTGAACCTCCATCCGACCACAAGAGAATTACTCGATGAAGAAAATCCCCAACGAAGTTAGTTCCATTCTGGATGAACCTCCAGCATCAACCCACCAGAGCATCAATCGATGTAAGAACCCCAAACCCACTACACCAAGGATGAACCTCCAGCACCGCAACCAAAAGAACAACACAATGGGTGAAAAAAATCCTAAACTAAGTTCCTTCAAGGATGAACCTCCATCCAACCACAAGAAAATTACTGGATGAAAACATCCCAGACCCCGTTAGTTCCTTAATGGATGAATCTTTGGCATCCACCCACCAGAGCATCAATAGATGATTAAACCCCCAAACTGAGTCCGCTTTGGATGATGAAAAAACCTCAACTGAGGCGAAGGTTGATGGGGCAGCAGTTGCTGCTGCTCACAAAAGAGTGTGGCAAGCTTTTTGCAGCTAACGACGACCATACCCTAAACCCTCGAGCAGATGATGCAGATCACGAATGCACACCAGCAGGTGAGTGAGCAGCAACACCTCTCTCTCTCTCTTTGCCTCTCTTCCTTTTCGCATTGGTAACTTGTTTTTCGTCTTCTTCTGGCTTCTTTTGTACTGGAAGAAAACTCGCAGATTTTGCTTCTTTGGAACTTTTTGTTGATGGTAGTTTTTCTCGTTGTAAGACACTCTTTCTGTTTCTCATTCCTTAAGCTCCGCGCTTGGCGGCTGGATTGGATTCGCTGAGCTTTTCTGTTGTGAGTTCCAAAGGATGTGATTCCGAAGAGGATTGCATTGTTGTATTGGTACCGAGCTTAGTCCCTGTATAGACAGTAGCTTGCGGATGAGATCTAGATTTGAGTTTGCTGGAAGTTTTTGTTTTTGGGTTTTTGTGGTTTTTTTTGTTGGATTTGTTTTGTGGAAGTGTTTGAGATTTATTTTTTCGAGGTTTGGAGTTTTGAGTGGGGGGCGTAGTTTTGTTGCTGAGGAATTTTTTTTTTTGTTTTTGGGTTTTGTGTGTGTTTTCTGGGTCATCAGGGGTTGGAGGAGATGAGGCATTTGCTGATGCGCGCGACGCTGGAGCTGGATTCAGCGAGAGCGGTAGCAGAGGCGGAGGCGGAAGCTCACGAAGTGCAAGTGCGACACTTGCAGGAGCTGTTGGCTGCAACGCAGCGGGAAAGAGATGAAGCGCGGGAGCAGTTGTTGGGATTGCAGGGTCATCTTTCACGTTCGTCTAGTATGTCTGGACGTCACGGATCTGTAGCTCGCACTGACAGTCTTCCCAACTCCGGCCTGTCATCCGGAATGTTTCAGTCGGTTGCTGGTGAAGCCGAGCAGGAACAACAACACCAGCAGCAGCTAGACATGGAGAAGCTGCAACAGCATCTGGAGCTTTTGCCGGACGAGCATCTGGCGCACTTGGACGATACAATGGACGTGATTCATCATCTTCATCTGGACTCAGCAACTGACGCGAGCTCCCTGCAGTACCATCAGCACTATTTCGATCAGCCGTCGCATGACTCCGGATCCGACCAGCTTCTATCGCACATGCAGCAGGAGCAGCTGCAATCCGACCTACAAGTTGCGTTTGTTGAGCAGCAGCAGCAGCCCCCCGTCGTCCTCGACTTGCCTGAACTGCAACCGGCGGCAGCAGCCGACAGGGTGACGGTTCTTCAGCAGCAACCACCACCGTGGCGACAACAGTCATCGTCGTTACCGATCGCTAGTGTTCAGTCTTCTCCTGCTGCTGGATTCTCACAACCTCTACTATGCTCTGCACCCGCTCTTCTTCCGAGCTTGCCCTCCACAACGTCTTTGTTTCAGACTGTATCGCCGGTGGTTTCGTCACTTCAAGGCATTCCCACTCACGTTCTCCCGGAGCCGCCAGGAGCAGATTTGCACGCGATGCTCAGCACGCTGCCAGAGAAGGGCAAGCTTATGCAAGCGGTGATGGATGCAGGACCATTGCTGCAGACCTTGATGATGGCTTCTAGTCCCTCCTTGCCGCAGTGGCGTCACCCTCCTCCCGCTCTCGAAACTCTGGACCTCCCTTGTTTATCGTTTTCGTCTTCCACTTCTTGCGATTCCCAGAGCACCCCCGTGAAGAGCAACGCCCTGAACAACAACAACGCTGCTTCCCTCATGGGAATGTCACAACCAAAGTACGGAGTTCACAAACAGTTGCAACGTCTCTCTTCCTTCTCTCCGTCCGCTTCAGGACTCGGCAGCAGCAGCCGCGATGTGGATCGGAGCTTGCGGCGCGTCAACAGCATGGGACATTTGGTATCGCCAGACATGGCGCTCATCAACCCTCCTCGAAAGTACACCAAAATCTATTGAAAAAGCAAACCCTACCATTGGACCGATCTGGAATGGGAAGCACTTCCGCTGCACCAGTTCTCAAGGCAACCCTGTGTTTGTGTTGTGCAAGGACGAAGAACACAGAAGGACAGACATCCTTCAGCATCTTCGTCTTCTCCTCGACATCACAGTGTGTTGGGTCATTGTTTCTCTGTTTTTCGTTTTTCTTTTTTCCTTTGTTTCAAATCTTTTTTTCATGCAACCCTGCTTTGTTAGTAGAGGGAAGAGCAACTGTGCCTTCCATGCTTAACATGACAGTGTGTTGGGGGTAATGGTAAAGCTTAGTGTTCTGTATTCTTCGGGGTTTATGAGAGACTGACGACGACCATGAGTTGTGAGCAGCAAGAAGTTGAAGGAGAGCAAACCCTTACTTACACCTCTGTCTGCTGCTTCAACTTCAGTGTGTTGGCTTCATCTTGTTCTCAGTCTTCTGCTTTATGTTTTTTTTTCCTCTTGATTGATTGGGAGCACAAAAGATTTTCATTGCTGATCATCAAAATGCAGGAAGGACTCTACCTATGCTGCTGCGGCCCAGCTAGTATGCATCAGATCAAAAACAAAAGCCTGTTTTGTTTTGGAATTTGGCAGTGAAGATGCAGCTGGTGATGGAGCTGGTTTAGATTTTTAGGACTGTGTGCAGATATCTTTTCATGGACACATCATTGTATCTAGTACTCCAATGTGAGGCATGAAACTTTGTTGGAGCCGACATGTGCAATTGTTTTCTTTTTCTCCACCCAAGTCTGTCTCCCCCCCTCCCTTCCAAGAACTCTTCAACTGTTCACATGTCAAATCCTTTGTGGTGATGTGTACAACTTCAGCAGACTAGTTTTCTGGTTAGTATGTTATTGGTAGAGAAGCTCTTCAGAGGACTCAGTGAACACACTGTTTGCATCTATGCCATGGATGTTTGAGAGTCTTGGTGTTGTCTTCTTTGATGATTCTAGTCTACATAGTTCTGGACCAGTCTGATGCAAGAAGCTGGTCAACAATGGGCATTTCACATTAATGGAGGCCCAAACACAATTTCTGTGATACTGGACAATTTGCACTTGGCACTAAAACTGTGATTGTCCATGCTGAATCATTCATGCATTACTCATTGGAGCTCTATGTGGTTAAGGAACATCAGCATGATGTTTGTGTTAAAATTGATGCAGCCATGCCTACCAAAACTCATCTGTTCGACTCTATCTTACCTTGGTGCAATGTGACATGTTTACCATAGTGATCACTGTTCATAAAAACTACCATGTCACCAAGTTTGCAATCAAAAACAAAAGAAGCTTGTATCAGAACATTCACCCAATGGTTTGCATCTAGAGTGATGCTCAGAGAAGCACAGAAGAGACCTGCAAAGTAAGTTGTAGTATGGCCAGTGTTCAGAGAGAAAGACAGTTGCCTGCAGTTTGTTCTTAACCAGAGAGAGATCTTGCATCTAGAGTGATGCTCAGAGAAGGCACAGAAGAGACCTGCAAAGTTGTAACATGGACAGCGTGCAGAGACAAAGACAGTTGCCTGCACTTTGTTCTTGGCCAGAGAGAGATCTAAATGGAAAGGATTAGGAGGATCTGTTTGCCAGCTGATTCTTGATTCTTCACCAGAAGCAAATGTTGACACTATGTTGCACATTTAGCTCTTGCCAATTCTCACTTCAAAGGTGAATACAGCACAAGAGACAGGGTAGCTCTCTCTCTCTCTCTCTCTCTGTGCCTGTCCCCTCTCTCTCCATCTCCATGTGCGAAAGGACCTTTACTGTCAACTGTTCTGGAGACTTTTCTGTGAAACCTAAAACAGTGTGACAGGAAAGAGCTAGAAGTACTTACTGTGAGATGGGCAAGAGCAGCATATGTATGAGAGTGTTGCCGAGAAAAACTCCAAAACAACAATAGAAAACACTGGGCTCCACAACAAGACTTGAACAAGATCACCATCGTTGTGTCAGAGATCCAGAGCAAAAAGCTAACAGAAAAATGAAATGTCTCCACCCAAAATCAATCAATCCTTCATCAAGATCTTCTTCCTCAAACCCTATCACAAGAAGGATCTTGGTCAATCCCTTCGACAACAATATTTTTCCCTTGTCTCCTCCTCTCATCACGCATGTAATGTATAGAGAGAGAGAGAGAGATGAGCGCGCCTCGTTGCGGATTTCGCATCCCTAAAGATACGCTTGAAGAATCTAATCCGCTGACTTTCAATCTCCTCATGTGCGCCTAGAAAAACGGAACAAGTAATATAAAGAGAGTCAATGGAGACGAAGACTCAGAGCGGTCAGCTATGTTGAGTCTTCTTCTTCTCGGTGTTGCTGCTGGTCTGCAAGGTCAGCTCTCCTGCAGTCGCGGGTCAGCAGATTGCTCCACACCTACAAAGATGATGTCGCACACAAGCTTACCTTATCCGCCATCTCTCCACTACTGTTTCTCATCACTTCCTGCTTCTGATTTGCAGTTCTCCTTGTCCCTAGAAGCTCCTGGAGTGAGAACATCCAGATCACAGTCTCCGAAAGAAGAAGAAGAAGAAGAAGAGAGGAAACAACAAACAACAACATGGTGGTGCAGAAGCTCTGGCATGTGGAGCCCCTGAGATGCTCCGTGGATGCGATCTGGAAGGCGTGCAAGAATGTGGACGAAGTGTTGCCCAGAGTGATGCCCGACTATTTCCAGAAATCAGAGTATCTGGAAGGGAATGGAGGTCCTGGTACTCTGCGCCTCATCACAATGGGACCTGGTAAGCGAATCCTCAGGAAGATGACTTCTGCTGCTTCTTCCTCCTCTGTTTCATCTTCTTTCCTCCTCCTGCCATCCGAGCTTCAAAACTCGAGGAGTTCTCTAGTGTTTTGCAAAGATTGTCGTGACCATCTTCTGTCTGATGTGGCTGCTTCTCGAGGATTTCCTGGAATTGAAGCAACAGTGGTAATGCTCAAAGTGTGTGTTTCTGTGTGTGTGTGTGTGTGTGTGTGCAGCTGTGGGGCATGCGAAGCAAGTGAAGGAGCGTATGGATGTGATAGACGAGGAGAACAAGACTTTGAAATACACAATGGTGGATGGAGATCCGCGCTATAGCAGCTTCGGCGGAATGATGAAGTTCACTTCCGGAGCGGAACAAGGCACCTCAGATGCTTACTGGGAAGTGCAGTACGAGCCTGTGGGAGATATGGGTCCTCCTGAGCATGTGAAGGGTATGGTGATCAAGGTTTTCAAGGCTCTTGAAGGTGCCATCAACGCCGATCCCCAGTCTTTCGCATAAGGACAGACACAAACAAACAAACACACGCGCGCGCACACAATTGCGCGAGTTTTGCCCAAGTCCAACAGCAACAACAGTATATCATCACACATATTTGCCACTGAATTGCCCCCACAAAAGGTTTTGCTTGCAGGAACTGTCTGTCTCCTAGGGCTATGTTCTTGCAGTGAGGTTCTTCTTACATAATCGATCCTTGCAGCTGCTCTCTTTCTGTTGTTAGGGTGATGCTGCAATGGGATTTCTCATCAAGCTCTTAAAATCTGCCCGAATCTACTTGATGATGTATTCTTCTTCCTTCCAAGTATGCAATTATTGGACACAAGTTACCATGACATTCAATGTAGAGCCAACAATGAGTTTGTCACAGAAAGAAAATCATGTCAAGAAGCAGATCCAAGTCTCTTGAGACTTGTGATTGTATTTCAGTGTTCTTGATGAGCATAATCTATGTATGTATGTATCTGTGCAACAAGCTCCTCATGCATTCCAATACAAAGAAGAATTTGTTTATGGTCTGTGTGAAAATCTATCTCATCTGAAAGCTAATCTCTGATTGTCAAGTTCTTGCACTCCCAATTTCACTGAGCCACCACAGAACTGCTCTCCAAATGCAAAAACTTGCCTGATTTGATTGTCAAGTTCTTGAGCCACCACTGCCATATTTCCATATATAAACCTTTGGCTGAACTGCTCTCCCATCTTCAATACACATTGCAAAAACTTGCCTGATTGAATTGTCAAGTTCTGGAGCTCCCAATTTCACTGAGCCAGAACTGCTGCCACTTCTTCGACAGAGAATCATTTGGCTGAACTCCTGGCCATCTTCGTTGCAAAGACTTGCCTGATTTGATTGTCAAGTTCTTGAGCTCCCAATTTCACTGAGCCACCACCACTGCCATGTTTCTTCAACATATAATCCTTTGGCTGAGCTGCTCTCCCATCTTCTTTGTCCGACTTGATTGTCAAGTTCCTGAGCTCCCAATTTCTCTGAGCCACCATGACTGCACTTTGACTGAACTGCTCTCCCATCTTTGTTGCAAAAACTTGCATATGTGTCTCTTGCATACCCCTGTGGAAATAGGAAGTGTTTGTTCATGTCAGATGCAATACTGGAGGAGGAGCTTCCACATGATCTTCCACATGATCTGCTCCACGAACTCTTGTCTATTGAAATTGAAATAAACAAAAACCTACTTGAACCACAAAATGCAACAACTTTGATGCCACAATCAAAACAAAATCTGAAAAACAGATGAACATAGCAAAAAAGGAGGTAGTCAGTCTCAAACAACTGATCTGGAAGTCAAATCTGCAGCTCCATCAGTTGGGACTCCATCAATGGAGTCCAACTGTTTGCTCTTGTGACACCCTATTTGAGCTTTGCATTGCCTGCATCTCACTCGTCATGGGAAGCAGCACTTTATCATTTTGGTCTGATACAGACAAGAGAAGTCTTGACAACAAAACTTAGCTGAAGTTCTCCATGGATGAAAGCCCAATTTCTCTAGAAAAATGTTCAGGAATTTCTTACAGATCGTATGCTGTGGAGTAAGGAATCCCTGTGGACCAAAAGCCAGCACTAGAGCTTTGAATGCACATGCATTCTGCCTAATTCTTACTCCCATGGCCAAAAGACCCAAGAAAATCAAATTATAAATACTAACCCAAAACTCCAATCACATGTTTTGGGTTTAGTATTTGATCACTTGGAGAGCTCAGAAGAGTCAAGAAAACATTGCTGAATGCTAAACCCAAAACTTCAATTACATGTTCTGGGTTTTAGGATTGATTATTTGAAGTCCTTCAGCAACCTTCTTGGTACCGAGTACTAAGTACTGAAATCCAACATCACTAGGGACAGGACAAGTTTATTGGTACTGCCCCCAATAGGATTTTGGATACAACATAGGGTTGAACTGAAAACCATACCAATTACTGGGTGGCAACTGGAGACCTAGTGTAGTTTCTAACTTTATTTTAATCAAATGTTTGTTTTGGAGTAGAATTACCTCATCACATTATACAGTGTCATCCTATAAATTTGTAATTTCATTTGAGCACTCTCATGATTTCATTCTAAGCAAAACTCTATTGGGGCAACAGTGATCACTAGGGGAAGCACACCCATCACTGAACAAAGGCCAGTGACCAAAGCCTTGAAAGTACAAATAGGAGTTGATTAGCAAACACTCATGCACTAATCATTGTTCAATGTGGAACCTATGATCGAGTGTCCAGGTTTTTTTAACTTGTGTTTTACTTTTTCAACATCCAACCTGGGTTGGTCTCTTTTTGTGTTCGGTTTAGGGTTTAATATAGGGAAAATGTTCATTATTTATAGCTCACTTAACATAGGGAAGTGTTCGGTGATGAGGTGATCTAATGCAGTTTTAAAGATTGCAAATGAAGTGTTTGGTGATGGGTGTAAGTTAGGAGAAATATTCAATGTTTTTAACCCACTTAATCATCGAATTAAGCAGAGTTTGACAAAGAGGTTGAATTAATGTGGGGTTAAAGGATTTACAATTAAGGCTGCAAATGATATGATTGGTAATAGGTCCACCTTGTCACATTTAACAACACAAAACTAATTATTGTGCTAACATCTTGACTAATTAGAGTGCACAAACATGACCTAAAACATAATACCCATTGGAGCAACTATGGATCCTAACATTTAGGAGTGTTTTAAAGAGACCCGTCCAAATTCCCCCATAGTGAATACATGGCATTCCTACCAAAACAATGTGTCTCAATTAAAAATAAACCAACAAAGCATTATACAATTGAATAAGCACTATAACATTTTTTCTTCTCAAATATTACTCTAAGCATTTTTTCGCCCTCAAAAAACTGTAATGGATGAATTTCAAGTTTTCTTAGAGGTTCTAATTCTTAATGCAATAGAGTTGAGATCTGAAGTAAAAGAAAGCAAAGTACATTTGAAAGCAAAAGAAAAGGTAAGTACGAAAATAAAAATTTCACAAGATGTGGAAATATAAGCATGCTCACAAATTCTTAAAGTTCAAGCAAGCTCTCAAGAGATATGAACTTCTAACATCAATAAATTGAACAAGGAAAACTACAATAAATTTTTATTATATTATCATTGGGTTAACAATTTCTAGTCCCAAAAATATGAGTTCAAATATAACTAGCTATCACAAATTTTAATATGCTCCAACACATTGTAATTTGAGATTCACACCCATGGCTCGCACATCAACTAAGGACCTTAACTTAGTGGTGGAGGACTTTGTAACTTTCTATGAGCTAATTATTTTTACGTAAATCTTATAAGGACATGCATTTTTTGAAGTACCTAGACCTAACTCAATTTTTTGATATCTTGATATGTGCATAGGAGAGAGAAGGGCATACTTTTTGTAGGACATAAGCACATACCTCTACTTAAAGGTTGGAGCCAAATAGATAATAGTAGGTTGGGAGGGACTCTATAATGAAATGGGAACGTGTTTTGTAGTAGTGCTAAATTTGATTCTAGATCTAATGGACTACTCACACATAAGGGTAAGCACATTGGTAACATTACTAATAGTTATAACTATCCAAATTACACAATTGCTTGTTGGTAAGTATATAATGTGGCAAACTATTTTAGTCACTAAATAATTGTGATAGTGACCTTAGTAAATTAATAACCAATGTTAGAAATTTTCAAATTTTATAGATTCTCGTTGGTGATAGCAGTGGTTAGTTATCACTTTCACTTTACATATTATAAATTACTAATTCTTGATCAAGGTCATACCATTCTTTTGTTTGTAGTGTTGATTTTGTGCTTTCAACTTGTCATCTGCTTGGCTACAATATTTTCAATCTTTTGGTTTGTTTTCATACAAGCACTCCATTCTGGCAATCATAATTGTCGTGCACATTAGTGTGTTATGGATGTAACAAGAAAAGGATGTGAATTAAAAGGAGGATCAATAACATGAAGATCTAAGTTTAGCAATGTAGCCAATGACACAATAATTGGGAGTAGCATGAACTTTTGGCAAGCATCAAATGTAAACATGATAAACATGTTGATCAAAAGGCACTTGTAGATCCAAGAATCCACGTAATTCCCATTGCACAACAATGGATAAAAATTGCATATGACCCTCCAAAAGATGATAAACTTGCGAATGATGTAGAATGGAAGATGTGCAAGGACAAATGGAATAGGCTAAACTTAGATTACAATAAAATTTCAAATTACCACAAAGGAACAAGCCACAACATTTTTTTTGGGGATTTGACAATTGACAAGTTCAACAAGTTTCATTTGTCAAAATAGGAGGATGGCTTGTGCATGAGTATAAAGCTTGAGCTTGGAGTTTTGAGCTCGAAATTTAAAGCTCAATGTGACTTTAATCCACTTACATGGATGAATGTGTCCATAGATGAATGTTATTTGTGCATGATGAATTTCATCTGTGAATTGGATTAAGTAAATAAATCATTGGATAAAATTCATCCATGATTATAAATAATTAATTATAAATAATTAATATTCATTTTCATTTGTTGTCCAAGTATTAATATCTCAAACTTAAATGTCATTTAATAATGATCAATAATATAACTATAGGGGAAAATATGATGATGGGACCAAAATAATTTTTAAATTTTTGTTTAAAAAATCTTTTTTTATCGATAATGTTAAACAATTAAAAAAATATTGTCATGGGTTGAGTGTTAACCCCCCCTCCCAATTGTTGTCAACAAGATTATATATGGGTGCTTCAAAATTTAAAACACCTTGAAAATAAATAATTATTAAAAAAACCCCATTGTGATCTATGATATTAGGTTGTTCGAAGAAAGTCAATTAAGGTGCTTGAAAAAAAAAATTAATTTACTAAAAAAAATCATTGTTATCAATGATAATAAGTAGTTTAATATATCAAAAGCATTCAAAACCCATCATTGTCAACGACATTAGTTAGATTTTATGAAAGTTGTGGCACCCTTGAAGAAAAATGAAAAAAAATCCCCCGTTGTGATCCATGTTGCTTATAAATAGGTTTGAAAGGAGTTGTGACACCTTTGGAAAGGGAAAAAAA
>Ga0116230_10007613_pt1 | contig 10695 bp, 5 predicted proteins | sample S1TSphfallax_3_FD_88678 | JGI IMG/M metagenome (GOLD analysis project Ga0116230, IMG submission 88678) | Host-associated microbial communities from peat moss isolated from Minnesota, USA - S1T2_Fd - Sphagnum fallax MG | ecosystem: Host-associated > Plants > Peat moss > Unclassified | place: USA...
AGGGAGCTTGGATTGGTTTACAACTGTGAGGAACCTCAGACAAAAGAACTGTTGAGGAACACAAGCCCTCATCAAACAAGAGGCCCGCGGAAAACCAGAAACTAAATAGCAAAAGCCGGACTCCACGACACTAGAAACTACAGCTCATTGAAGCCGCGACAACGACGACGCAGCAACAACTTCCGAACACACCCACCCAGCCCCTAAAAACAGAAACTCGGCGATCTCGGAAACTTCAAACCCACCACCAGATTCGAGGAAAGAAGGAAGGGAAGAAGAAGAAGAAAAACCGAACCCGCGACTTTTTTGTCGCGACTAACGCGCCAGCTTCAGACCCCAAAAAAAAAAAATAGAGATAAAAACCTTGGGACCCAAGCTTCCTCTCTTCAGCTGGTCTCCAAGAATGCTGCAACAGCCAAATCCCACAGTGCCTGCACACATTTCCTTCCTTACAAACTCTTTCTCTCTGTTTTGGTTTCTCTTCTGACTATTTTCTTTCTTTCTTTCTGACTTTTTCTCTTTTTTTTTTCAATCTCTATCTCTATCTTTATCTCTCTGTCTTGTATTTCCAGCGAAGATTTCACAAACGCAACAGACAATCCGCAGCCGACAATCCTCGCAGCAGCGGAAAAGAGAGGAAGGGAAGGGAAGGAGCAAGACGACGGCGATGGCGCTCACGCTTGGTTGCCAAGCGCAGGGTTCAGGTCCGCAACGGATCTAAGAACCTCGATTCAGGTCCCCAACGGGTTCTGAGAACCTAGTTTCAGCTCCTCAACGGTTCGTCTTAGAGCCTCATTCCAGGTCCTCAACGACGGGACGGGTTTTCTCTGAGAACCTCGTTCCCGGTCCTCAATCGACAACGGGTTCGATCTGAAAACCTTGTTCCAGGTCCTCAAAAGACGACTGGTTCTGTCTGAGAACCTCGTTTCGGGTCCTCAATGACCGAGGGACCTTTCTAAAGACCTCGTTTCAGGTCCCCAACGACGGGTTTTCTTTCTGAGAACCTTGTTTCAGGTCCGTCTCGAGGTCTGGACCGGGTACTAAGAATCTCGATTCAGGTCCTTAACCGAGGATTCTGGCCACCTTGATTCTGGTCCTCGAAGGTTTTGAGGACCTCGTCTTGTTCTTCTTCTTCTTGGGGATGTGGTTTTGGGGCTCTTATTATTTTACAATAATTTAATTTTTTTAATATAAAATGGGACTGCTTTCATAAAAGCCAGGGGCAATAAATAAGTGAGGTCCTGAAAACGCAGTTTATTTGGTTGGGCGAGTGGCTAATAATCTAAGTTCTATTCCAGATCCTAAATGAGATCCTGAAACCCGAAACTGCACTTGGAAAGGTCAATCAAGAATAGGGACCCCCACCCGAAGTCAATGATTTTTTTGTCTTGTTCAAATTTACAGGCTCTCATTGCCGGACGGATGAAAGGTACGGAGTTTAGATGGAAACGATCTTTTGTCGGAATCTCATCCACGGACTAATTCCTCATCCATTAAACCCCCGCCCCCCCAATCCTTTCGGGGATAATAGAAATTCCGCAAAACCCGGAAAACCAAGAACTTCTGATCACCCCATATTTTCCTTCTGTAAAGATAACCCAATCAAGGGGCTACACGTGGCCAGTTTTAGCCAATCCCATGACCCCAATATTGAGAGGCCAATTTTTCTGGCATCTGATTTATTGGAAATGTGGGGCCCTACTTCCCATAAATTAAAGGAGATTTTTTTATATTATTATTGTTATTTTATTTTATTTTAAAATATTAAGAAATTAGTGTGTTTTTTTTTTTCTCTCTCTCTCTCTCCAAAAACATAGCTTATTTTCCAACAAAAATGACCATGAAAATAATTTTGCAATTCGGAAATAAAAGATGACCTTTGAGAGTACCCCTTCAAAACTGGGAAGCCCCTAGGTTTCAACATTTTAATTTATGTTTTACCAACCTTATACTTGATTTTTCATCTATAATCAAACCATCAAGTATAATTTTAAATGTAATTATTAAGATGAAATACTTCATAAATTTATCTTAACATATTTAGATCATGTTTAATTTTATTTTTTAAAATATTATCTTGATTTTACAATGAATTTTTTTAACCATACCATTTACCTAAAAGGAAGGTAAGGAGCTTTATCTATTGGGAAATAAATGGCCATCATTGATTGGAGGGATTTTCATTATTTAAAAATTGGGACTTTGGGACATAGATAATATTTTTGGGAGTTTGGTCTTTTTACATTGGAAGAAAGCATGTCAATGGATGATTATTATTTGGTAAATTTTTTCATTTTTTTAAGAGGCAAATGACACCTTATCAAAACATTAAAAATGTGAATTATTTGGTAGTTAAAATGGAAGAACTCATTTTTAAACTAAGTTTGTAATTTCAGACATAATGGCAATTCCCAAAAAAATTGACCCTTTCCAAGCATTTCAAACATCTCTCGACCTTTTCTCAATTTGGAAATTGGAGAAGAATTTAAAATTTGAAACATAAATTCTATTGTTAAGTTATTTAATTTCATAATACTCTTCCAACCTTTCCTTCCATTTGTCACATTGTTCATTTGACAACTTCAAATAAGCTAGTTTTGATTTTTCCCTTTTACCTTTAAGTTGTTCAAAAAATACTTTATTTGAGATTTCAATTATATATATAGATTATTTTCTTCTTTTTTGCTATCCAATTGGTTTGGATTTCAAAAATAAAAAATAAAAATAAATCCTATGTGCATTTTAAATGTACATTGTCTAAAAAGAACCTCATAAGAAAATATTGCCTTGTGAATATGAAACATTGTAAACATGTTTCATATAAGAAGCACATGTACCATTCTCAATTCTAAAAAATATCAAGATTTTAAGACATAGATAACCACTATTTAAATTCATACCAACACCATGGATAATGGAACTAAGTGCAAGGTGAAACTTTGGCCATTTCTAACAATTTCTAACCCCAGTTGCATTCTCCTTTTCCTTGGCTAATGAAACTTTTTTTTCCTTTTCAAAAAAATCTTAAAGACTTAAGAGGAACTTGAAGTATGCTAATTTGTGCCAATTTTTTTCCATCTATGTAGTTTTGAACAACCAAAGGATTACTAATAACCCATTTCCCATTCATGAATGAGACTTCTTCACTTGACATTTCAATTAGGGTTTGAGATTCTTAAGTTTTGTTTAAATGGCAAAGTTGGGTGTGTAGCCCACATTTCTACAAGTGAGTACATCATGTGACCTTTCCAAACCAAGACACTACTAGCTAACATACAAGGTTACAAGACTTTGAAAGTGAGCTTCTTATAACCAATTTAATGAAACCTTAAACCCTAATTGCAAAAGTCCTCTTTGATGAAAGTTTGGAAGGAAAAACAACATTCATCATTTTGATGGTATCACAATGTGGATCTTTGCAAACACATGTATGTGCATGTGGTCATGCATCTTTGTAAAGGGTCATACACTTAAACATTTTTTTCAACATAGGGTGCTTAACTTTCAAGTTTGTATAGAACTCAATGCCTCCATCCTAGTGAACTTGCATCATGTTTTTCCCAACCCTCTTGCATTTGACCCATAATTATAATCCATCAATAAAGGCAATTAAATTTAGCAATATCTTCAATGAAGTTTTTTTTTTGGTATTTTTTAACTATTTATGATACTTTCTATGGCATGTGAGCTAGAACATCAAGCCAACATTAATAATGTTTCTACAAAAATATTCTCTTTGTGAATGGGAAAAACTTTATTGTCATAGCCATCTTATTGGGAGTGATCTTAAGTTTTAAGTCACTTTAGAATTGTTGTGCCTTACGATATCTAGGCACCTACATCAATCCTTCAATTTCAAAGGCAAGTTGACACTAGCCCTTGGGGGTGAAGTGTGAACCTTAACTTCTAACTTCTAACCTTGGCTTTGGTATTTTAGGCATGGTATGAATGAGCAACTCATGTGAAAGTACATTATCCATCTATGAAAGGTAGCTTGTTTGTTTTGTTTGTCATGTTGAGATCCTTCAAACCACAATGGCCCCCACTATGCTCTTGATAATGTTGAAAAGCCATCGATGAATAGGGTTGCACCAAGATGCTTTTGGAATGTTAAGACTTGTGATCAATGTTTTTTCTTATATAGTGCAAAATTTTGTCAAAATGAGGAAAAAAAAAATTGAGGCTATGAACTCCTACAATGATTTTTTAAAAGAATTTTTAAATAAAAATTCACCCAAAAGACAGGGTTTTTTGATCGGGTTTGCCAAATTTAGAATGCATACTCTTGCAAGTTGTCAAATGTCAACAAAATTACCTCAAAAAAATTGTTCCACCAATCCTATAGCCAAACCTAGCAAGATCCTCCTATGATGGTTGCCAAAGTGGCTACATCACAAAAGTGAGGGGGGGAGGAAAACATGCCTACAAAATAGGAGTCATTGAATATTTTTTAATTAAAATTTTAATTAAAGAAAAAAAATTTAAATTTAATGAAATTGGTGTGAGCTCTTAAACTATTGAAGAGCCCTTGATGAGTGGCATTTGTTGAAGGTGGTTTTGTAACTTTTTGATCTAAAGTGGGGAGGAGATGTTGAAATTTGAGGAGTTTTCATGATTGGAAATTAAATCTAAAATTTAAAATAATGTTTTCACATTATTGAGCTCTATAGTTAGGGTCCTATTCACAATTGGAACAATTACACACTCCTATACACACTCACACATGCCCACACTAGTTGCAATAATTCATTATGACAATTTTCAGGTAGATAACTGATGAATAAGCCTTTTAAAGCTGAAAAGTTCAATGACTCATTATTCAATGAGTAGGGTCAAGCCCCATGGTGGGGTGCGGCCCCAAAATGAGGGCCCTAGGATGAGGCCATAGCTGAGTCCACCCCTGCATTTTGAGGAATGGCTCACACCCATGGACTTTACCCATCATAAAGCACGAGGCAAAGGTCATCACAAACGTAAGCACATGTAGATTACAAGCCATAAGAATGGTGTGTTCTTATGAGTGGAGAGTCCTTATGGCTACTTACTCCTGTAGAGTAGGAGGGATCTTATGCTTAGATCTAAGATCGCTCCCACTCTTCAGGATTAAGTAGGCCTAAAGACCCCTCCCACACTTAATGATTAGGTAGGCCTAAGGTCTCTCCTGCTCTTGAGGATTAAGTAGGTGTAAGATCCCTCCCACTCTTAAGGATTAAGTAGGTGTAAGATCCCTCCCACTCTTAAGGATTAAGTATGCTTAAATATCCCTCCCACTCTTAAGGATTAAGTATGCCTAAAGATCCCTCCCACTCTTGAGGATTAAGTAGGCCTAAGGGATCCCTCTCACTCTTAAGGATTGAATGTATCCACTAAATGAGGTCTCACTCAAGGAGCTGAAGGGACCAGTGTAGGACCTGGGTTCACCACTGGCCCTTTCCCCCATCTGTCCACTCTTCTGTGTTTTATTGTTGAAGACATAAGTAATGTCAGAGTGCAGACCAATGCAGAAGAAGCTCCAGTTCACACACACTCACCCCCCAAAAAACAATTTAAAAAAAAACACACACACACAGAATTTAACACACTAGAGACAAAATTTTATGAAGGGATTGCAATTGGGTCCCATTTCTTGTAACACTTTTTGTTACCCTTTTCCTCTTCTTCCTTGCCTGCCAAAAGCAATTAGAGAGCTGGCAGCTTGCAAATGGACAACTGGTGTGCATGTACATTGTCCCCAATGGGAGTAAGAATCATGAGCCATCTAATGAAAAGCCCAGCTACTTTGGGGGGTGAAGGGAAGGGGGAGGCCCAGGGGAAAAGGGGTCTGGATGAGAAAGAAGACCTATAAATGATTCTCACTATATAATGTTGTGTAGGGTTTAAGGTTTCACAACCTATCTCATGTTGTGTAGGGTTTAAGGTTTCACAACCTATGTCATGTTGTGTAGGGTTTAAGGATTCACAACCTATCTCATGTTGTGTAGGGTTTAAGGTTTTGCAACCTATGTCATGTTGTGTAGGGTTTAAGTTTTTATGTAGGTTTAACATTTTACAACCTATGTAAGGTTGTGTAGGGTTTAAGGTTTTACAACCTATGTAATGTTGTTTAGGGTTTAAGGTTTTACAACCTATGTAATGTTGTTTAGGGTTTTAGGTTTTACAACCTATGTAATGTTGTGTAACGTTTAAGGTGTGTAGGGTATAATAAGGTTTCACAACATTAGAATAGTAGTTAGAATAGATAGGAACACAAGTATTGTCATGTTCTTTAACTTTTTAAGTAACTAATGCAAAAAACAAAAAAAAAGGGTGCCCACATGTAGGTCCCAATAGCCAGAAATAAGATATTATTTTATAGCTGGTTGGATTTTGGTGGGTACAATTTTGGACTTGGAACCAAAAGTTGTGGGGGTGTGAGAGCTGGAGACCTAAAATTGTACTCTTTTAGGCAGCTAGATTTCAAAATTAAAAAATCGAGAAAGAATTGATTTTTTAGGTTTTCATTAGCCAAAAGTGAAACCCAAAAATAAATTAAATTAAAATTAGAATCACTAGATTCATATATTGGTTTTCTTTGTATAGCCAAAAATATAGAAGGATGATTAAAGATTTGAACTTTATCTCTCATCAATAGCCATATTTGGCTAAATCTTGCTAAAGATGAACACCATTTCTTCTACATCACTTTGGCTACAAATGAAAATTCCTTGAAAAACAAACCCTCAAAATTTTTGAGGTTTTTAGTTTTAGCCATGGTACCTACCAGTGTAAGTGCTGGTTGACTCACCCAAGGTTAAATGGTACCTTACTATGGTATCTATGTGGTTTCATCATTTCTCATGATTTTGTTTGAACTTGCCATAAAGGAGAAAAACCATTACACAATGAAATCCCCCTCCTCTTCCCCCTTCCCTGACACTTAGTACCATATTGCCCCCTTCTAGTGGAACTGGAAAGGTTAGGGGAAAAACACACACACATAAATACACTCTATCTGCTCCCCTCATCAATATTAGCAAATGATCTTGTTTTTGGGTTGCTTTGTGCATCAACAATAGAAGAGAATTGAATTGATGTTGTTCCATTGTTGGGGTTGCAAAATAGTGTGTCCATTGATTGATGGTGTTTCCAAATAGGTTATGGAAGAAAAATTTACAAATCATTAAAGACCTACTCCCATCATTTTAGTGTGTAATTGGAGGTCATGGCAAAACCCTACACCCTAATTAGTCAAACACCATGGCAAAACCCTACACCCTAATTAGTCAAAGGTCATGGCAAAACCCTACACCCTAATTAGTCAAAGGTCATGGCAAAACCCTACACCCTACTTAGACAAAGGTCATGGCAAAACCCTACACCTTAATTAGTCAAACACCATGGCAAAACCCTACACGCTAATTAGTCACACACCATAGCAAAACCCTACACCCTAATTAGTCAAAGGTCATAGCAAAATTCTGCACTCTAATTAGTCAAACACCATGGCAAAACCCTATACCCTAATTAGTAAAACACCATAGCAAAACCCTAAACCCTAATTAGATGAAGTTGTACAACTACACTTTCTTGTGATTATGTGTAACCAAAAATTTGCAAATTGAGGTTCCCAAAACTGGTTTTCTTAAGAGACTTAAGTATTATTCTAAGGTGCATTTAAGACTTTGTTTGGCAAATCTCACTTGAATGCATGGTAAAGAAAACCAAAAAAAGCTTGTGTTGAAATCTTCTAGTTGATTGAGTCAGTAAGTATTCAAAAACCCAACAATTACTAAGGCATTATTTAGAGCACCTCAGATTTCAAATTCCCCCAAGAGGGTGAAAACTTACTTACAAGAGTTATACATCATCTCTTAAGGCTTGTCAGTCACTTTTCAAATGGGTTAGGGTTTTTGGAATGGACCTTCTTGGGTTTAGGGTTTTAGGGTCCCCTCTTTTTCCTTAACATAGTAATAATAAATCTAGTAGGTAGATTTACCCTTTTTTTTTCTTTCCACCTAAATAAATAAATAAATTTAAATAAATAATTTATAAAGGATAATAAGCTCCTTTCTTGATTGGGAAAACAAAAAAGCATGCCCATGGTTTTTACTTTCTTTTTTTTTTTGAAAAATAGGATATTATCATTATTATTTATTTATTTATTTACTATAGGCTTCATTCTAAACTCTTTTTTTTTCTTTTTTTTTTAGTAATAAATTTCTTCTTCCTTCCTTTCCTTCCTTCAACTATTATCACTAGTGTCAGTCTCTATAATAAATAGAGAGAGGCTGGAATTGAAATGAATGAGGAGAAGAGTAATTGAATGTGCTACAAGCTAAGACTTTAATGTCATCTGGCAGTTTTATTTTCTGTAAGGTGGGTGGGGGGGGGAGTTTTGAAATAATATACCCAACTGTACATTATTGTAAGGTAATGAGCCTTTTATTTATTTATTTATTTATTTATATTTATTTAAGTGCCTTCATTAATGAGGCACACTTTACAAGACAAAAATACAAAACATCTATTTCCAGTTTTTTTCTACAGAAATCATCATCATCATCATTTATCATCCTCATCATTATCATCAGTTTAATAGATTCTCAGTGAGTCCTTTATTTTTCTGTTGAAATTTTGCTGCAGAGAATCCCATTTTGCAGAAGAGCTCTCTCTCTCTCTCTCTCCCTCCTGGACAATAAGCTAGGTTTTCATCCATCCTTGGAGAAGAATCAGTCATCAAAACCAGTCATGCCTTTTTTTCATCCACATCACAAAAATTGACATAAGTAGCCCCCTTATAATATAATATACACTAATCCAACCATAAATAAATAAATAAATAAATAAATAAGTGATATGGATGATCTCACTACAACAACTTTCCACTACCCATCCAATTTTATTTAGGGTTAAACCCCTCCCATGCCCTAAACCCTAAACCCTAAACCCTAATCCCCAAACCCTAAACCTTGGCACAAAACAATCTACACTACTTTGCTAGTGTATCCTTAGAGTGTGTCACAATCCATAAAATGCTTGTGAGCTTTTTGCAAAGAGTAACACCCGTGCTACGGAGATTGGAGGTGGGCACTTCATGTTTTTTGAAAAGCCCATTGGTTTTTTCTTTTTTTTTAATTGTGGGTACCCACTAGGTACGACGGGAATTATTTTTTAAAAATTGATGGTGGTTTTTACACCATGTAAGTCCCTAATCCTAGGGCTTTACCCTACACGGAAAACATGGGAATCTTGAAAAGTAAAGTCCCCGACAAAAAAAAGCTTAAACCCCTATGTACCAATAGCCACAATCGAAGATGGATTCAAACAACTTGTCAAAGGCATGGGCCATTGGATAAACCAAAGTGAATTTCAACAAATTTAGGAATGAGACATTGGGAATTAGTTATCATGCACCATATCAATTTTGTGATGTAGGCAAACTAGTGATAATCCACCAAAAGATTTAACCAAATTTAAGGATAGACCAAACATGAAATTAAAAAAATTTAAGAAACCTTTCATATTTTGGCTACCTATTGGAACCAATTGTAGAAATGTTGCAAGTTTTTTTTATTTTTGAAATTTCAAAAAATAGGGCCATTTTTTTCACAAAAATCCACATATTTTTCAGCTTTTTCAGCTTTAAAAAATGAAAATAAAAAAATAAAAAATCATCCCCCCACAAAAGAATTTGATTGTGCATCAGCTGTTATTATAACCTCCAATTAAACCTTAATACTAGTTATCCTTCAGTATGGACCAAAGAAAGCAAAGGGAATTTGAACAAATCCATTTGGAACGAATGAGGAATCAAACAAAGCAAAGAAAAATGAGCAAATCCATGTGCATATGCATCAACCAATAGAGCATCAACTATTATTATAACCTCCAATTAAACCCCAAGGTTAACTAACTTTAGTAGGGGCCATGGGATGAAACAAGGTGAATTTGAACACAACCCATTTGCAACTAAGGAGGAATCAAACAAAGCAAAATGAGCAAATGCATGTGCATATATGCATCAACCAATCAAGCATCAACTATTATCATAACTTTCAATTAAACCCTACAGTTAATTAACTTTGAAATATGGGGCATTGGATAAAGCAAAGTTAATTTGAACAAATCCATGTGCAAATTCCAATGAGGAATCAAACAAAGCAATCCAAGTGTTGAGTTGAGAGAAGGGGCAAGAAACAAACCAGAGCAAATTGCTGAGAACTAGGCCATATGGAAGCCAAAACAAACCAAGCAAGTGAAGTGAAATGAGCCTTACTTTAAATGATATGATTTCTTATAAGTACTACCATGTTCAAGGTCTGACAATATCTTCAAAAACTTGTGAAATAATTTGTTCCTGAGCTTGTGTAAGTAAAGTAGAAGCCTAACAACATGAGGAGGAGGGAGTTGAGTCTATTGGACATCATATGATGATGGTTTGTACTATTGGACATCCACATTGGGTTAAAAGAAAGAAAGAATGTTGGGTGTCAAGGTTGTTGGAGGCATGCAAATAAGTAGAGAATGGTAGTCATGAGGAAGGAAGGAAGGGAGGGAGGGAGGGAGGAGATGATAGTAAGGTAATAAGACAAACAATCACACCTGTTGAGTTGAGGCTCAGGCTCTCCCTTCAGGTCCAGCAAAAGGCTTGTCAGCCCAACTTACAATTTGCAAATCTGGCATTCATGTATCAATTTTGTCTGTTGTTTTATGATA
>Ga0116230_10007614_pt1 | contig 10693 bp, 5 predicted proteins | sample S1TSphfallax_3_FD_88678 | JGI IMG/M metagenome (GOLD analysis project Ga0116230, IMG submission 88678) | Host-associated microbial communities from peat moss isolated from Minnesota, USA - S1T2_Fd - Sphagnum fallax MG | ecosystem: Host-associated > Plants > Peat moss > Unclassified | place: USA...
CATGACAAATGGTTTTAGATCGGTAGGTACAATCTCCAAATGGGACCTCATTTGGGATGTCATTTGTGGGTTTCAATGAAATGACAATATGACATGACAAATGGTTTTAGATCGGTAGGTACAGTCTCCAAATGGGACCTCATTTGGGATGTCATTTGTGGGTTTCAATGAAATGACAATATGACATGACAAATGGTTTTAGATTGATAGGTATAATCTCCAAATGGACCTCATTTGGGATGTCATTTGTGGGTTTCAATGAAATGACAATATGACATGACAAATGGTTTTAGATCAATAGGTACAATCTCCAAATGGGACCTCATTTGGGATGTCATTTGTGGGTTTCAATGAAATGACAATATGACATGAAAAATGGTTTTAGATCGATAGGTACAGTCTCTAAATGGGACTTCACTTGGGATGTCATTTGTGGGTTTCAATGAAATGACAATATGACATGACAAATGGTTTTAGATCGGTAGGTACAATCTCCAAATGGGATCTCATTTAAGATCTCATTTGTGGGTTTCAATGAAATGGCAATATGACATGACAAACCATTTTGACGTTGATAGGTATCCAAATGGGACATCATGTATGGCCTTCAATGAAGTGACAATATGACATGACAATTTGTCATGGCCCCCTTCATATTTGGGGACTACCTAAGGTTGAAAGAATTGCATGAACTACTAGGATCAAAACCAACACCCAACCACCCCAATGTTTTACAATGTTTTTCTTTACCAAACTTTTAGCCATCAAATCAAATGGATGAAATTTCATAACTATGAAAACATTCAAACACTTGGACAAATGGATGGATGAAGGAAAAATTGTAAATGTAGCAAATCCTAAACCTCAATTGGGTTAACTTGCATAATGCAGTTCAAACCCTAATTAAAAGTGGCATGTTTTTAACCTTGGTCAACTTAACCTTGAACTTGCGACCAAGATTAAAACATAGTGAAGGGAATGAGTTGAGAAATTGTTTCAAGATTAAACACGCTTTCACAAATGTGAAAGAATGAGTCTCAACATTTGTAAATGGATTATCATTTTGAGAATTGAAATCCTATGATATCTCAAGTTTTTGGAACAAGGTTTGCAAAATCAAACTTAGTTCAAATTAAGCCTTCTTTAGATTATTAGAAAGCTCTTTAAAATAAATATCCAAAATAGGGTCACATTACTCATCTAAAAATCTAAAGCACAAGTTATGACCAAAAGAATGGTATAAAATCATGGCCATTAAAATGCTGGACAAACAAGTCAAATGACATTTGGGATTGAAAAACAGTTCGATTCTTCAAAGGTTCTTAGCCTTTTAAAGGTACCATAAAATATTATCCATCGATGTCCATTGTCAAATTTAATATACAACCTTCCAAATATATTGATCTTAATTATGAGAATTTTGACAATTGAAATTGGGAATATGACAAGTTTAGTATATGAAAACATAATGTAAAATATAAGTTCATATTATTTTTATTGGTATTATAGTATGTAAATTTGTCAAAATACCAACATAACCTTTTTTTTTAACAGACCAATTTTTTAAGTGCAAATTACATATGTTGAATACCAAACTCTTTGAATACTTACCTATCTTTAGTCCAATCTAAAAAAACCTAAACCCAAAAATGTTCCTCTTTTAATGACTAAATACTTGCCTATTTTGTTAGTATTACCAACAAGAAGGTAGTTTATGTGGTTTCAAGCTTCACTATAACATTTCGACTAGATTCAAAAGAAAAAAAGTATTAATTTTCCAAGTAAACTTTGTGACTACAAATTAGTTGTACTTCACATATACAATTAAACAAACATTAGTTGCATAAGTGAAGTAGCATCCAACATAGTCACAAATGATGACATAATTCCTTATGTCATCGCAATCCATGGATGAGACATATGGTCAACAAATAATCTTTCATCCATTAACTATACATATGCAACTTGTAACTATTTGCCAAAAATTGTAATTAAAATGGTCACCATCCCCTTATTGTCATGTGGCACAAGTAATGCATTTTGAAAATTTGAAATTAAATAATAAATAAATCATATTTTTCATGAAATTTATATTTTCAATCATCCATATTTGACCATCTTAAATTGATCCATGTGGCCAAATTGACTTTTGCCACATGGCATGATAATTGAATTTTGAATTTTTTTTGGATAAATTAAATTAAATCCACATCATCCTTTTATGGTCTTAGATCATGACACATGTCACAATAACAAATTTCCATGTGGCATGATTATTGAATTAAAAAAATTTATATCCCCATCATCCACTTCGGATGGTTAAAGATTGTGACACATGGCATAATAACAATTTGCCACATGGCATATTAATTCAGATTTTATCAAAATGAATTAAATATTAAATATTTATGTAGGTAGTGAAGTAGGTAAATAGGTAGTCAGATAGATTTTCTTATTATATTTTAGTTTTATACTTTAGGGTTAAGCCTTTTTTATGAGTCCATTCCAAATTTAGTGTTTTCAATCTTTCAAATGCTTCTCATTATATAGTTTACAAGATTGAAATGGAGCACAAAAGATATTGGATAAATTTTTAATCACAACTTAGTCACATATTAATTTGCGATTAAATTTTTATCTCATATATTTTGTTCCTTTTTTTATGTTGTAAATTATATATGCTAATCTTCCCACCTCACATAACCTTTCCACATAACAATTATTTGAAATATGAATTTTTATTTTAATAAATAAATGATATTTAAAATCTTTTTAAAATTTCTTTAAAATCAAATTTGCTATTTAAGTTTTGAAAATTAATATATCAATTCTGAAATTTGTAATTTGAATATGAAACTTCATATTTAATTTCTGAAAATTCTTATTTCAATCTTGGAAATTAATATACCAATCCCAAAAACTGTTATTTGAATATGAAAATTGATATTTAAAATTTCAAACTTTATTATTTGCAACTAAAAACTGATATTTCAATCCAAAAATTGTTATTTGATTATGAAAATTGATATTTCACTTCTAAAAATCTTATTTGAATCTCAAAATTGATATTTCAAATCTAAAAATTATTATTTGAATTCAAAAATTCACATTTGAATTAATTTTATTTTTTTTGGTATTCAAAATTGATATTTCAATCTGAAAATTGATATGTGAATTCCAAAAAATGATATTTGAATTCTAAAAACTATTATTTGAATGTCAAACCTGATATTTGATTTCTGAAAATCTTTATTTGAATCTGAGAATTGATATTTAAATCCTGAAATTTTTAATTTGAATATGAAATTTGATATTTTAATTCTGAAAATTGTTAGTTGAAACTAAAAACTGATATTTTTGAATTCGAAAAAATGTTATTTGATTCTGAAAATTCATACTTAAATTCTGCAAATTATTACTTGAATTTAAAATTTTATTTTGAATATTGAAAATTATTATTTGAATCTAAATTTGATATTTGCATCTGGGAAAAAAAAATGGAGTTGAAAACTTGATATTTTCATTTTGAAAATCATTATTTGAATCTGGAAATTGTTATATCAATTTTGAGAATTGTCAATTGGAATCAAAAATTGTTATTTGAATTCGAAATTTTGTATTTAAATTCTTTGAAAAATGTGAATTCAAAAAGTTTTATTTGAATTTGAAACTACATATTTCCAATCTGAAAATTTTTATTTGAATCTAATTAAATCAAAATATGGAGTCATTTTTAGATTTGAATAACAATTTTCAGAATTCAAATATCAATTTCTAAATTTAAGTAATAAAATTTCAAGAATCCAAATGTTAATTTTCCAGATTCAATTAACAATTTTTGAATCCACATAAAATTTCATAATTGCAATTTCAATTTTTTGTACTGACATATCAATTTTCGGATCCAAATATCATTTGTTTAATTCAAATCTTAATTTTCAGAATGCAAATAAAAAATTTCGGATTAAAATTTATAAAATTTAAATATTAATTTCCAGAATTAATTTTTTTAAAAATTAGATTATAAAAAAATGAAATTCATATAAGAATTTACATAATGAAGATCAGTTTTTAAGATTGAAACAATAATTTTCAGAATTGATATATGAACTTTCATAGTCAAAAATATATATTTGAAATTAAAGTATAAAATTTCTGTTTCAAAATAACAATTTTCAAAATCTAAATATGAATTGATTTCAAGTTCATGTAACTTGTTTGAAATTCTAATTGAAATTTCAAAAGAATTGGGTGGAATGGGTATGAAAATAAAGTTGTTATGTCAAGTGCAAAGAAAGGCAAGAAGGTTGTCGAGAATATCAAAACCAAAACAAAGGTTTTTCTTTTGAAAATAATATTGTTAAATATTGAAAATTCACCACAAAAACCACATTGATAAAAGCCCTTAACATGTTCATAATATATAATTAATATACCCATAATTAATGTATAATGTACTACTAGTAAAGTTTTTTAATTTATCCTTAATGCAACCCTAATACACCGTAGAAATGTATCCCAAATTTAGTTATAATACACCCTAGTGTATGTCAAAAGCCCTACTACTAGTAAAGTTTTTTAATTTATCCTTAATGCAAACCCTAATACACCCTATGTATATGGCATATGGTTGCGACTAATTTTGATCCCAAATTCAACTAATGGATCTATTCCTTGATGAAAACAATCCCAAAAGTTGTCCAAATGAAAAGATGAATATGTCAATAGTCGCATCATAGTTGCAACATAGTTTTTACAAGATTTTTTCTATTGATTCTTGAAATTTTGAATATAAAATCCTGAATTTTTTTTCATAATTTTGGAAATTTTTAATTATTTTATATTGAAAGTACTTAAATATTATGTATTTGAATTGGGTAAGTCCATGATGTAGGGATCCACATTCCAACTCCTTTTCCAAAAGCATAGGAGTAAGCAATTAACATTATAAAATGACATAATGTGCAACCATTGCACAAAATTTATGTTTGAATTAACATCATGACTTATTTTTCCAAACATAATGAAATATAATATATTTAAAATAATAAATGCATACAAACTTTGTCATTTATTTTATTTTTATTTTTAATAAAAAAATTATTTGGAACGATTTTGAATTTTGAGTTTTTATTTTTCATTCCACCAATATGTGTCTTAGTGCATTATGTGTTTCATTAGATTTTAAATGACCTTAAACAAATTTACCATAACTTAAAACAAAAAAATGAATAATAACTTAGGGTATAATAACTTACAATAACTTATGATGAAATAATTTAAAATAATCAATAATAACCTAAAGTGGAATAACCTAGAATATTTGAAAATAACCTTGGATGGAATAACATAAAATAACCCAAGTGGAATAACTTAAGATAATAAAAAATAAACTAGGGCATAATTGTTTAAAATGACCTAGAATAACTAGGAATAACATAAGACAAAATAACCTAAAATAACCCAAGGTGGAATAACTTATAATAATTAATAATAACCTAAGGTGAAATTGCTTAAAATAGCCAAAGGTGGAATAGTTTATAATAGCCAAGAATATCCTAAGGTAAAATAACCTAAATTAGCCTCGGGTGGAATAATTTAGAATAACCAAAAAAACTTAAGGTAGATTTTTTGTTCAAGAGATTTTTTTTTTGTTTTACAAGATGTATGGTACTTGGATTCCTAGTATTGTGTTGGTAGCGAGTTTTTGTGTAGGTCAATAAAACTTTGAAATTAAGAAAACTAGATCTAATTTTGTTATTGTAAGAAACTAGATTTCATTTTGGTTTTGCATTAAATTTTGTTTGAGCTTTTAATTCAAGTTTTGTTAAACATTATGTGGTGTGGGTTTGAGCTTTTACTTAGTGTTGTTGTTTTCTTTGTGTCATTCCTTATGAAGTTGAACTACAATGGGGCTTCTATATTTGGAGCATGAAACAAAAGTCAAGGAAATGTTGTTGGAGGAGCAAGCCTTCAAAACAAGGACAAGATGTGAAAAAAAAAACAAATACCTTGTTTATATCATAGGGCCCCCCTTTGTTTGCTTTTGTTTTTTTTTCCCTCTCTTTCACTCTCCCCTTCTCTTATTTTTCAAGAGCAATAACAATTGATAACAACAACAATGAATTGCCAACAACATTTGGAGTTCCAAATTCCCAACTTCCAGCTCTTCATTGCTAGCAACCAAGTAAGGGGGGATTGCTTTTCTCCCCATGGTTGTCTTTCATGTGGTGGGTGCATAGTAGCAATTGTCATTTCACCAACATGGGAAGAGTGGGAGTGGCAAGGAGAGGAGTTACCCATTGTGGTGGTTTTCATTGGCACAAGTGTAGGAGGTAGCATAAGAAGAAGAACGAAAAGAAAGAGAAGGAAATCAAAAAATTAGGAAGGAAAAACAAAAAGGAAAGTCATGGTGGTGTGAGTTTCAAGTTCTGTGTCTCCATCATCGTGAGCTTTAAGCTCATCTAAATCTCCCAATTCACCTAAACCTTGCATGAACATGCTAGGTTTGGTGGGTTGGGAGGCTTGAAAGGATTGTAGAGCCTTGGGATAAAGGTGAAGGAGGTCCAATCAAGACCTCCCCTTTTTATTTTATTTTATTTTCAAAAATTTCAAGCTTGAGGTTTACAAAGAAATAGGTTCAACCCCAATCCGAACCTACCACATGGCAAAGGGTTTCAATTTTTAAGAATTTCCATATTTATTTTTTTATTTCTCATTTTAATTTTGGATCTTTAATCCATGTGGGCCAATTTTTTTATTCAATTTGGATGTTAAAAGTTCATCCATCCATGAACTTTGAACTCCCATATATTCTTCATATGGTGTTAGATTGAGGTAGTTTTTACATTGTTGGGTTTGTTTCAACAAAGATTAAACGCATGCAAGCATGCAAAAAAACTTGACACAAAAGTTGGAAAAAAATCAGAGGTTAATTTTTAATTTTTGGGAATTAATTAGCATTAATTTTTTCTAAATTGTATCTTCCACGTACAACGTTGTAATTTGATGTCCATTTTCATTGTTTTGGAAAGGAACACCATGTGTATGGGAAATTTCAACCCATTTGGTGAAAAGGGTGTTTTGAGGTCTTTTTCTCAAGTTTGGTGTGGGGTGCACGTATGAAGGGTGCAACATAGTTTTGGGTTCACATTTGTGCTGGTAAGAATTACCATCCCTACCCATGACTGGTGGAGTGCCATGCCATTAACAAATTCAAAACATGTTTGAATTTTTGTTGTAATTTTTAGTTGGAAATTACAATAAATGGAGGGTTGTGTTGTTACATGAATAGTTATCCCACTTTGTGTTGTTGGGATCACATTTGTTTTCTTATTTTTGTGTTAGTTGATTTATCAACTTTTTTGAAGAGCTAAGGGGGGTTTCTTGGGCTATGTGCTTTTGGCCAACATCATAGGGCAAACATGTGTTTGTGTGATGACCTTTTGAAAACTTGTGCATACTATTCAGTAAGAAACCATGGGTGAAAGGCTACATGCCTACCCACGTGTGTTGCTTACCATAATCGACCCATTTTCAAAAACATTAGCAAAATTAGTCAAATTTTCACTAGAAAAACACATTTCTCCCAAATTTTTCCAATTTTTTTTTTGAGAAAATATCAAAAGTTGTGAAGAAAAACAATCACCAGTTCTAAGAAATTTAGCAAGGAGAAATAGTAATAATAATAATAATAATAGGAGAATTTTAAATTCACACCTTTTTTGGTTAAATTCACACCCTTTCTTCACGCGTTTCTTCGTGTGTCCGATTATATGCAGATTAAATTTGAGTGTGTATGCCCCACCCCCCTAATGTCTAGATGAAAATTTATATTATACAATTTTTTCCAAATATATAATAATATTAATTAATAACTTTTCATCTAGACATAGGGGGGTGGGGCAAACACAGTCAAATTTAATCTGCATATAATCGAACACGCGAAGAAAGGGTGATCTAGTTGAGGCATTTTTTTTAAATTTTGTTTTTGCTGATTTAAATAACCAAAAAAGGTGTGAATTAAAAATTTCCTAATAATAATAATATCTAAATTCAGACAGATGTAATCCAGTACAATGAAAGCAAAAATTGAAATTGTTAGAAGTTTCATCAAACCTGGACAATGAACATAGAGCGGGGAGGGATCTTCATGTAGTGCCCAAGTTTGAAATCTTGCAAAAAGCTTACAGCCTGCGACATACTTATATATGTATATGCAGGCATGCGTAAAATAGGCGATCAGAGGTCATGCCGCCTAAATTACCTAAATGTCTGCCTGCCATCGCACCTAAATTAACTATGTAAATGTTCGCGCGCCGTCACACTTAAATTAACTACGTAAATGTTTGCCCGTCGTTACGCCTAAATTAACTACCTGAATGTCCGCCCGCTATTGCACCTAAATTAACAAGTTGTGTGGTGGTGCAAGAGGGGGCGCCTTGAAACACCTTGATCATAGATCTAGTTCTTGTAGACTGATCATAATCTTCCTCAGCGGCAGCTTCTAGCGTCAAGCTGGTCTTGGATCGACGGAGCTGGTGGAACTACTAGAGATCTGCAGCATCAGCTTTTCATCTCTGTTGTACTGTTTTCTGTGTTGTGGGTAGTGATCATCAAGTTCGAGTTGGGGTTCCTCTGTCATGAACTCAGTTTCATATTATTCATGGAGAGGTTGTTTAATCGGCCAGCTAGCCCGCCGCGTGTACATTTGAAGGAAGATGATGATCAGAGTGATGATGTGAGGTTGCATAGCTGCCTGCCCCTTCCTGCCTCTTACTAGCTTCATCCCTCTCTATCTAAGTGCAGAAAGAGAGGTAAGGAGCTACTAAGGTTTAGGAATGGGCAGCCTAATGTATGTCTTGTATTGCGTGATCATTTTGACTATCTTCCTATTGCAGCTTGTTGCTCGTGATGACGTTGATCCTTACTTACTGAGTCCTCACTCAAATAGTGTAATCTGGTATCCTCGTATCAGTTTAGTTGTACACCAAAATTCGGTGTTTAAATCAGACATAACACAGAGTCCGAAAGTTGTGCCTAAAAGCTTCAAGGCCAAGAGCTTCAATTAGTCTATGTTTCCCTGGAGAATCGATGACCTGTAGCAGGCAATAAATTGTGATCTGTAGCCTTCTCTAGAGTTCTCTATTCATAGCAACAGATGAGTTGGTTGTGAATTTAAATCCCCTCTAGATGCAAGCTTTCTTGTACAGAAGACTCAAATGTATACATTGCACAAAGACTAGAGTCGCTGGTTAGGTAGCATTCAAAACCACGAATGTCTGTCTTGAGGACTCTAAGGTCAAAGCTACTGCCGTTCTGTCTTGATGGGGAAAGGTTTCTTCTCCTGCAGTAGAGTTTTTTCTTGCTGAGGGTTGAGGGGGCGTGTGTGTGCTTTGGAAAATCGATCTCACTCTTGTATCATTCTCTGCAATGTCCGGGAAACGTTCGTCGGGGTATGTTAAGGACAATGACGTCCGTTATGGTCTTAAGGTTGCGCATCGTGATCCCAAGTCGTCGAAAGTGATTGGCCTTCAATGCCGTTTCTGCATTGCATTTGGTCGGGAGGAGAAGGTTGGGTCGAAGCGCAAGGCTGCGACTACTGTTCAAGGATGGAGCCATCCCTTTCGTTACGATAATATTGAGAACCATCTTTGCAACCAACATTTTGGTCAATGGGCTGTATACCAGGCTCTTGAATCCTCTTCTGAGCGCACTTCATTCTTCAATGACGTTCCGGTTGTGTTCAAGAACTCCATCAAAGCGCATTTCCCGTCTTTGTTTCTGCGCGCTGAGCGACAAATTGTCTATGATATCGAGAAGGACATTCTGGATACTATTGTGGGCGACATGATGTTTAATCCCGAAGACCAAGACGACAGTGATGCAGACCATGACGCGGATAAAGAGCCTGCATTCGGCAATGCGGCTGAGATTAATGCTCTACGTCTTTGACATCGTCAAGCAGCAGCAAAGGCGAAAGAGCGAGCATTATCGTTGTTTAAGCGTGTTGAATCAGAGGATGATGTTGCAATTTATTCTTATTCAGTGATGATTCCCAAGACGAAAACCACTTTGTTTCACTTGGCTGTGCGTTACGTGTCTTGTGGAACATCATTTCGTATGGCTTCTAAACTCATCGGCTGTACGTACGATGTTCTAGGCAACCCTAGTTTACGTGTGTGTTCTCGTGACGAAATCAGCAACTTCGTTCGAGCTGTCTGTGTTATCAATCTGCAGCGAATTGCTGACCTCCTACGCTGTTCTTGGGCCTTTGCATTAGCACTCGACTCTGCAACCCATCAGAGCACCTCATTCCTCGATTTACGTTTCCGAATTTTCGTTCCCAACTATCATTCCATTGTTAACCTGCATGGATGCACCCTTCCAATGTTTGATCACCATACAGGGGATATCATGTCCACGATGGTGAACAAGTTCTTGACAGTGCTCTGTCCTGATTGGACAATTCATCTTTTTGGTTTGACGTCTGACGGGGCCCGCAATATGACTGGGCGGGTTGCTGGTGTTATCATTCGCCTCGACGCTGCAATGCATAGCGATTGTTCTCTGATTCGGATTTGGTGTGGGGCGCATCAACTAGATCTTGTTATGGAGGACATAATGAATAATGTCATCAAAGAACGATTCTTCTCAGTCATGATTGGATTTATAACTCATTTAACACGGCAGC
>Ga0116230_10007616_pt1 | contig 10691 bp, 5 predicted proteins | sample S1TSphfallax_3_FD_88678 | JGI IMG/M metagenome (GOLD analysis project Ga0116230, IMG submission 88678) | Host-associated microbial communities from peat moss isolated from Minnesota, USA - S1T2_Fd - Sphagnum fallax MG | ecosystem: Host-associated > Plants > Peat moss > Unclassified | place: USA...
GATAATGAATGTTAGAATGCATTACAAAATATGTTCTATCACCTTAGGGTAGTTTTTGGGCAATATATTTTGTAAATGTTTCCAACATTCCTATTCAAGTTTGGGAAACTCCATTGAAATGCCATACCCTTAGAGAAGATCGTCATCTAGGCATGGATTTGTTCATGACCCATAAGATGCATAGACATAATTCATCTCAAATATTTTTTAAAATTTGTTTTTGATCTTTAATAAGATAGATTGTTATTTCATCAAAATTAGCAATTTCATGTGCTATCACATGGATTTGTAGATTTAACACAAAATTTTACCAAACTTTTGTGCCCCATCTTACATGCGCACAAGTTTACTTTTACATGTAAAGATTATACCAAACCCACTCCTATCTTCCTAATTGAGACATTATGAGGTCCAATGGTTTTGCCAACTCACAAGTGCACAAGACACATTTAAAACCTCTTTTGAAGATGGGCGCATGAAGGTCCATCCATAAAATGCACCTCAATGGTTCACTTGAGCTCCTTCAAAAGGAGTTTCATGTAATTTCTTGATTCATAAACAAGTGTAAAACTTATTTTCTAGCTTTGAAATTTGTGGTTTAATTATAGTATATGTTGTTAGTTTGAAATTTATACCATCTTTTTAATTATCATTTGCAAGTTGGGAAAGTTTTTTTTTCTCGAGATCTTGCAAAATGGGCTTCAAATATGTTGCTTTATTGGGATATTGTTAGCAAAAGATTAAGTTCTCAATTCATTGTAGTGGTACAAGTTGGTGATTACAAAATTTGTAGTAAGCTACATTTGTTTCTTGGTTTTGTTTGTTTTCTTGATTGGTGATTACAAAGATTGTCAAAACGCATGAAAACAAGACTACAATTTGGGTGCAATGCTTCCAAGATACCGAAAATTGCAAACTCCATAGATTCAAACACTCCAACTTCAAGTACATCAAGTTGTTACTAGATTTTATAATCATCTTTTGTTATAGTCCAACAAACCCCACACGCATGGGTTGTGGTTAATGTTGGAATGTTGATCGAATATTCCTTATATATAGCCAACATAGGTTAAGTGCTTGCTAGGTGACCTTAAATAGGCACAATAGGAGGTCTACCTAACAACCCAAATTAACTTATAAAGCCTAGTTTATATAATGACACGTGTCAACATGTCTTCTTCACTAAATCATGTTTGCTCTCCCCTTACCTTTATAATGACAATGTTTGCCCTACCAAAATGGGCTTCCTTATGACATTGAACATCATTTTGGTGATCATTTATAAATTCCCCCCTCTACCCCCACCCCCCTAAAAACTAAGGTAGTGTTTAGCCCACCCACATTGGCAATGGGACCATTTTATATCTCACAATAAGCATGACTTCACCACCATGGTTTTCATTCATGGACGATGAAATGACTATGGCTTTCATTGGCATGAATATGATGTGGGTGGTGAAATGGAAGGCAATGAAACGAAGGATACTAGCCTAGTTGTTGTGGGTGGGTTAAATGATGTCTTAATTATTTGAAAGGGGCGGGGTAGGGTGAACGCATTAATGAGTAATCACCAAAATGATTTTCGCCTTTGTTAAACATAAAATTAACCTAGCCTAACAACTTCAATCTTGGTCATTCTCCCTTGCCCCCTAGAGGACATCCAAAGGGGTGTCATAGTAGAAACTTAGCCCACTCTCTCCTTTTATGGACACTAGACATCAACCCCTTTCATATTCAAGGTACTAACCTTTTACCTTCGGGATATTCACAATCATGGTAACCAAAAGGACAGTCTAATGGAAAAAGGATTGCAAAGGATTATTTTGGATTTTTATTACATTTACTATTTCATGATTATAGGGAATTGTTATATGACTATAACTATAATGATGTCATGTTAATCTATTAAAAAAATCCAAAAATAAATTGGATATAATATAGATGTCCTTTTGAATCCTTTTAAATATTTGAGTCCTTTTTTTAATTGCAATTTTCATTTTAAAGGAATAAAAAAGAATGTATTAAAGAATGCAATTGACTTCAATTTTCTTTCATGGATAAGTAATGCATACATTTATGTTTAGCAATGTTTATATAGTGCATTTGATTAAATAATATATGATATAAGAATTTTGAAGGCCACAAAATCCATTTTGAAAAGGAACAAGGAAAATTATTATTTTTTCCATTTGGTTGATTTTTTGTATTCACTAGGCTTAGAATTTGTGGCCCCAAGCATTGGCAAAATGTGCAAGAAATTTTCATGCAAAAAAACATGTTAAGTTGTATATAAAAGCTTATGTACTCATTTTTTACATTTCTAGTTTTTCACCAAAATATTTTTGCATAATTACATACTCATGTGAAAAATCACCACCACCATGAAAATTATCATAATTTGAATTATCCAATATCTCTCACTTAAATTTATTCCATTTAAATTTGATATTTGGAAAATAACAAAATCAAAGTCCTTGAATCATGTAATCAAAAAATGGTACCTTGATTGTGAATATGCCCCTTTGCAATATCAAACCTAACCCTAATATAGTAAACCACAACTCACTAGGACTAGCATCCTTCTTCTTCTTTATACCTCCTTCTAGGCAAAATATTTTTGTCCTACCTTGTTTGAGTTGGATAACAACTACCCGTCCTACCATTACATCACCTTATCCTCTTGTTATAACAAATAAAAACCCTATAACCAGTAATTCATAACCAAAACCTCCCACATACAAGTTGTAACAACTAAATATAACATTTTAAAAAAAAATTAGAACTTCACACAAAAAAAGAAAAAGTTACATGGGTTGTTTAATCTAGTCCCGAGTGTGGATCTCCTCTCCACCAAGCTCCTACCTTGCTTTAAATATTACTAGCCTATCACCCAACATCCTTTTCTTTTTTTCCTACCTTTATTCACAACCTTGCTAACCACAAAAAAACTTCCTACTCCTTGAAACTAAACTCCTCCTATCTTTTTCTACCTTCCTTTGAGGGGTAGACCTTTACTCACTTCCCAAGTCAAGCCCTTCCTCAACCTCTTCATCTTGCTTTTCTACTAAGCCTATCTCAAGATCCATGTGCCTTTCCACCCTCACCCTTAAGTAAAGTGCCCACCAAAATCACCTTGAATAGCCACCAACACCACCATTGATGGTTCCACCTCCAAGTCCTCTTGTTATTGTTTAGACGTGCTTGGTCAACCCAACCTTTTATGATGTAGTAGCCTCCTTTTGCATGTGACCCTTTTGAAGACATACCTAATCTCCAAAGCATTCACATTGTTCATCATCAACCTTCATTCCCCTCCCACTACTTCACACCCCATTCATCATTCAACAAAATGAAGGTGGTCAACAAGTTGTAGGAAAAAAAAAATTTGATGTTTTACCCTAACCTTAATCTCTAGCATCTTCCTATAAGCCTCAGCCACCATATTCATAACCCCTTATTTGGGAAGCTTACTTGGTCCAGGCCAAGATAGGATAACCTTGTCTTAATCTAACCTAATGACCTTATCCCACCCTGACCTTCTCTTATCCAGGCTACCCATCCCTAGCAGTCCATCTTGGAATAAGATCCTCCTATTATAATACTTCATAAACCTTTGATTAAAACTTGAAACTTTGTTAACCAACCTATTTAAGTTTAACCCAAACTAGGTTAAGTTAATTAATGCCCAATACCCCTTTTGGTTTCTATTTGGTTTTGATGGAGAATGATGGAGAACAATGGAAAGCTTTGAGGAATGTGATGAGAGTTGAGGAACAACATAATAACATTGAATAGGTGATGGAGTTCTGCTACTAACGAGTAATGGCGGAAAGTGTCACCACGTCAACAGTTGGGTTGAACACAATGATTTAACCGCATGAGGTTTTGTTTTGGTTTCTTTGGCTAGGTTGTTTAGTGTGGTGCGTGTGGTGTTTTGATGACATTTTTTTATGGGTGGGGTTGCCTAGGGTGGTGGGTTTTTAGGTCATCTTTTTTGGTAGGCTTGCGGATTGGCTTGGGGTAGGTAGGCTTTTCATGGAGGTCTTATTTTTTCAGCTTTTAGGCTTTTTCCCATTTCCAATTTAGGCATGGTTATTTGGGTTCATGGCCCATGTGACTTTTTTCCATCTCTTGGGGTAAGAGTTGGGTTTAGTGCAACATCCCTTGTTATGGTTGCAGTGCTTTAGTTTTGTACTATGGCATGGCCCATCATTAGAGGCATTGTTAGGCCTTTCAGGCTTTGCTGACAAATAGTTTTCCCATATTTTAACAAATAGTTTTCTCAATTCATTAGTCACCTTTCTAACCCTTTTTCCCTTAGCAACAACTTGGGATTGAATTTTGGCATAAGATCTCATTAAAACTTTCCTTTTGGGTCTTCCCCAACCTCGTTTGTACATGTGAATCCCTTTTGTTTTATGTCAAGAGGTGCAAGCTATTTTTTGCCTTCCTTTGGACCAGCTTGCTTGAAGATTGTTTGATGTGGTTGCCACACATTTATATTCTTGTTGTTCTTTCGATGATGTTTTTCTTTCCCCCTCGAGGTGAAGTGCTTAGACATATGGAGATTAAAGCATGTCTTTGATAAAAAATTCTAAGTGTTGGGAAGAACTTCAAACATAACATCTTTTTCAGGCATGTGTGCTTGTGATGGCTTTGTTTTGATATCATTTTTCATTGGCAACCCTACCCCTTCCAAATGTTGCTCATGTTGTGCCCCCTTCATGTGAATTAGGACAAACCTTAGTCTTTGGGTGTGTTATAGAGTTTGCAAGTGTTGTTAGGGCTTTTGCCTTCCTTGCCCCAACTTTAATGTCTTTTGGATTCAAAATCCCTTTGTTCAAACTCTTTGATGGATTTGTAGTTAGAAATAGATGTGGACCTTACCTTGGATGTTTTTAGGTCAACTTTCTTGTGCGTGTCCCATTTGTTAGTATGCAATCCATTATGCATTGTTTTCAAACATTTCTAAAATTAATTTGACCATGAAAATTTAGCTAATGGTTTCATTTAATTCCATTAGTTGCATTCTCATGTGACCATTGGCCACATCCCATAGTCTGTGGCTTGCATTCTTAATGTCACTAGGTTTTTGGCTATGGCCAAACTTTCAAATGACATCTAACTAAGCCCTTAGGTGACATTTAGCTACTTGTAATGGGCAAAACACTTTATCAGTTGGTAAACAAGGCTTTATTTCTATAATTTTGCAATGTATTTTTTTCTCACTTGTTGCCACATCAATTTGGCATGTTAGTTAGAAGTGGTTGTGAAACAATGGTTTATGGTTTTCAAGTGCTTTGGATGTCCATTTCAATTGGTGGTGTTTTAAGTGGATGTAATGAACACCTTTAACACCATTTCACATAAGGCCATCTTCTAAGAGCTTTGAATGATAACGAATAAATTATTTCAGCTTTCCCCCTTTGTTCATTCATTTTTTGCCCTTTAGCTTCCTTTGAATGATGATTCCCCCTTGGGATATTTCTTTGTCATCCTTTCATTTGTAATCATGCGTTAAGGTGACCTGTTTATAAAGTTTCTTTTTTTTCTTGCTCATTTTTGTGCTTTGTGTTGTTCCTTGAACGTTTTCCCTTGTGATTTTTCCCTTTTTTGGTTAATGACAACCATATCCTCGATTGTGCCCATGTTATTCTCCTTGCCTTTGATCATTTTGCCTCCCAATTAATTTCTATGGGGTTGGATGTTTAGCCTTGTAAGTGTTTGACTTGGGCCTCTTATGGCTTGCCTTCTGGGTTCACCTTCCCAACTAGTTTTGTTGCCCTATTAAGGACATTAAGATTTGGGCATCTTTTTTTATTTTGGTTATTTTTTTCATCTTTTTTGTGGGAAGCTTTGGGTGAAGATGTTTGCCATGTTGATGCATTTTTGAAGTTAGGGGATGTTTAGGTAATAGTTGGGACCTTTTTTTTGTGTTTCGTTAAAAGGTTTTTCCATTTGCTTTGTTGTTTCTCCCTTCTTTCAGATTTTTAATGCCAATTCAACATTTTCAATTCAACCATGTGTGGGAGTTTTTGAAGGGTTTTTGGGTTCGAGCTTTTTGGAATGCCTTTAAATTCCTTCAGTCCATTGGTAGGTTTGTTTCCTCATTTCTAATGGAGGGTTACATTAGGAAAAAATTAGGTTTTTGTAACCAATCAATTTGTGACCATTTGTCATTTGCAATTAACGCTGGTTATTTTTATAACAATTTTTTAGATTTGGTCATGCTTGCACCTATTTTCCAACTAACTTGTGACTAATGTTTTTTTTATTTTTTCATTTGGACAATTTTTGACATGTTTTTCATTCAAAAAGACCCATTTATGTACCATTAGTTACAAATGTGTCCATGTGTGTCATAGCCCTCTTAGTATTCAATGTGTATTTTAAGGTGTATGGGTTGACAATGATGTACAAAATGTAATCTGCCCATCAATATATGAGAATATATTAGGATGTACATGTGTATAATATGGGTTATATATATTGATTGTATTCAGGTTATATGTAGGTTATATTTTGTACACAAACTATTATTAATTTTTCAATCATAATTTTTTTTCCAGCAATTCCAAAAAATATATTGTAAGTAATGTACAACTATTGCAAAATTATTGTAATTATAGTAGTTATACATTAGATATAATAATAATTTGATTTATGATTAAACTTAATATTTATAGCTTTAATTTATATTTCAAATTAGTATTCAGAATATTCATTGTAATTATATTGTAATTAAAATCATTGATATAATTATTGTTCTTATAATAATTTCATTACATTAAATTACTTTATATATTACTTATAATTTTAAATAAATCAAATATATTCCAACATCACTATTACACTAATTATTTATATTTTTTGAATAAAAATAAAAAAATATTGTAATTAATATATAATAATTATTAAATCACTACAATTATTTTATTTATGCATTTATTATAATAGGCACATAATTTATAATTCAACTTCATTAATTTTCATTGTAATTTTAAAATATTTTTTTAAATAAAAATATTACCACTATAATTAAATGAATTAATTTATATTTTATGATTGTAAGGATTATATTCCAATATACTAAAACACTTGATTATGTATTTACAATAATTATATTTTAATATAATATTAATAATTCATATATCTGTAATTGAAAAATTATGGCCTATAGTTAAGATTTTAATTTCAAAATTTTATAATAATCTTACAATAATGAACAAAGTTGATGTAAGTATTGTATTTTATTTTTTAAAACACCAAATATTGTTTGTATTATTCATTATTTACTTATTTATAGTAAATTCTTAATATAACAACATAAAATTTTATATCAATAATAATTATTTTACAATAACAAAAAAATATTTTAAAATTATCATAATTATTTAATTTATTTGTAAGTTCATTGGATTATTGTATTTATGGTTAACGATTACGAATAAAACAAAAAAATTACTTAATTAATAACAAAATTTATAGCAATAAATGTAATTATATAATAATTAATTTAATTACAATGGGTAGTTATTATAATTAGTTTGTAATATTATTTCTAAAATAAATAGTTCGTATAATATATTTTTAACAATTAAAAAATCCTTATTTATAATTTTTAAAAATATACTTGTAATAGTTATTATTATTTTATTATATAAATTATTTATTTTCAAATTACTTATATTTATTTATAATTCGACTATAATTTTAAAATTAAAAAAGGATTTAAAAGGATTTAAAAATATTTCAATTATTTATTTGTCTATGAGTTATGTATTGATAACTTGTGAATAATTAATAGTTAGTTGGTTAAATATTTTTTATAAATAGTTATTTAAGTAGTTGACAATGAATAATGAATAATTGTAGTTTATATTTTAAATACATGTTAAATATATTATTAAATAAATGATTATCTAATTATTTAATGAACTATTTATTTGAATAATTATATATATTTGAATTAGAAAAATAAAACAAAAGGAATGAAATTTTTTTTGGAGTTGTAACTTAGTTTGTGAATAAATTCCAATTTCAAAACTTATCCCACATTGTTTATTCTCCATTCCTGTTTTGAACATTATACAAACAAAGGGTGTGGTCATAAAATTTCACATTAATAAATTTGTGATAATCCAATCAAAAGGTTTAACCTAAAACAAAATAAAATAAAATTATGCACAATTTTAAACTACCTACTTCTTCAACCTACCTATCTACCTAGTTAAGTAAATACTTAGTTTGACCTACCTTCCTAGGTTGACCTATTTACCTACCTACCTAAATACCTACCTATATAAATAAGTATTTAACTTAAGAAGGTAAGATCTTTTACTTACCTTTTTACTTATGTAAATAGGTAGGTATGTAGCTTATGTTTGAGGGAAACTATTTACATACCTATCAACCTAATATTACTATTTTGTATGAAATTCATTTAAAAATGTCATGTGGCATATTTACATTGGGCCACGTATCACAATATAAGATCATCCAAACATTTGAATTAAATGTTTTAAACTATTTCAAAATAACAATAATATTTATATTTTAAATAATTAAATATTGGGATGTATGGCAACACATCATTTGCCTTCAATTGTGACCAAAATAATTGCATCTTAGTCACATGTGAGAATAAATATACAATGGAGTCAAAGGTTGAACTTATATTTGTTGATTTTTTTTCATCCAATACCTTTGTCATTTATGACTGATGTTGCATGTGACTTGTCCAAGATGATTAAGGGGATTTTAGTCACAAATGTTGCTTGTAATTAAAAATTTAGTTGCAAAGATCAATTGAAAATACTTGTTTTTCTTTTAATGTTACACTTCATTTATGTAAAGGGCATTGTTTCAATGGCCTATTTAGGGAGTTATGTTCTAATTGTCCCCAACATAGCCTTTAGCTCCTTTTTGAATCTTCACCTGTTTGTACTGGAAGTAATAAAAGCAAATAGTACAGGTTCATTATCCTTCCAAGCCCATTTAGGGCTAAGGCATGAGCTTCTTTTCCTAGTGGTGGTAGTATGCATACCCCCATTCAAATAGTTGGTAGAAAGACATATTGGTTTCATGAGAGTATTTCAAAGAGATTACATGACCATTTTTTTTAAAGTCACTTTTAATTTTCCTTTTGATTTGCATTGGGTGTGCTTGAGATTTTGTGCAAGGTCAAATGTGGGTGCATGGTTGTCTATTCTCACAATGACCTTTTTTTTTTCTAATTGGCTTTAGACACTTTTTCCATGGCATTGCACATTTGGTTGGGCCCCCCCACCGTTTAACCATCAATTTTCACATTGCATTTGTAGTTAACCTTTGGACCCTATGGGGATCTACTTTCTTCATTGTGCCCATGGTGGGGAGAAAACAAGTTCCCATGATGCTATGTGGATGCATTTATCTTTATCATGAGATTTACATGATTATATGTTTTATATGTCTAGACCCACATTCTTCCACCACCTCCTTTTCAATTTTTGCGTTGTTGAATCAACATTTTGGTTTTAATGGATGATATTCGGATGTTGGTTGACATCATCATCATTAACCCCATTTGAATAGATTTGGTTTCACATGTAGCTTTATTTCATGGGGTTGTCATGACAATTGTAGCTCAGGCTAAGGATGGTTTTTATTACAATCAATACCTACTGGACATGTTTTTCCTTTTAGCCATATCTAGGTCTTTACGTGTTTGCATCAACATGTTGATTAATTTTTTCATTGATGTGCTAACATGACATGCAAAGCAAAAAGCATTGGAGGCCCTCCTCTTTCAATTTTACACTCATTTTATAGGTAGAAGGTGTTAGTGGTGTTACAACAAACATAGGCAACCTCTATTTCGAAACATGTTATTATTATAAATGAAGGTTCTTCTAGGCTAAACGTTCTTTTATATGTTCCTTCCCTTTCATTATATGATATGTTTTTCATGACGAGGGGAGGTTCAAATACTTGATTTGTTCCCATTTCTCTAATAGTTCACCTTTTTTGGAGGATTTTTCCTTTGCCATGACTTGCGTCCTTTCATCTTGTACCTTTTTTTCCCCCTTTGTTAGGTGTTTTGTTTTATTGATGATTGGTAAGTTTCAGCATTTATGACTAATAAACATTGTCCAATTCATCATATTGGTGAATGTTTCATTTTCACCTTATGTTTGACTTGGTTTCTAGCTCTACTTTAATCTTTACTTCAATCTTAGTTACAAGCCCCAAACTAAGGTCAAAACAACTTATTTCAAAACATTTTCTTAGTTATGTCTTAAATTGAATTAATGTCTTGTTTCTTTTGCTTGACCTAGGTATAAGGAACCAAGCCATGCAAATGATCATTTATAAAATCAACAATGACCATGAATTGCCATTTCCACAGAAGGAAACATTGGGCTAAAAAATAATATATACCTTCCAAAAGTTGAAAGTGATCTTTGAGTGCTAATGATTTTTATTGTGCTTCATTTGTATCCACTTTGTATGGCAAACATGGGGCATTTTTTTCATTAAAACTCCTTTGTATAGGTACTAGTTTTTTCAAGTAAAAAAATTGAAATTTTTTTGCCATGAAAAAAATGAATGGCATGGAGACAAATGGAATCCCAAATGCATGTGAATGACATGGAAATTTTAGCAGCTATGAAGAGCCAAGCTATATCTCTTGTTAATCAACCTCAAGC
>Ga0116230_10007618_pt1 | contig 10690 bp, 4 predicted proteins | sample S1TSphfallax_3_FD_88678 | JGI IMG/M metagenome (GOLD analysis project Ga0116230, IMG submission 88678) | Host-associated microbial communities from peat moss isolated from Minnesota, USA - S1T2_Fd - Sphagnum fallax MG | ecosystem: Host-associated > Plants > Peat moss > Unclassified | place: USA...
GTTTGTGACTAGGGTGCAATTATTGTCCAAATCAATTCATTTTGCAACTACATATGTGGTAATCCTAGATGTTGTGCTATGTTGCAAGTTTTAATAATCACATATATGACTATGAAACAAATAGATTTAGATTATAGTCATAAATGCAACTATAATTTGTGATTACCTCTTGTGTTTGGATTAAAATTTTGATGAAAAGCCAAAATATGTTATCAATTATTGTTAGACTCCATTGATGGATGAAAACCAAGTTAGTTCTACAATTACTTCAACATATTTTGCCAACTATAGATACATGATTAAACTACATGTTGCTTTAAGTTTGTGATTGCAATTGATTAATATCAAAGTTCATGAAATTAGATTTAATGTTGGAACTTCATACTAAAAGTTATTTTAGCCTATACTAACAAACCTACTAAGAAAAAATAATTAACCTAACATAAATCTATGTACTAGGTAATGATTAAGCGTATTTGAGCTTATATATTAAAACTAGTATGTATGTTATGATATATAGGTTATTATAAACTAATAATTAAGTTAGGATTTAGGGTTAGGTGAGGACAAACTATTATTATTTATAATTAATAATTAGACCTTAAACCCTAATCATAGGCCACTTTCTATATGTTGAAAAAATATCCCCCTCTCTAAAAGGAAGGAAAAAAACCCTAAATAAAATAATAACAATAATAATAACAAAATAAGATGAAGGAAAAGAAAGGAAGTAGAAATGAGAAAATAAGGGGAGGGGGGCGGGCGGGAAGGAGGAAAAAAACAAGAAAATAGAATTAAGGATGAAGAAGAAGAAAAATTAAATAAATAAATAAGGGTGTAGGAGAAGAAGGGACTTTTAAAGAAAAAAGGTGGAGGGAAATTTAGAAAGAATATAAATAAAAAATAATTAGGAAAGAAGGAAGAGGGGGAAAAAATTTAAGGAAGAACAAAAGGGAGGGGGCAAAAAAAATATTAAGAAGAAGACTGGGGGAGGAAAAAAACACACCATATTAATGACCAAACCTAAATTATCATGTTTTGGTCACCTTCAAATGGTGGCAATAGAATTCGATCACCATGGAATGGTGACGATGGAATTTAATTGGCATCAAACGATGGTGAAGAAATTCAATCACCATTGGATGGCGGTGACAACATTTGGTTGCCATTGGACAACCATGATTGAACACAATTGTCATCCAATTACAACAACCAAATTTGGTTACCATTGGACGAAAATGACTAAATTTGGTCACCATCTGATTGCAACAATCAGATTTGGTCACTAATTACCAAGGTTTGGTGACCAAATTATTTTAGACCCATCTAAAGATGACCAAAGTTTTGATTCAAACTGGAAAATATATGAGTAAAAAAAACTAAGTTTTGAATTCATTTTCGCCTTCAATAAGGAGGACAATTTGACCTTAACCCCCAAACCTTTTATTTTTGACATTTAACAATTTGCCTACAAAGCCTTAAATTAGTGCCTAATCATCAAAAATGGAGAAATACAACAAAAGGTATAAAAAATGTCCAGAGGTGATAGGAGTTCATTAACTTAATCTCAAAAGTGGCAAATGCTTGTAGACAATGACCCCAAACGAATTATCACACGATGATTCTGAAAAATTGTCTTGGAGATTTCCAAGGAGCATTTAATGTTTTACCTTAACACTACTTTAATGGGAAAACAAGCATCCGGCTTGGATAAATAGAAAAAAGTGATAAAAAATATTTGGTAGAAGTAAACATTTTCTTGGAATACATAAAATTATTGAATTTGGTAGGATTTTTGGAATTGTTTAATTGCAAGGTCTTAGATGCAACTTCCAATTTGATGCACTGGTTTGAAATTGTTCTATTCACAAAAATACAAGGCACATTGGGCTATGGAGGTGACAGACTTGTGGGATAAGGTGGATGGTGATCCAAATTTAATAAAAACAATTTGAATATGAAGGTGCGATTGGCACTATGGATGGAAAAAAGATGCTTGAAACATTTTTTTGCAACTTAAAAATTAAGGCATCTTGTTGATTCCAAACATGGCAAATGTGCAGCAAGTTTGTTGGGTGGGGATAATTAGGGTGGTTTAAGGTTTTCAGTAAAAGGGTGAATTTGCCCATGCGAACATCCGAGTGTCATCAAGTTCCTAGCCACCCATTTAGACAACATGGAGGCTTACACAATCTGGTGGAATGGGGACATGGCTTGAAAAATACAACACAAAGTATTCACCATTTTGGACAATTGAGTGTTATTGTGGCAAAGGGTGCTGAATATGGAAAGGTGAACACAACTTATCACTATTAGACAAAATCATGTGAAATTAAGATGGGCATTCATGAACATTATGGATGTATTATACAAAAAAGGAGTTATTTATTGCATGCATGCACCTGAATCATCAATGCACTTTCCTTGTGTTGATGTAAATTATTCAGCATGTTGTGCACACGTTGATTTAATTTCCATATAATTAATCTCCATCTAAAGAACCTAGTTGAAAGTAGCCATAAATTGTTTATAGTTGGTTCATATGATATTTGGTGTAATTTTGATGAATTGTTAGAAATGAAATGTTGTGAACTTGAACTAATTTTATAAAATAAAATTTTACTAAATAATCATGATGCCATGTGTGATTATATTTGGAATTTGAATGATATTGGGCTTTCTATTCATATTTTGATTCTTCATTATATGCGCATGTTAAAGACATAAGTAAATAGCATGCATCCCATCATTTCATGTCCCTAAGTTTTTCATTTTTTGGTATGGAGATTTTCACTACAATTATAATGTAGCAAAAATATTGAAAATTGATTGAAATTCCATTTCAAAAAAAATTCCTAGCAAATCTAGTAAACTTTTTTGGACAAAAAAAAGAAATATGATTAGCACAAAAACATGGACGAAACATCTTCAACCCCTTGTTTTGTGTCGTCAAAATTCAATTGTTGGTTAATAATGTGTGACAACTAAAAATGTTGGTGATTGAAAATGGTATGTGGTGATTAAAAAATGATTGTGGCTATTAAAATTATGGTGATTAAAAATGGATTGTTGGCAACCCAAATTTTGGTGACACAATATGTTGGCAACCAAAATTTTGGCAATGGAAAAATTTGTGGCGATTGAAAAAAATGGTGACTAAAACAAGTGACTAAGGTGCAAACAAAATATCATGAACCACACCCACCCCCTTGGGTGACTGCTTATTGGGTGTTTATTTTAGAATATTCTTAGAATATTTTGAACAAAAGTTTTTAAAAAGTCTTAAAAATTTTCATTACACTATTATGTTATGGTTTACATGAAACATTTGCTAAAAATATGTCATTGTCAAAAAAATGCAAGTCCTTGTACAAGTCCTTTTATTGCCTTAAAACACTAGTTACAATGCTTTTGGGTATTTTTCATTTATTAAATTGATTTCAAACTTTTAGAGTATATATACCAATACATTAAAAATAACATTATGTGAAAGTAATTCCATTTGGAATTCTTTATTTTTAATAAAATGTTAGATACACAAAACCAAACGTTGGTTATAATTGCTTGTATGCACATTAGTGTGATTGTACCCACTATGGCAACTAAAAATTCATTACTATGGCGACCAAAATAGGTCTAGTTTCCATCGCCTTTATCCATACTTTAGGTGGCCTAATATGGACTTAGGTTGACTTAAATTGACCTTATCATGACATGATGTTGGGTTGTATTTGCATCTCAATAGATGTCATGACATTGTGACAACCCTAAAATGGAGGCTAATATCTATGGAGTAAAAGGGCATTCTTACTTGAATTAAATTTCTTTTCAATAGTTTAATTATTTATATTGAAAACCATTCATCCCCACATTTGTTCATAAGTGAACATGTGTAAACATGTGTTCCAACTTTGTGCACTTTTGAAGCAAATTCATTAATGAAGTTCAAAAATTATTTGAAATACTAGAAGTCCAAATAAATCAATCACCAAGATACTTTGTGATCAAGGTGTTTAACTTTATAGTTTGTGTTGTGCATAAAAGATCCATTTCAACTTCAATTTGTTTGTTCAAATTGAACACATTTTGCAATTGTGTAAAAACCTTCCATCACAAGCAAGGTTGTAGTCAAGCAAGAAAGGGGCAATGACACTTGAAACATCATCAAAGTCTTTTACAAATACTATACATGTCACTGGTTTGCATGATGTTAAAAATTTTGGCCGAAAAAAATAAAATGGTTTTTTTTTTGTTAGAATTCTGTGTGGAATAATCTTTGTGGTATTTGTGGCATACATTACATTAGAATATCAATTTTAGCATGAATTTTTAGGATGTATGTTTTATTGTCCTCAGATTGTATGCATTACCATTGGAAAAATTGTGTAATGACTTGGCAAGCTCACATGTTTTTCACAAATATTCACACACCTCAATCATTATTGAAGTTGTTAATCAAAATCTATGGATATGACACTAATCATTTTGGTTTGTTTAACAAAAGTAATGACCTTAACACTGTTGATATGAGTCCATTGATTTCTAATTTGTTATGTGGGCTTGTTGTAGGTTTACAGTTTGAAGTGAATAGCAATGTATATTCTAGGTATCATTTCCTTGTGGATATATGGGATATACCTGAGATGATCTTGTTGTGTGTAAACCATCCATGAGTCACGAGGAGAAGAACAAAAACATTTTATTCAAACTCAAGAGGTTGTTAGAAAAAACAACATGGACACATTGTGTGTTTGATATTCTTGTAGCTTGTGTAATAGGAGAAAATATGATCATATCTAGGACAAATGTTTTTTGGATTTGGAACTTGGTGAAAACATGGTAAAGTATACAAAAAAATCAACAAATTAAAGTTGTGTTTAAAATGAAATAATTTTTAACATAAGTAAAAGATAATAGATTCAAAATATAATCAATCTTCATTATGAAATCATTTTTCTTCATTGAGTTTAATATATTTTGATAAAAAAATTTGATTTTTTTTTAATAATAAAAGTAGAAAACAAATACTTTTGAAATTGATTAGTCCTAATGGTGTTCAAAAAATACTTTTTCATTAAAAAAACTTAATGAAATAAAGATAGACTAAATCAAAATGTAAAGAACTTTGTATTTTCAAGCAAGGAATTGAAAAAAAGAAGAAAAGTCCATTAGTTCACATACTTACACATACTTTAAACAATTGTAACATTGCAAAAAGTGAACTTCAAAAGTTACTTGCATTTAGAAAAACATACTTCCAACCTACTTTTATAATGCAAATTTTGAAAATTAACACACAATAATGAAGAAGTATCAAGTGTTTTTTTTATCACTTATGTAAAAAAAGTTGAATGTATAATAATTTTATTTTGGTTTGATTGTTACCATTTGTCATTTTAACAAGTAAACTATAAAGGTAGCACATTGTGTATACAAACTTTATTTTGCTTTGTCCCAACCATGTTTTTAAAAACATGTAGTTGATATGGGTTGTGAATTCATGTTTTAAGTTCAACAATACAAAGATGGAGTAGAATAAATAGAGAATTGTGATACACTTTAGTTTGCAAAATGATCTCATTGAACATTTGTGGGCTCGCAAATGCACTAATTAGACACACTTAAAGATAATTTCAATTTCTAGTGTCAAATTTAATTGGTTATGTTTGTTTCAAAAAGTGATATAAACTAGTATTTGTTGATATCTTAACAGGTATTAGTTGTACTATCATTTTTGATGGGTTTGTTGATGTGCTATGAGGGAGTTGTAGGTTGCCATAAAAATACAAAATTGGTGCATTGTTGGAGTTAGGTTCAAAGTTTTTGAATGTCTTTTGCTCGTTGGAGCTTGATATACATCACAAACTTAACATCTCACAACTTAATAATGGAAATCATGCAAAATTTGTTCATTTCATAATTCATGTGTTTCACACATTGATATTGTGCCTTGAAAACACATTTGACACATAGATTTATAGGAAGATGTAAAATTCATGTGATGTTTGTTCATTCATAGGTTCATACTTCATCAGCCAACACATTTATCAATTTGTCAAATGTGTTTTTGATACATGATATTTGTGTGTCGAATTTATAAACCTATGAATGAATGAACGAACTTCACACAATTTTCATTATTAAATTTGTTGCATGCTAAATTTGTGATGTAGGCACAAGATTGTTCATTTCGCAACTAAGTTTTAGGCATTGTGAAGAATGTTATACAATTTTAATGTTAAAAAATTGTGATATTCTTCAACATGGTTACAACCATGACTATGTGCAGTTATGCTAATAGGAGCCAAAAGTAATCATAATCACTATTTAATTTTGTGTTTTTTGCACCTACATTTCCTTAAGAGAATTTTAACTTGAAAATAAGTCAAAATTTTACACAAATTAAAATCTAATATCTTATTCAATAAATGTCCAAAATATGAAATTATTTCATTAACATTTAGACCTTCAAAATTAGTGTAAAAGGACTTGTAAATGGACTTGGAAAACTTTGAAAATGACATTTTTTGGCAAATTTTGAACACAAAACCTTAACAAAATAGTATAAAGAAATTTTAAAGATTTAAAAAGATTTTTTTGAAGATTTTTTTCAAAATAATCCAAGAATATTCCCCAAAAAGCAATCACCTAATGGGCATTAGGGGCTCCTATTAGCCCATTTGCACTCGACTTTTGTATATTAGGTTTAGCTTTTATAATGCATGATTTTCTCATTTTTTCATTATTTATTTTAATTGGCATTTTAATGGAATTGATCTATTTTTCCATTGCCCAATATGTAACATCATGAATGTTGTTCAATGTGTTGCCAAAGGTTAGCAAAGATATTTGCAAGCCTTCCCAAAGCACTACAATTTGGAGTTCAAATATAATATATATTTTTGGTCATGGTCAAATTGTTTTGTATAGGCTTAAATGCAATGATGGGGAATGTCAAAATGGTGTGATGGCAAATGGCCCTATTTGTTATTGTTACAAGGATATTAAGTGTTGTGAAAGGTGGAAATGTTCTTAATTATGTAACTCTACTTATAATTATTAGCATTAAGCCCCATTGAAATAATCATTTTTTATTTGCATTGGTGCTTTTGAACATGATTATGGAAAGCATTGCACAAAACATTTTGGTATTAAAAATTAATTAAAAAGTCAATGAAGATGAAGTTGCTTGAAAATAGAAAGAAGGCATGCATCATGTGAATTTTTTTTGGTATCATATTGTCATCACAAGATAAAATCAATGGTAATAAAATAAATTGGAAAATTTATCAACATGTGCCATATTTGTGTTGCTACAAAATTAAAATTTACATGTTTGGTGCAAAGTTTGAAGTGTCACCTATGCAAAGCGGACCAACAACCAAATCCCAAACCTCTATGGATATATTTTGCACCAAATGTTTTTTGGATGTAACTAATTTTCAATATATTTAGATGATAAATTGGTTGAAATTTTACTATTTTAAAAAATGGAAGATTTTCCTTTTCCTAGTTAAATTTTTATAAAACCATTCACATGGAAATAATGAAAAACCATACAAATGAAGTTAAAACAAGAAAAGTAAAACATATTTAACAATTGAATTTTTTAAAAGAGAAATATCTAAACTTGGGTGTAAATGGAATAAAAGAAACCATGGGCTATAAGGTTAAAGTCCTTTCCAAGGACTACATTTGACGGATGGCATTCTTGTGTTGGTCAATTTTCCTAATTTAATTTTTTTTTAAAGTTTATAATTATGTTTTGAATGTAATTAATTTTTACTATATATTGGCCTATATCATTTATATATAATGCATCCACGCTTTAAATAACACAAAAATAATTTCTGTTAAAGACACATTTTTTTAATTCATGATTTTTAAGGTCAAAAACACGTTTGAAACAAATATGTTCAAATGTGTTTTAAAATGAAATTTACCAATTTTAAGTGCTTTTTTTTTTATAATCATCAATGTTAAGACCCTCTTCAATTTTGAAAAGGAATGGTGCACATTTGATGAGGAAAAATGATGTTTAAAAATAACCAAGGTGTGATAATTGCCTTAAACATGCAAAAGGACTCTTGAAACATCATCAATTTGCATCAAGTTTTGAACAATGGAACTTTATAAATCATGGAACTTAAAAAGGAGAAAAAAATGAAAATTCAATTTATTATGCTCATTTTGTGATTTTTCAGAGATACAATATTACAATTTTAAGTAGTTGTGACACATTTTGTGGCTCCTTTTATTGTGTTTGCACCCATTTGGGTTTTTTTCAAATATGTTGCAAATGAGTTGCGAAATTGCGCAAAATTCAAAAGACATAGTCATTGATTATCTTGCCTTATCTTTTGAAAAAAAAATCTATAATGGAAACACCTAATGTGAATGTGCCACATAATTTTGTATAATTTCAAAATAGTTTCAATATTGTGTTTTCAATGTTCATATGTGGCACAAGGATATGTCATTTGTTTTTTGCAACCATGAAAGGTGAAAGAATCTTTTATGGTGTTTGAAAATATTATCTTAAACAATTATTTTTAGTTTTTTGGGTGAAAAATAACATATATGGGTGCATTCACAATAAAAGGAACCAATGGGCCCCATGTGTAGGTCCTTTCTAAGGTTTATGTTTTTTCAAGTTTGAAACACGGCCTCCATGTTTTGGATAGGGCCAATTATTGGATGATAGTGCCAATTTCAAAAGTTAATTCACATGTGTTTCCATGAATTTTCGAACAATATGCAATTAAATTAAATTTTCTAATGATAAATTTTCAAGTAAATGAAATGTGTAGATTTCAACAAAAGCAAACATGTCAATATTTTTTAAATAATATGTGTTTCAAACCTTTAATGATACGTTATACATTGAGTTTATCAAACATACCTTTCTTTAACAACATTCCAAATGGAGCATAACATATTGACAAAAAATAAAATAAAATGTTATATAACACATTCAATATTCATGAAAATGCAACCTTGCTTTTGTTTATACCAAAATATATGTTTTTTGTTTGAGGAAGCTTTTCAAATTATGTAGTTTTAATGATCAAAAGCACATTTAAACACTAAAGAAGGACTATTGTGAATAATTAAAATAAAACATGTATTCAAATTTTTAATGATACCATGCCTTCATAATCATGAATATATGGTCATCCACAACTTTTTAGAATTAATGGTTTGGTTTTACATAAGATAAAAGACATTCAAAATTTTAACACCATGTACACATTAAATTGTCCACTCTTTGCTATACACTTTATGACCAATGAAACATATCAAAATTGCACACAATTCATTTTGATGAATTTTTTTATATGTACAAACATTTTCAAAATGATTTCATTAAATTATAATCCTTACAATTCATGTAATCATTTTTCAAAATTATGGAAGTGTAAGATTTTATGTGTGTGCATGCTATCCTTGGCTCCTTTTACTATGAATGCACCCATATAACAATTTCAAAATGATTATAAAATTATTTTGAATGGAAAATGTCCTTAATCACAATAATGAAATCATAAAATTCCAAAAAGTGAAACAAATGTAACTATTTTTGCATGTTATTTCATAAATATTGTTTGTGCAAGCACATTTTGTCCAAGACAACACACTCTTTTTTCATCACATGAAAATATTATGCTACATAAATCAATTTGTGAAAAATAAATATGTCATGGATAGATAAGAATTGAATACATCTTTTGATAGTTCTATTGCTCCCAACATAATCATCTACACCCCCACTAAGATATTTGGAACTTGATTAAATTAAAAAGAAATTGTCCAATGTCTTATGAAATACCGTTTTTTTTGGCCTATGATATTGTGTCACCCCTCTATGTTCAAAAAAGTTTCTACAAATGCCTTGCCAACTTTTCAAATGAAAAAAACGTAAAGGGTAATATAAGGAAAAGGGCATATATTAGTCAAAAATTTAACTAATTTTTCAATTTCTTGAGGTATTTGAGTATTCATTCAATACTAAAAATACAATTGTTTTTGTTCTACCTTAAATGACTCTCACCCTAATTGTTTGGGCATTGTTTGGGCCCCTTATTAATAATAAAAATCAACAAACCTTTACAATAAAGTTGTTCGAAACTTAGAGGTAGCTCTAAAATACAACCATAATATGTTGCTTACATGACAAAGCATCCCTATGCACCATCAAGCCATGAAGTAAGGCTGTGGAGTTTTATCAAAAAACATTCTATCAAACTACAAAATTAAAATTGCAACTGAAATGTTTTAAAAAACCCCATTTTGTCAAAACCTCAAGTTGCACAATAACTTGTACAAAAAGCTCAAAACATAGCCCAACAAGTAAAACAAAATAAACTACACAATCATGAGTAGCGGTTTTTTGTTGGGGGTGAATTTTCACACAAAATGTGTCTTGGAAATTTGTGGAAGCTTTAGTAAACTCGAAGAAAATTGCTAAAACTGTGGGAGAAAACTCACCAAACTTTAGAAACTACAAAAGTGGGGGAGGGAAAAAAAAACCCCAGGTCATGACTCATGACTCATGGTTCCTATGGTTGGGTCGAGAGAAACTTTGGTTAGTGCAAGTTGGCTTGTCTAGAGAGATGGGTATCTATCCCCTTGATGGTCACTCCCTATGACTATAGGATCATTATGAGTTATTATACCAAAAAAAAAAAAA
>Ga0116230_10007619_pt1 | contig 10690 bp, 8 predicted proteins | sample S1TSphfallax_3_FD_88678 | JGI IMG/M metagenome (GOLD analysis project Ga0116230, IMG submission 88678) | Host-associated microbial communities from peat moss isolated from Minnesota, USA - S1T2_Fd - Sphagnum fallax MG | ecosystem: Host-associated > Plants > Peat moss > Unclassified | place: USA...
CCGCGACCGGCGATCCCTTCGACGTGGCCGATGATGGTGTAGAGTTCGTTGGCGTCTTCCTTGGTGAGCGGGGCGACGATCATGCGCGACTTGCTGACGTTGCGATGCTCGATGACATAGCCTTCACGCTGCAGCCAGTGGATGGCGGCACGGACTGGCGTCCTGCTCATGTTCAAGCGCTCGGCCAGGTCGGCTTCGACGATCCAGGTTCCGGGAGACATCTTGCCGTGAACGATCAGCTCTCGAATATCGCGGAACGCGGTGACAAGGCTGGTTCCGTGCTCGGCCTTCCCGCGTTTCTCTGACGGAGCTGCAGCACCGTTCTTGGAAGTTCGTGCTTTCTTCACAGTTAAATCTGGCATAGGTATATGAGGCTCACACGTTTGCCTTGCTGGACAAGGCTGAAGAGCCAATGCGGTTAGTTTACAGTGTGCGACGGCTTGCCGGTCCGGATCCGTTATCCGGCATCCATCTGGTTATCGGCTGAGGACGGGGCTGGCCAAAGAGAAGCGCGGCTATCCTAGCGAGCATGCACGGTCACCACTGTCTCATGCGCATCGAGAGGAACCAGATACGCACCGTCATCGAGTTTGCGCCCGGAGGCTTCAAATATCGCTGTGGACTTCCTCTGGTCAGTCTCCGCGATCCGAAGGCGAGCGGCAGGAACGTGAACCGTCGCCGCAGTAAGGTGGATGGCCACTGTCTTCCGCGAGGCGTCGTAGTCGACCGAGGCGAACTGCCCGGAGTCAAGCGTCAGATAGAGACCGAGGGGCGCGATGAAGACACGCCGGCGGGCCGAGTCGAGCACGCTCATGCTGCCGATTCCGTCGTGTTCGGTGACATTCCCGCCGAAGCCGATCCATCCGAATCGGTCACCGTGGGTGCGCTAGGCGCCAGTGTTCAAGGCGTGGCCGAGGAAGTTCGGTCCGTAGTCGCCGGTGTACGGGTCGAAGGCCATGCGGTCGGGGAAGGAATGAAAGGCAGCGGAGGCGAATCCCTTTTCGTCAATGTTCGTAAGTGGACCCATGATGCCGCCGTAGCCTGCACGTAAAAGGTAGAGGTCCGCGGGGTTTCGGCGGTACTCGGCCATCAGAGGAATGGCGTTCAGGCCGGAGCCGTAGTGATGAAGCTGGCGCTCGATGCGCGGATACTTGCCGCCATAGAGGAAGTCCCAGTAACGGCGGGCGCTGCCGTTGTATCCCCAGGAAGGCAAGACTGGAGTGTACGCGAGGATGGCGTTGGCCGTGACCTGCGCTTTATCGTCGTAGCCGAAGTAACGGGTCCAGTCGTAGACCTCTTCCTGACCGGTCGAGTCCCAGGGCATCTCGCTGCCGAAGGGCCACGCTTCCGTGCGCCAATGCAGAGCGCGTTCCTGCATGAAGGCCTCAAGTTGCGTGGCTTTATCGGTCCAGCCCTCCGCCTTGAGGTCTTCGAGCAGGCGAAGGAAGATCGTGCCCTCCATCAATCCGAACTGAGTGTAGTAAGGAGCGAGCGTCTTCATCGCCAGGGTGGTCTGAAGGGCCTGGTCGAGATACCACTGCCACTGCTTCTGCGTGGCAAGGCCTGAGGAGTTGCGCGCGATATGGTAGAGCGCCCAGTAGGCCGCAACGACGTGAGGATAGTTGTACGTCCGGCCAACATCGGCGGCGTCCTTCCTGCTCCAGCTCGTCCAGCTCTTCCAGTTCAGGGCGGGGTCATAGTAGCCGGCGGGCATGGCATCGGGCTGATAGTAGAAGAGGCTCTTATGAACGCCGTACTTCTCCGCGCCCTCGCTCTCCTGAAGATGTCCCCAGACGGTCTGATTGACGAAGCTTTCGAGCTTCGCAACCTCTGCGGCGTCGGGCTGAACCTCCTCCTTCATGGCGCCCGCGATCCACGATCCAGCACCGGCTTCATCGCTGAGTCCCGCGATCCACACGCGGGACTCCTGGTGCAGTTGCTGATGAGTTGCGTCGTCGTAGCTGATGATCGAGGGAGAACGATGGAAGGGATCTTCCGGGTTGTCGAACCACTGCTGGTTGTAGAGGAAGCGGCCCATGTCAGCGACGGCTTCAGACTCGGGCTTGATGGTGCGGTAGGCGATGCTCTGCCGGGTGCCGTCACTGTAGGTGATGAGGAGCCGGGCGCGTCCCCATTGCCTGCCTTGAAGCGTGTAGGCGTGCCAGGAGTGATCCTTCGCGGTGCCGTCGTCTCGTATCTCCAGGGCTCCCGCGGGCTCGGTCGTGATGGACTTGACCGGCGCGGCGGAGCGGAGGAAGAGGCGGCCTTGCATGTCCTTGGGCAGGATGTATCCGGGGATGCCGATGGCGACGGGACGATGGTGTTGCGCGAGAGTTGATTCAACGCCGCGGACCGAGGGAGCAACCAAGAGACGCAGGCCGTAGGTGATCGTCTTGCCGGGCTCGATGACGGTCTCTGTGGCCGGGTTCCACTCCTCAACACCCTTCCATTCCCTTTCAGCGAACGCCGCGGAATGGACCATCCAGTCGAATGAGCCTTCGTAGGTCATGCCGCGGGGCGTGGGGTCGTTGAGCAGGTCGCCCATGCCGGTTGCCCGATCGCGCTTGTCGAGGATGGGCTTCCAGGCTTCAAAGGGTGTGCGGCCTTCGGGAGTAAGCAGCAGAACCGGGCCAGTCCCGGTCAGCCGGACAACCTGAACGTAGCCTGCGTCCTCCCCGATGTACGGATCGTAGAAGCTGCACTCCGCATAGGACTGATCCAGCGTGCGGTCGTTCATGTTGTTGTTGAAGACCATCGGAATCCCAAAGCCGCCGAGATGGACGGCGGTCGTGGTCGAGTTCGTCAGCGAGAAGCGCAGCACGATGTCGCCACCTTCTACCGACCAGGTGCGGACGACACGGACAGGGATGCCATCAGGCAGTGTCGGTGAGAGGTCGGCAACGAAGTGTGTCGCGTCACTGCGCAGGACGCGAACCGATTTGCGGCGGTATGCGGTCGAATAGTCGGTCCAGCCGGAGGTTCCTTCGGGGCGCAGCCGGAGGTCGAGATCGCCAAGGTGATAGAAGGTGTCGGCTGAGCGCTCCTTGAGGCGGTCGCCTGGAGTGTAGTCGATCGTGGGGTCTGCGCGGGGCGAGAGTTGGGCCACGGTGCCCGAGTAACGAAGGAGGTCCAGGGTGAGCGCGTTACCGGAGAGTTTGATATGGCCGCCGTCGATCATCGGCCCGGGCGGAAGGACCTTTGGTCCGGACTGCGAGAGAGCGCTGAGGGTAAAGGCGAGGGTGAGGCAGAGGGGGTAGGACCTCAAGGTGTGCTCCGTTGGTGGAAGGTCTGGTGCGCGGTGCAGGCGGCGTAATCGTGTGTGCCGGTCAATACCTTGTCCTCGCATCTTCCCGGAGCGAAACCCTCAGGGAAGCCGGGATGACGCTTCGGGGATCTCATTTTGACGAGGCTTTCTCTGCCTCGATCCAGCGCGTGATGCTCTCGTCCAGCACATCCAACGGCACCGGGCCGAGTGACAGGACACGCTCGTGGAACTTCCGGATGTCATAGCGGGGGCCAAGTTCGATGCGTGCCCTCTCGCGAAGCTGCAGTATCTTCTGCTGCCCGAGGCGATAGCTGAGCGCCTGCCCCGGCCAGGAGATGTAACGGTCGACTTCGGTCTGTATGTTCTGGTCGTCCATCGCCGTATGTTGCTTGAAGAAGTCAACCATCTGCTGCCGCGTCCAGTGCTTCTGATGGACGCCGGTATCGACGACGAGGCGGATGGCCCGCCACATCTCGTTCTGCAGACGGCCGTACTCACTGTAGGGGTCCTGGTAGAAGCCCATCTCTTTGCCGAGGAGTTCGGCGTAGAGCGCCCAGCCTTCCGAGTAGGCGTCATACGAGGCGTAGCGGCGGAAGTTGGGAAGGCCCTGGAGGGTATCGGCAACGGCAAACTGCAGGTGATGCCCGGGCAGGCCTTCGTGATACGCGATCGCTTCAACGTTGAGCAGGAGCCGGCTTGTGGGATTGTAAAGGTTGACGTTGACGCGGCCGGGACGGTTGCTTGCGGTCGAGCCGGGAGAGTAGTCCGCGGGAACGGCGTTCGGTGCGCGGAAGGCATCCATCGGCACGACTTCAAGACCGAGCGTTGGCACCACGGGAACGATCTGGCCGAGCTTCGCCCGCGACTGCGCTTCGTAGCCTGCGTAGAGCTTCAAGAGCTGTTCGCCGGAGACCGCATGGAGCTTCGGGTCGGCGTTGATGTGCGCGTGAAAGCTGGCGAGTTCGTTGAAGCCCTGGGTCTTTGCGAGCGCGAGCATCTGGGTATTGATCTCCGCAACCTCGCGCATGCCCTCGTTGAAGATGGCATCGGCATCCATCGTGGTTTGGACGTGTTCGCGGATCGCCTGCTTGTAGAGTGAGTCGCCTTTAGGAAGCGCCCAGATGCCGGGTTCGGTGCGGCCGGCGGGAGCGTAGGTATCTCGTACGAAGGCGGCGAAGGTCACATAGGCGGGCAGGACGTCCTTCTCAAGGGTGGCCAGGAGATCGTGCGTGATTGTCTGCTGTTCGGCAACAGGAAAGGAAGCAGGGAAGTGCGCGAGTGGAAGAGCGAAGGAGCTCTTCATTCCATGCGCATCCGCGATGTTCTGCGCCTCGACGGCGACCTTTTCAAGCAGATAGCGCGGCTGCATGAGGTGGTCTTTCATGCCGAGCTTCATGACGGCGGTTACTTCACCGAAGACTCGCGGAACCTGGCGCAGACGAGAGATGTAGTTGCGATAGTCCTGCGCGCTGTTGAACGGCATCTGCGAGTACATCGCGGGAAGGTCGAGGTGGATGCCGTTCATCTGGCTTACGGGCATCTCCCATTCCTTGAGACGATAACTGTCGATCGACATCTGAAGCTGCCGCAGCATGATGCCGCGGCTGATTGTCTGCTGCTCCGTGAGGCCGGCGGCGGGGATTGCCTGAAGGCGTCGGAGCGCCTCCGCGTCGTGAGCGGCGCTGCGTTCAATCTCCGCGGCGGAGTAGTCGCCGAGCCGATCGTTGAAGCGCGTATCGCCGACGTAGGTGGCGAACTCGGGCGAGTGGGAGAGAGTGTACTCCCACTCGCCCGCGTAAAAGGCATCGAGCTGTGCGGCGCTCGATTGCGTTGCTGCCTGCGCCGGAGCTTGCGAAGTTGCGTAAAACGGGATCGCCATCGAACCCAACAGTGCCGCGATCACGGCGTAGTTGCGAGCGGTCATCGGTCTCTCTTTCTTACGACTGAGGCGTCTGCCATGCGCCATTCCATAGGCGCAGAATGCCCAGCGGGTTGCTGTCCTGCAATGCGGGATGGAGCGCCGTCTGAGGCAGCCCTTGATACGAGACGGGCCGGGTGAAGCGGAAGATCGCCTGACTGCCCACTGAGGTCGAGCGGCCGTCGGAGGTCGCGGGATAGGGCCCACCGTGGACCATCGCGTGATTCACTTCAACCCCGGTGGGGAATGCGTTGAAGATGAGTCGACCTACTTTGTTTTCAAGTATGCGAAGGAGATCGGCATGGTCGGCGAGGTCCTGGTCCGTACCGAGAACGGTTGCCGTGAGATGGCCTCCGAGGCCTCGAGCCGCCTGCAGCATTTGGTCGCGGCTGCTGCAGTGCACAAGCAACGTCGTCGGACCGAAGACCTCTTCGGCGAGCGAAGCATCGCCAAGGAAGCTCGCGGCGTCGATCTCAAGCAGCGAGACCTGCGCGGAGAAGCCTTCGCCTCCGGCGATGCCCTTTGCGGTTTGCATCGAGCTGCGTTCCTGCACCGATCTCCCGAAGGTCTTCGCAATTCCTTCCGTAAGAAGCGAGAACGCGGGACTGGATTCGACGCTGGCACGCAGGGTGCTGGTGAAGGCTGGAGCTTCCGTCGCGAAGACGAGCCCGGGCTTGGTGCAGAACTGGCCGCCGCCGAGGGTGAACGATCCATGCAGGCCCTTGGCAAGAGCTTCTCCGCGTTCGGCGAGTGCGGCGGGAAGGATGAAGACCGGGTTGGTGCTGCCCATCTCCGCGTATACCGGGATAGGGACTTCGCGCTTGGCAGCGAGGTCCATCAGAGCGCGTCCGCCGCGGAACGAACCGGTGAAGCCAACGGCCTTTACTTCGGGATGCTGCACGAGAGCCGCACCTACTTCGTGGCCAGAGTCAAAGAGAAGCGAGAAGACGCCAGTTGGCAGCCCGCGTTGTTTCACCGCATTGGCAATGATGTTGCCGACGAGTTCGCTGCTGCCCGGGTGCGCGGGATGCGCTTTGACGATGACGGGATTGCCGGCGGCAAGCGCGGATGCTGTGTCGCCGCCCGCGACCGAGAAGGCCAGGGGAAAGTTGCTGGCGCCGAAGACCACGACCGGGCCAAGCGGGCGCAGCATGGAGCGGAGATCGGGCTTTGGAGGGATGCGCGCGGGGTCTCCGGTCTCAATGCGTGCGGTGACCCATGAGCCTTCTTCGAGCACACTTGCAAAGAGGCGAAGTTGCGAACTTGTGCGGGCGACCTCGCCGGTAAGGCGGGGGATGGGCAGCGCGGTCTCTAAGTGAGCGCGTTCGATCAACTCGGCCGCCGATGCGTCGATGCCGTCGGCGAGCGCTCTCAAAAACAGTGCCCGTTCCGTGCCGGAGACGTTCGCAAAGGTCTCAAAGGCTTCGGTAGCGGCGGATACGGCGCGGTTCACATCCGCGATGTCGGCCGAGGTGTAAGCGGGTTCGAGGGCGCGGCCATCAACGGGGTTGTAGCTATGGAAAGAGGCACCCCCCGATGACGGGACGCTTCCAGCGATGAGGGAACGGCCTTGAAGCTGGCCGGCAAGTGCGGTCGTCATGCTACGCCTCCTGCAGTGCGGGAAAGGGCGTTGACTTCACAGCGGGCCGGCTGGCGAGCGCTGTCTTGAGGACGGCCTGGGCCTCGGTGAGGTCGTCGCCCGAGATCTCAAGACGCGGGGCGCGCACGGTTGCCGAGCCGCTGCCGGTCTCGCCCTGCACCCACTTGATGAGCTGCACGAACTTCGGAACAGTATCCATGCGAAGCAGTGGGAGGAACCAGCGATACAACGCGAAGGCTTCGTCGTGCTTGCCGGCGCGGGCAAGGTTGAATAGCTCCACAGACTCTGCCGGGAACGCGTTGACCAGACCCGCCACCCAGCCCACAGCTCCTGAGTTGACACCTTCGACGAGCACGTCATCCACGCCGACGAAGATGCTGAGACGATCGCCCAGGACCTCGCGGATCGACATGATGCGGCGAACGTCGGCGCTCGACTCCTTTACAGCCGCGAGGTTTGCATGTTCCGCGGCAAGCTCCGCAATCTGGGTGGGAAGGAAGTCCGTCTTGTAGGCAATGGGATTGTTGTAGAGCATGCAGGGGAGGCTGGTCGAGCCAATCACCGTGGAGACGTGATGCTTCATCTCGCGCCAGTCCGAAGTGTAGACGTACGGCGGAAGCACCATGAGACCGCTGCATCCGGCGTCTTCCGCTTCTTTTGCGATCTGTACGGCGTTCCTGGTCGAAAGCGAAGAGATGGACGCGACGACGGGCGTCTTCTTCGCTTCGGAGACCTTGACGGCAGTCTTGAGGATGGCGATCTTTTCGGCGTGCTCGAGGGTTGCGCCCTCGCCGAGAGAGCCGAGCATGACCAGGCCGGTGCAGCCATTTTCAAGCAGCCATGCAATGTGCTGGGCGAGAAATGCGTGGTCGACGGCAAGGTTGCTGTCGAAGGGGGTGGTGACTGCGGGCATAACGCCATACCAATTCATAAGGTCTCCTGTAGTTGGGTGGTTTCGCGAGAGTTTGGTTCCGAGATGAGGGCCGACAAAGGAACGGGAAAGATGGGCGGCCGGATGGAGGTGTTTTGCCAGCCAAAGAGGGTTTGCGCCGCAGGTCCGCAGATGCGTCCCTGGCATGGACCCATGCCGCAGCGGGTCTGGAGCTTTGCGTCTGTCCAGGACGGCTGAGATTGGAGCTGGGCGTAGCGAACATCCTCGCAGCGGCAGACGATGGTGTCGGGTTGGGCGAGCGTACGCAGCTCGGGCCGAAGCGCGAAGGCGCGGTCGAGGCCTTTGCCAAAGGCCTGTTCGCGGTCGCGTCTCTTGAAGAGCGCCTTGGCCTGGGTCTCTGCCTTGGCGGCGGCCAGACCGGCGATCTCTCCCTGTACGAGCGCAGCATCAAGGCCGGCGATGCCAGTGGGTTCGCCGACGCAGTAGACGTTTTCAACGGTTGTCTCTTGGGTTGGCTCGACGGAGACGCAACCGTCCTTGAGCTTGCAGCCCAGAAGGACAGCGAGTTCGGTGTTGGGAACGAGATGGAAGCCGCAGGCCAAAAGGTCGCAGGGTTCGGTCCAGGTCTTACTGCCGTCGGTGAGGAGAACTGCCGTCAACTTCGCAGTCCCTTCCGCGGCAACGGGCCAGCAGCCGGTGCGGTAGGGCACACGGCTCAATGCGGCGCGGTACCGCGCACCCTGCACCAGCTTGGCGGGATGCGAGAGCAGCCTGGTCGCGAAAGGCAGCAGTGAGCCCAGACCGGCCTGCTCGGCGATGGCGACGATCTGTGCTCCATCCTCCTGCAGGTGTGCAGCGACCGCGAGCAGCAACGGTCCTGTGCCCGCAACCACGACGCGCTTGCCGGCGACGGAGTAGCCGCCCTTCACCAGCGCCTGAAGGCCGCCTGCACCGAAGACGCCGGGAAGTGTCCAGCCGGGGAATGGCAGGAAGCGCTCACGGGCGCCCGTCGCGAGGATGAGGCGATCCCAGGTGAAGGTCTCGATGACGCCGGTCTCTTCTACAAAGGTGCGCAGGGTCTGTGACGGTCCTGCGTCGATGACGCGTCTTCCGGCGAGAAGCACTGCCTTCGATTCGCGAAAGCAACGGATGGCGGCGTCGCGGGCAGGATCTCGGGTGATGCTTGCTGAGGCGATGCCGCTGCGCCATATCTGGCCGCCGGGCCCCGGATTGTCATCGAGGACAGTGACCTTGGCACAGGTGCTGGCCGCGGCCGTTGCGGCAGCAAGACCGGCAGGGCCGGCACCGACCACGAGAATCTCGCTGTGCCGCGTTGGGATGGAGCTCATGGCTGGGTCTCCAGGCGCATGCCTTCGTGGCAGGGAAGCTGGCAGGTGCGGCGATGGGGGATTCCGTCCACCGTGGCTCGGCATTCGAAACAGATGCCCATACCGCACAAGGCGGTGCGTGCCTCACCCGCGACGGAGATACGGCAGGGAACTCCCGCGGCGAGGAGCGCGGTGCTCGCCATGGTCCCTTCCGGCACTTCGAGGGAGGCGCCATTGAGCCATATCTGTACGCGGACTGGTGGGCAGAGATCTCTAGGCATAGCTTGGTTCCAGGGTTGGCACACGGCTTGGCAGGAAGGGCGATGCATCGATGGCGGAGGTCCGGCCGAGCAGGTGATCGGTGAGGATACGAGCGGCTCCAGGAGCGTTGGTGATCCCGAGGCCCTCAAAGCCGATTGCCAGGAAGACTCCCGGTTCGCTCGCCGGGCCGATGAGAGGAAGTTTATCCGGAGTGGCGGCGCGGAAGCCGGTCCATACGCGAAGGCTGGAGAGCTCGGCCAGCCGCGGCATGTAGCTTTGGGCGCGTTCAATCATCCTGGCAAGGATGGAGGCGTCCACTGCGGGATCGTCGTTGCCGTACTGTCGCGATGAGCCTATGAGCAGTTGCCCGGTTCGGCGCGGCTGAACGTTGAAGGCGACAGAGTCTGAGGTGAGCTTATGGGCGCTCTTGAGGTAGCCGAGTTCGACGAGTTGATGGCGCACGAAACCGGGATAACGGTCGGTGATGACGAGATGACCTTTGCGCTTCTGAATCGGCAGCGAAGGAAGGAGACGGAGATCGGATCCGGTCGCGAGGACGATCTGCTTCGCGGCGAGGATGGTTCCATCTTCCAGCTTGACCGCTTCGGGATGCAGCGCGACGGCAGCCTTTCCCCGGAGGAGCTTTGCGCCTTGAGAGAGCGCGGTTGAAAGGAAGAAGTTCGAGGCGGCGGGAGGGTAGATGACGCCGTCGTCCGGCACAAGCAGGCCGCCAGCAAGGCCGGCTCGCAGATTTGGCTCTTCCCGCGCAAGCTCGGAGGAGTTGAGGATCTCCGAATGGATGCCAGCCTGTGCATAGAGACGTTGTTTGGCTTGGACCTCGGCCATCTCTTCGTCGTCGGCCGCTACCCAGACGGTGCCGCAGGGCTCATATTCGACCGTGTCTGGGAGCAAGGCAGCGATGTTGCTCCAGAGGTCGCGCGAGAAGTTCGAAAGCGCGAGCTGCGCGGGTGAGTCGTCCATGACGACGAGGTGGCCCATGCCGGCGGCTGTGGCTGCTCCGCCAGGCACTGACGGCTCGATAATCCCGACGCGCAGGCCGGCTTGAGCGCACTCCATAGCGCAGGCCGATCCTACGATGCCCGCGCCGAGGATGAGGACGTCGTAGCTGGCCATCAGAATGAGATTCCTTGCGCGAAAGGATCGGCGGGATCGAAGAGCAGCGTGGCATCCGCCGTGATCCAGGCCCGGCCGGTGATCGTGGGGATGACGCTGTCTCCGTCCGGCCGGATAGAGCCAGTAAAGTGAGTCCCGAGAATGCCTTCCTGCTGCCAAAGCTCGCCTGGTGCAAGTCTTCCGTCGGCGTAGAGGCAGGCCATCTTCGCGCTGGTGCCCGTGCCGCAGGGAGATCGGTCGAAGGAGGCACCGGGGCAGAGCACGAAGTTGCGGCTGGAGTTGCCTGCCGAGC
>Ga0116230_10007620_pt1 | contig 10689 bp, 8 predicted proteins | sample S1TSphfallax_3_FD_88678 | JGI IMG/M metagenome (GOLD analysis project Ga0116230, IMG submission 88678) | Host-associated microbial communities from peat moss isolated from Minnesota, USA - S1T2_Fd - Sphagnum fallax MG | ecosystem: Host-associated > Plants > Peat moss > Unclassified | place: USA...
GCCGACGCCGTCGGCTACCCGCTGTGGAGCATGCGCGAGCTGCCGGCCGGCGACTATTACGTTCAGGCGGTGCTCAACGTCTACACCCAATACCACCGCGCCGACGGGCATACGATCTGGGCGCACCAGGATCATTGGGATGGCAATCGGTGGGCTTACACACCGGGTAATTTCGTAAGCACGCCCGTCAAGGTGCATCTCGATCCAGTGAAAGGATTCAAGGTCGAGCTCACCTTCGACCACAAACTACCGCCGATCGAGGAGCCGAAGGACACGAATTGGGTCAAGCACGTCAAGATCCAGAGCGACATCCTGACGAAATGGTGGGGCCAACCGCAGCAGCTGGGCGCCATCGTGCTGCTGCCCAAGGGCTACGCCGAGCATCCGAACACCTATTACCCCGTGGTTTACCAGCAGAATCACTTCTCCCTCGATGCGCCATTCGGGTTCAACGAGGATCCGAACACGCCAGACTCGACCATGACGGCCGTGCGGCTCGCGCCGATCAACCCGCGCTCCAATGTGGAGGGGCCGCGCGCCTGGATGGGTGGCGGCATGAAAGAGACCGGGCGCGAGTTCTACAACTCGTGGGTGTCGGACGAGATGCCCGGGATGATCGTGGTCTCGTTCCTGCACCCGACGCCGTTCTTCGATGACTCGTACGCAGTCAATTCGGCCAATAATGGCCCGTACGGCGATGCCATCATGAACGAGCTCATTCCCTACGTCGAATCACACTTTCGCATCATCAGGAAGCCGTACGCCCGCGTGTTGACGGGCGGATCGACGGGCGGCTGGGAATCGCTCGCCTTGCAGGTGTATCACCCCGAGTTCTTTGGCGGGACATGGACCTTCTACCCCGATCCCATCGATTTCAGACGTTACCAATTGAGCGACATCTACTCGGACGCGAACGCGTTCGTCGTGCCCTACGCGGCACCCGGGGCTCCGGAGCGCATGATGCAAATGTCCTCGGACGGGCAGCCAGTGGCGTCGATGCGCGCCATTGCGCAAATGGAACTCGCTTCGGGAACGCGCGGCCGATCCGCGGCCCAGCTCGACATCTGGAATGCCGTGTATGGCCCCACCGATGCAGACGGCTATCCGCGCCGCCTCTTTGACCTCAAGACCGGCGAGATCGATCACGAGGTGGCGCAGTACATGCGGGACCACGGCTACGACCTGCGCTACTACCTGGAGCAGAACTGGGCCCGGATCGGGCCGCAACTGGTGGGCAAGCTGCACATGCTCACCGGTGACTACGACGACTTCTACCTGGCGCCGGCCATGTACTTCCTCCAAGATTTTCTCGACAGCACCACCGCTCCTGCCTATGGCGGTGATTTTCGCTACGGCCGCCCCTTGAAGGGACACGGCTGGCAGCCGATGACCACCGCCAATCTGCTACGGGAGATGGCGGCACACATCGCCAAGAACGCCCCGCCCGGCGAGCCGACGGCGGCGTGGCGCGGCGATCCGGCAAAAACGGGGCTGAAGGGCAATGCATTATTCAATCCCTGTGGACCCAAGGAAGGATGCGCCTGGGGAGAACCGCACGATTGAATCCATGCGCTGCATGCTGCTAGCCGCATGCGCCTTATTCTGTTCACTCGACGTGACTGCACACACGCTGGACGAGATCATCGCGTCCAAGAAGATCGTATTCGGCATCAATCCCAATCTTCCGCCGCTCGGCCTCTATGATGACAAGAACCGCATCGACGGCTTCGATGTAGCGATCGCAAGGAAAATCGCCGACTCGCTCGGCGTGAACCTGGAAATCGTGCCCGTGGGGCCGAGCGACCGGATACCGTTTCTAATGGTGGGCAAGGTCGACGTGGTTGCGGGCGGCCTGACGCGCAGCGCAGAGCGCCAGAGAGTGATCGACTTCACCGATCCCGTGAATACCGAAGTGCTGGGTGTGCTGACCACCACACAGAAGCAGTATAAGGACTGGAGGCAGCTCAATGACCCCGCCGTGCGGCTGGTCGAGGTACGTGGCACGACGCCGGTGACGCTCATCAAGGACCAACTGCCCAAGGCCCAGCTGCTGTTGCTCGACAACTATCCTGACGCGGTACGCTCGATCGCCCAAGGGCGCGCCGACGCGATGATCGACGTCCTCGACTTCGTGTTCAACTACACCAAACACTATTCGACACCGTGGCGCGTGGTCGATACGCCCATCGACGTGGGCTACGACTGCCTCGGCATCAACAAGGGCAACACGGCGCTGACCCAGCGGATGAACAAGGAGATCGCCATCCTGCAGGCCAGCGGCTTTGTCTCTGCAAGCTGGCAACAATGGTTCGGCCACCCGATGTTGTACGCTCCCACTGCTCGGAGCCAATGACGCTGCAGTTTGGACCCATCCTCGAGCAATGGCCGTATCTGCTGGGGGGAGCGTGGCTCAGTCTGCAGATTGCCGTGCTCGCGTTCGCGTGCGGCATGCTGATAGGAATGGTCTGTGCATCCATCCTGCATCAGGGACCGCGTCTGCTGCGCCGCCCCGTTGCCGCATACATCACCTTTGCCACCAATACGCCACAGCTGGTACAGATCTTCTTCCTGTTCTTCGGTCTGCCGACGATGGGCATCATCCTCTCGCCCTTCGCGGCGGTGCTGCTAGGCGCGACGTTCAATGCGGGCGCCTATCTCAGCGAGATTTTGCGCGCGGGTTTCGCATCGGTCAGACGAACGGAGCTCGAGGCTGCCCAGGTGCTCGGCTTTTCGCGGGCGCAAAGCCTCCGCTACGTCGTTATTCCCCATGTCATCAAGACGATGCTTCCGCCATTGTCGAATCAGTTCATCGTGATGACTCTCGGCACCTCCATGGCATCGATTTTTGGGGTCGAGGAGCTGACCGGGCGCACCGAAAATCTCGCGGCTCAAACCTACCTGTCGGTCGAAGCATTCGGCGTGGCCGCGGTCATGTACGTCGCTCTTACCCTGTTGGCGACGGGCGTGCTGGCACTGTGCGCGCGCTCCGGGAACCGCACCAGGTGACCTACTACGACCTACGGCTGTTGCTTGACGGGTTTCTCACCACCTTAATCCTGGCGCTGCTCGGTGGCTTGGCGGGTTGCGTTATCGGGTTTGCAGCGGCGTTGCTCCGCAACACGGACAGCCGTGCAATGGCGCCGGTGCGCGCCGCCCTCTTCGTTTATTGCCTGGTGTTTCGCCGTGTGCCGTTTCTGGTCACGCTGATGCTGATATTCTTCGCCAGCCAATCGATGCAGGCGAACCTGTCCACTTTCGCCGTCGCAGCGATCAGCCTTGCATTGATCGCTGCGGCCTATCTTTGCGAGATCATCCGCGGCGGATTGGCGTCGGTGCATGCAAATCAATGGCAGGCCGCCCGTGCCTTGAACTTCGGCTACTGGCAGACGCTTCGCTATGTGATCGTGCCGCAGGCGTGGCGCGTGATCTTGCCGCCCACGTTCGGCTTCCTGGTCATGTTCATCAAGGACACCGCGCTTGCATCGCAAATCGGGGTGATGGATCTCACGTCCGCGGGCAAGGTGCTTGAAAATAAGGGTATGTCCGCTCCCCTGGTATATGGAACGATACTCATGCTGTATTTTTTGATGTCGTATCCCTTATCCCGCCTCGGTAAGCGCGTGGAGAGCAGACATGCCGTTACTCGACATCGTTGACTTGCGGGCGTCCTACGGGTCGCGCACCGTATTGGAACGCATCAGCCTGTGCGTCGAGAAGGGCGAGATCGTGAGCCTCATCGGTCCGTCGGGATCGGGCAAAAGCACGTTGCTGCGCGTATTGTTGGGCCTATTGCCGCTCGAACAGGGCATCGTTCGATTCAATGGACGGGTCGTCGATTATGCCGACAAGGCCGCCGTGAGTGCGCTGCGTGCCGACATCGCGATCGTTTTTCAACAATATAATTTGTTTCAAAACATGACGGTGCTCGACAACGTGATGATCACCCCGAGCAAAATTCGGCGCTGGCCCCGCGAAGAGGCACTGCGGCATGCCACCGAGTTGCTTGCCCGCGTGGGGCTCTCGCAGAAATTGGACGCCTACCCCGATGAACTTTCGGGTGGACAACAACAACGGGTCGCGATCGTGCGTGCGCTCGCGTTGCGACCCAAAATCCTCTTGTTGGACGAGATTACCGCCGCGCTCGACCCGGAACTGGTCACCGAGGTGCAGGAAACGATTCGGGATCTTTCCGCCGACGGTATGACGATGTTGATCGTGTCCCACGAAATGGGCTTCGTTCGCGAAGTGTCGTCGAGAGTCGTGTTCATGGCGGAAGGTCGCATCGTCGAGGCCGGAGCTCCGCAACAGATATTTGATGCGCCGCTGGAAGCTCGCACACGCGAGTTTGTCGGCAAGATCCCGCGCCATCCGGCGCCGGCCGGCCATCAGCCGTAGGTGCCTTCCGCGAGTCGGTCGAGCACGAAGCGGCGTAGATTGTGCAAATGGGTGCGGACCGCGGCACGCGCCGCCACCGCGTCATCCGTTAGGTACGCGTCGAGGATCGCCAGATGTTCCGCCCGATCTTCTTCGATCCGGTTGAACGGCGACACCAGTTCGAACAGGCGGCTATTCGTCCGCACCACGTCGATCATGCGGGCAAGCACCTCGTTGCCGCTCGCGCGCGCCATCATGGTGTGAATCTGGTCGTCGACCTGCCAGTGGGCCTGTTCCTGCTGGCCGCTGCTGAGCGCCTTGATCTTCTTGATGAGTTGCTGAACGACCTTCTTGTCGATCTTGCCGATCGCCAGCCCCACTGCTTCGGCTTCCAGCAATTCGCGTACCTTCATGGCCTGGAAATATTCTTCCGCCTGGACGAAGCGAACCGAATACGACCGGGCACCCGCCCGTACCAGCAACCCCTCGCCCTCCAGCCGCAACAGCGCCTCACGCATCGGCGTGCGCGAGATGTTGAGTTCCTCGGCAAGCCGCCCCTCGACGACCGGCCCACCGCTGCGCAGGGCCTTCTCGAGAATCATACGGCGCAGCGTCTGGTAGGCGAGTTCACCGAGTTTTTCGGGACCGGAACTCGCGCTCATCATCCGGCACGCTTCCTTGGCTTCGCGGGTTCCGGTGCCGCCCGGCGGAGAAACAAGCCGCGGCCCGGCGTGCCGATGCAGTTCCCATTCTCGACGACGATTTCGCCGCGCGATAAGACGAGCTCGGGCCAGCCGGTAATCTCGAGGCCCTCGTAGGGCGTGTAGTCGACGTTATGATGCAGCATCTCGTTGCGAATGGTCAGCGTCCTCTGCCCGTCATACACCACGATATCCGCGTCCGCCCCAATGGCAAGGCTCCCTTTGCGCGGATAGAGCCCGTAGAGTTTGGCCGGATTGGTCGCGGTCAGCTCGACGAAGCGTTGCAAACTGATTCGTCCCTTATGAACGCCTTCCGAGAACAGGATCGGCAACCGTGTCTCGATGCCCGGCACTCCATTCGGCACCCAGTTGAACGGCGTCTGGTCGCCACTCAGCATCTTGCCTTGGGGGTCATTATACCGAAACGGTGCGTGATCCGATGACACGATGGAAAAGAGGCCGCTCGCCAGGCCGTCCCAAATGACCTGTTGATTGACCTTGTCGCGAGGCGGCGGGCTGCAAATGCACTTGGCGCCCTCGAAGCCGTGCCCGCCCAAGTCATGTTCGGTCAGCACCAGATACTGTGGACAGGTCTCGGCATAGATCTGCATGCCGCGACCTTGCGCCCAATGGATCTGTTCGACTGCTTCGCGCCCCGAGACATGCACGATCAGGATCGGCACGTCGGCAAGCTCCGACATCGAAATCGCGCGATGAGTCGCCTCACGCTCCACCAGCATCGGCCGGGAGTCCGCATGGTAGCGCGGCTGCGTCAGCCCTGCGCTGAGCAGCCGATCCGTGAGCCAACCGATGAAATCCGCGTTCTCCGCGTGAATCATCGGCATGGCGCCGAGACGTCTGGCGAGGTCCAGCAGCTCGAGCACTTGGCGATCATTCAGCTTCAAATCATCGTAGGTCATGTAGAGCTTGAAGGACGTGTAGCCTTCCCCGACCAGGCGCGGCAGGTCCTCTGCGATCAGTTTCTCGGTCGGATCGCTGACGATCAGATGAAACCCATAGTCGATCATTGCCTTGCCGGCGGCTCGGGCGTGGTAGTCCGCGACCACAGCGGGCATGGAGTCACCCCGGTTCTGGCACGCGAACGGGATCACCGTGGTGGTGCCGCCGCAAGCCGCCGCACGCGTACCGGTCAGGAAATCGTCGGCAAAAACCGAGCCGTTCGTGGTCGGTTGGTCGAGGTGACAATGCGCATCGACCCCGCCCGGGATCACGAACTTGCCACGCGCGTCGATCTCGCGGCTGCCACGTGCAAGCTGGCTGCCTATGGCGACGATGCGGCCATCGGCGATGCCGAGATCCGCCTCGTAAACATCGGCGGCGGTGGCCAGCGTGCCGTTACGGATGACTGTATCAAATGCCTGCATGATATCTCGCTCTCAACATGGTGATTCAATGAGCAACGCCGGCCGGGACCATCAGATGCGCCCGGCCGAACCGGCTCTCGATGCGGTGCTGGATCACGGTCCAGACCGAGGTCATCAACAGATAATAAACGGCGGCCACGGTGAACAATTCCAGAACCATGAAGCGATCCTGGATCAGGAGCTCTGTCCTGCGCAGCAGCTCTTCCATGGAGATCACCGAGGTGACGGCCGTGGTCTTGAGCATCCCGTTGATGCTATTGCCAATGGCCGGCATGATGATGCGCAGCGCCTGCGGCACGACGACATACAGCATCACCTGGACCGACGTCATGCCCAACGCGCGGCCGGCATTGCGTTGTCCCGCCGGCACGGCGAGTATGCCGCCGCGAATGATCTCTGCGAGGTAGGCGGCTTCGTTCAGGACCAGCGCGATCAGCGCCGATTCGATCACCGAGAATTTGATGCCGACCTGCGGCAAACCGGTATAAATCATGATGAGCTGAACCAAGAGCGGCGTTCCGCGGAATATCCAGATGTAGATACTCGCGGGAATGCGAAGCCAGGGATGCCGCGCCAAGCGCAGCCATGCAAGCAAACCGCCCAGGCAAAGGCCGCCCACGATCGCCGCTGCGGTGAGCCAGAGCGTCGTGAACGCGCCCATCAGCAGATAGCCATTGCCGAAGTAATGCACGAACCCACGCCAGCTCCAGCCGCCCGTCGCGGCGTTTGACGGTGTGGGCGGCTGGAGCACCCCGTGGGCCCCGTTGACGGCAAACGGGCCGCTATGCGGGATGAGTCCGTAACGCTCCATCAACTCTTGATACGAACCGTCTCGCTGCATGTCGTTGAGCACGTGGACCACCGCCTCGCTCAACACCCGGCTACGCATCGCAAGCGCCACCGGCGTCGGATACAAACCGGATACCACGCGATCGACCTCGCCCGCCTTCGCATATTCTTCCGCCGTCGGATCGATGGCGACGGTCGCATCGGTCTGTCCGGCGCCCATCGCTTGAAAGGCCGCCGCGAAGTTGTCGAAGCGGCGGATGTTGATCGGAGCCATGCCGCGTCTGACCAGCGACTCGCTGAGTTCCGCGAGCTTGCTGGCTTCGAAGCCGCCGATCTCGACGCCGACCGCCCGCCCCGCCAGATCGTCAGGCTGGGCGATGCCGAACTCATTGGCAGGGGGTACGCTGATGCTGATGGACTGCAGCTCGTAATTGACCAGATGCATCGTCGCGGCACGCTGCTCGGTCCAGAAAATGCCGGTGTCGATCATGTCCCAACGACCGATCTTCAAGCCCGGAATCATCGCCGAAAATTCCATGCGCATGTATTCGGGCGTGAGGCACAGCCGCCTGGCGATGGTATTGCCCAACTCGATCCGCATCCCCTTGAGCGCGCCGGATGAATCGACGTATTGCAGCGGACGCAATGTCGGATTGGTCACCATGAGCAGAGTGCCCGGATGCACCAATTCGGCATCCGGTACGGGACTCCGGCACGCCGGTGTCTGGGTGGGCAGTGACAGCAACCCCCAGGCTAGCGCGCCCAACAGCAGCGTCAAGCCGGGGTATCCAAGGAACCGAGGAGACCGAGCGCCTCGAGATCGGCGCGCAGCGCGTCGCTGTCGGCGCGCGGCAGCGGCAAGCGCGGCGCTCGCGGCTCGCCCACCGGCAGACCCATGAGGCCTAAACCCGCCTTCGACGCCGCCACGTAGCGACTACCCCCGACCCAGCGCACGATGGGCAGGATTTTTTTATATAGATCGAGCGCCGCATCGCGGTCCCCGCGAATGACGGCCAATTCGAACAGGCGTGCCGATTCGTTCGGCAGCAGATTGGAGCAGACCGCGACCCAGCCTTGCGCACCCAGCCAAAAGGACTCGTAACCGAGAATGCCGGCGAACACCGTCATGCGCTCGCCGCACAACTCGATGATGTCGCGCACCCGGGTGACGTCGAGAGTCGACTCCTTGATATAGCGCACGTTGTCGATGCGGCTCAAGCGCGCGACGATGCCGGGTGTCAGATCGACGTTGGCGGTGGCGGGATTGTTATAGAGCATGACGGGAAGGGCTATCGACTCGCCGATGCGGCGGTAGTGTTCGAACAATTCATCCTCGGTGGGCGAACTGTAGTATGGCGGGATCACCATCACGCCATCGGCGCCCAGGCGTTCAGCCTCACGCGCGAGAGCGACGGCCTCGCGGGTCCATTCCGCACCGGTACCGATCAGCACTGGGACCCGGCCCGCAGCCGCGCGGATGCACGTCTCGATCACTTGCGTTCGCTCGCTCGGGGTCAACGACAGGAATTCGCCGGTGCTGCCGAGCGGTATCAGTCCGTGGATGCCCCGCTCTATCTGCCAGTTCACCAGCCGCTCGAGCGACGCGATATCGACCGCGCTGCCATCCGCCGTGAAAGGTGTCACCAGAACCGTGTAGGTGCCGCGCCATGGCTGCATCAAATTACCGCCGATTGCCGATCCGGAAGCCCTGCCTGATTATATACGTTTCGTATACACTACGCATTTGATGCGCCTCGAAAGTCCCCAGGTTCGTTGCAGCGGCGAGCCCCTGACCATCTTCTACGATGGGCAACCGCTTCGCGCGCTTCGCGGCGAGAGCATCGCCGCGGCGCTCACCGCCCACGGCATCGTGCGCTATCGGCATACGCCATCCGGCGCGCGGCGGGGTCTTTACTGCGGCATGGGCACTTGCTTCGAATGTTTGGTCACGATCGATGGCAAGGCCAACCAACGAGCCTGCATGACGGCGGTCGCTGACGGCCTTAAGATCCGTTCGCACATGCCGACGGGCAGCCCTGAGGACCCGCTCGCGCCGCTTTGGCCGCCGCCCGCGCATGCCGAACCGCCGCAGCAGATTGTCGATCTCTTGGTCATTGGCGCCGGCCCCGCCGGACTGTCGGCAGCCACCGCCGCCGCGCGCCGGGGTGTCGGGGTGGTGGTGCTGGATGAAAGGCTCGATCCAGGCGGCCAGTATTTCAAAGCCTTGGCGCCTTCGCATGACGCGGCGACGCCCCTGGATCGGCAATTCGCTCAAGGCCTCGCGCTGGTCGAGGCTGCCCGCGAGGCCGGCGTCGACATCGTGCAGCACGCCACCGTCTGGGGCGCGCATGCCGCCGATGAGGTGGTCGCCGTCGTGAACGGCCGCGAAATCATCTTCCGGCCTCGCCGGCTCGTCATCGCCACCGGCGCTTATGAGCGCGCGGCGCCGTTTCGCGGCTGGACATTGCCCGGCGTGATGAGCAGCGGCGCCGCGCAGACCCTGGTGCGCGCCTACCGCGTCGCGCCGGGGCGACGCGTGCTCATCGCCGGCAATGGACCGCTAAATTTGCAGCTGGCATGCGAATTGACCGACGCGGGGGTCGAGGTCGCGGCGGTGCTGGAAAGCGCTGCACGCCCTCCCCCGCGCCAATGGCGAGCATTTGGCTCGGCGCTGCGTACCGAACCGGAACTGCTCGCACGGGGCCTCGGCTATATGCGCAAACTGCGGCGCTCGGGCGTACCGGTGCTGTGGAGTCACGGCGTCGTATCGGCGAGCGGTGTCGAGCGACTCGAGCGGGTCCGCTATGCACCCTTAAGCGCGGACGGTATTCCCAGTGACGACGCCGTCGAGGTTGCCGCGGATGCCTTGTGTCTTGGGCTTGGGTTCATCCCCTCCACCGAGATTGCGCGGGCGCTCGGCTGCCGCCATCGCCGGGTGGATCACCACATCGGCTATCTCGCGACCGACACAACCCGCGAGGGTGCCACCAGCGTGGCCGGAGTGTTCGCGGTAGGGGATGGCGCCGAGCTGGGCGGACATGCGGTCGCCCTGGCGCGCGGTGCTCTGGCCGGCATCAGCGTCGCGACAGAGTTGCAGCAGGGCGATGACGATCTCCTCGAACGGCGCCGGACCGAACAAGCATTGAGCCGTGCCGAGAAATTTCACGCGGCGCTTGCGTCGCTGTATCTGGCGCCCCCTGTGCATCTGCCACTCGTGCCGGACGACGTCACCCTGTGTCGCTGCGAGGACATCACCTTTGGCCAGGTGCGGACCGAGATCGCAGCCGGGTATGACAGCCTCGCCCGCTTGAAACGCAGCACGCGCCTCGGCATGGGCCGTTGCCAGGGACGCTACTGTGCCGGACCCGCCGCGCTGCTGCTCGCGCAGTCCACGGGCGCCGCGCCCGCGGAGCCCGGCTGGGCGCCACGACTGCCGGTCA
>Ga0116230_10007621_pt1 | contig 10689 bp, 5 predicted proteins | sample S1TSphfallax_3_FD_88678 | JGI IMG/M metagenome (GOLD analysis project Ga0116230, IMG submission 88678) | Host-associated microbial communities from peat moss isolated from Minnesota, USA - S1T2_Fd - Sphagnum fallax MG | ecosystem: Host-associated > Plants > Peat moss > Unclassified | place: USA...
TAGCCACTAATCCAATATCTTGGGTACGGACTATGTATATTTTGGTGGGGGCCAATTCTTCATAGACTAGTCCACTTATTTAGTTGGTGCAAAAACCTAGACCTTTAACATCCCCAAAGAAATTGTCCAAGTGGGCAAGGGACATAATCCTAAAGATAAGTGTGATGCTCAACAATGCTTATACAAAGAAGTTATTATTTCAATCTAAAGTATGTTGGTCAATAATGTTACAATGTTTCAGATGTTTGCCTCTTCTTTAGCCACTAAAAAAGACTAATGTTTACCAATCAATTGTTGAATCTGTTCTAAATAAGTCATTGAACCCTAAACCCTAAAGGAGGAGGAATTTGTTATTGTAAATGACATTTCAAGAAAACATGATAGATCTCAAGTAATTCTGTGCCAATTAGATAAAACACCTCATTGCAAACACATATGTATATATTTTCACATGTCCCAAATCCAAAGTTTCTCAAATGGGCACATCTCACAAAACTTGGATTTTTTAATTTGGGCACACCAAAAAAAAAACCAAAATAGTTGCATGTATAAAAACAACACTACTTGGAACCCATATTAGGTTTGGCCATATCAATAGCCACATCATACACATTTAGCAATAATTCTAGCCATAATGAAAATCAATGATTTTTTGGGTAGAAATTTTTTGGGACACTTGAACATAAACTTGGCAAATAATTTCAATGTAAAATATGTCTTTGGAAAAGATTCACCACTTTTGCAAAATCAAAAAAATCAACCGCAAACATTGATCTAGATATGTCAAGTATTGAAATAATGTGAACAAGAATATTTCAATTTTTAAATCCCAAAAATTGAAAAGAAACAAAAAATAGATATTTGTGTAAAGATCATGAGCAAAAGAATATGAAAACCCAAAATTGAAATAATATATTGATTAAAAAAAATTAAATGGTATTTGGCTTAAAAAATTTCTCACGTTTGTGTACCTCAGAAGTTTGAATGGTGTTTTCATCAAAAGTCTATCTCTTTCATCCCAAAGTTAGGGTTTCAACCATGACATTGATGGCATTTGGAGGTTGATTTCATGGAATTCATCTACACCATCTATTTTTTTCCTCCTCAATGTGAACCATTCAATGCAAGGTTAAATTAACCCTAACATTTGTTTTCCAATCCCTTCTATGTGAACAGTTCACAAATTTCAATCATTTGAATCCCGCACACCAACACGAATACATGGTAGGGCATTGTTACATAGTTCAAGTTTCAAATGTGCACACCTAAACCCCAATGAACATGTGTAAATCCCAGCAAGCTACAATCCATGGTGGGCTTGCTTGAAAGAGGAATATAAGAAAGGGTGGCCATTGTTGTGCAACACAAAGTTCACCATTAACCCTAATTTTGCTTCTTTGAATGTTGCCTACTTGAAACCTTACCTTGATTCACCTTGATTCACTTGCCACTAGACACTACAATAACAAGTAGTCTATTGTAAACCTTAATCTAAGGATGGTATAAGTATCATCCACAAAATTTTCATCTTGAAATATATGTTTTTAATAAAAAGTACTTGAACTTCCTCAATGATATGAGATTTTAGCCCATCTTCAAGACATAGTTTGGCTTTTATAAATATTCCTATTTTTTTGAGTTGTCAAAAAAATTCTACTACTTTCAAAGGTGAATTAGGCATTAGTTCATTGCCTACCTTATATAACATTGTACCATTTTTTACAAAACATTTTTCTCATAAATACAAATGAATATGCAAAAAACATCAAATTTGTGAGGAAATTGAACCTTGCCTTCCATTATAAAGCCAGAAATATTTAGTCTTTAAGGAAGTTGATCAAATTATGTATTTTAAGGGGTGAAAAGCACATTCAAAATACTCTAACATATTGTGAAATTAAAAAATAATTTCAAATGTTGGTCAATCTCATGCCCTCATAATTGCAATTATATGGCTACCATGGAAATTTGAAAGAATATATGGTTTAATTTCGCATTGTATCAAGGATGTTTGAAATTTTAAAAAGTTGTCCACTACTGGGTTCCCACTATTTTGAAATCACTTTAAGATAAATTAATCATCTTCGAATTACACAAAAATCATGGAGTTGGAAATTCACAAGTACATAAACAATGTACAACAAATTTCATTGCATTTTTATTTTTTTAATTAATATAGTCATTTTTTCAAAATCATGGACGTGCAAGATTTAGATGAAGAGTTAGAAAATTTTGGAGGTGATTTGAAAAAGGCGGAATTGTTGAAATATGAAAACTATACAAATAAATTATTGGTTTTTTTTTTAATTTATAACAAAACTTATGATTTTTTCAATTTTTAAGAATAAAAATCTAATAAGTTTTTAGTATTTTCTATGTGAAAGAAGTAAACTAATAACTGGTTTGTTAGAACCACCAAGTGAGAACCGACTGTTTTCAAATTTATAACAACCGGCAATGTGAGGATTGTTTAATTATTTTTGTAAAATATATATAGATACCCTGGTACCCGGTGTACATTTTTTATTTAAAAAAATTAAAAAGTGAGAACCGGAACCTTTTTGAACTGTTTTGTGAAAACTGAAACTGACAGGTATCAAATAATCCAATACCCACCCGACACTGGAACCAGCCTCCTCATGAAACCCAAACCATCTACGTAGTGAAATCTGAACCGACCTCCTGACCAGTGTTGGGTGGGTAGTTCAGAAGATCCCTCGGTTGTGGCTCTACCTCTCCTTCTTAGTCAAGTTGGGCACTTTTAGTGGGTTGCACAAGGCTAGTAACCACAAAATCTTCAATCTTTGGTTGTTGGTGGGTGGCCAAAACTCGACACAATTTGGAACTGAATTTGGCTTTGGCATTTTTTCAAAACTTATATAGAAACAAAAAGTTTAGAAACGTGAAGAACTACATAAGGGACTAGACCACAAGTTCCATCCCTACTTTTAAAATTAGTTTAACAGGAGGTTTGTATTAATTTAATAGAGTTATCGGTATAGTCACCCTATTAGGGGGGGGTGAGAGCAACTAGTTTCAGCATAATAGGGCATCAAACAGGTAACTGGGAATGAAAACTTTTATCAAACGGGCTGCTGTGACCTAGCACCAACCAATGCACCAGTTGTGGATGAGATTGTTTTGGCCGTAATGAGTTGAACCCAAATCATTTAACCTAAAACCACCAAATGCTGAGTGGGGTTTTTTATTTTTTCATAGGCCCACCCTTCCCTTAGATTTCAAAAAAATTCCCCCTTTTTCCCCTCCTCTTCCTTCTTCTCCTCCTTTGTTCTGCTTTTCTTCCACCATTTTTTTCCTTTTTTTTCATTCGTATTGTTGTTGTTTTTTCTTTTTCTATTCTGTTATCACTATAGATTTTCTCTTTTTTCTTCATTTTTTCTTTCATTTTTCTTGCTACTTTTATTTTTTTAGGGTTTTTCATTATAATCTTTTTCTTGTTTTTTATATTCAAAAAGAAGAATTTTATTTTTTTCTGTTTTTTAAATGCTAGAAGAATCTTTTTTTTCTTATATGTTTCCTTTTTTTTTTCCCCCCTAATTTTCCATATTTTTGGTCTTTAAGTTTTCAAAGAATGAAGTTTTTTTTTATTTCCTATATTTCCTATTTTCAAAATTTTCCCCAATTTTTCTTTTTTTTTAAATCCAGCACACAATATATCTTTTTTGGGTGTGATTTACATTTTTCAAACTTGCATATTAATGTGTATCATGTGTTTGATACAAACTTGGAGTAACTAGGAAATACCAATTTGTAACTAGGGAGTGTAATAGGGGAACTCGAATTGTATCACTATCAACTTTACACTAATCACATGGTACTAAGGTGGCTACAACAACAAAATCTTACCAATGAACATATGGCATGGTGACTAATGAATATAGTTTTAGAAAAGGGTTTTTGAGGTTAGAGAGTAACATGTATATTTTACTTGGGTTTCTTTGGCATAAACAAGGGCATGGAGTTCATGTTTTCCATTTTTTAAACATTTTTATAAATTTTGATAAATATCATGTTTGCATCAATACATACAAGTTTTGTCTTATTACAATTGTAACCTCACACTTGTATATGTTTACATACCTTAAATGTGAGCATTGCATTAAAACTTTGTTAAAAATTGCTTTACAAATATGAGTTTGAAACCTATCGCATCATTGCACTAAAAACAAATTTTTAAACATAAAGTTCAATGTGAAATATTTGCATAGGGGTCCCAAAATAAACATTAATTTTGTTATGTTAATTTTGCAATACCCACATTTGAAGCATAAAATGCCAACTTGTTTTTTTGAATGGTTTGTGTAATACCCAAATGTTGGGCGTAAAATATGCATGCTCAATGAAGAAAATGATGATGATACAAAATAAAGAAATTAGAAAGAAATAATAATAAATTTGATAAATAATAGAAGAAAATAATTTGAAGAAAGAAAAAAAGAAAAGGAGAAAAAAAAATTTAATTAGAAAAAAAAAATTAGAAAGGAAAAAATAAAGAAAACATTTTTCTAAAAATTGGAATTCAAAAGAAAAATAAACAAAAATTAATTGCATTTTGGTCACAAAATATGTAATAATTATTGAGGTGTATTGTATTTGAAATGACATTGTTTTCATATGTGGGTATTGTAATTTGTGATTGGTTTTTCAACTATTTTAGCTTTTAACAATAATTGCCAAAATTAGCAATACTTATGTGGGTTCACAAAAGTTAATTGAAGGTGCAATACTTGCATTTAGGGTTATCATTTATTGACATTAAGGGGTCAAATATCATTAAAATGGTCGTTAGTTCATTTAGTGCAATACCTTCATATTTGGTATATGATATACATTGGTAGATGTTAACATTGTGTAAATGATAGGTAAGCAAGTATGTAAATGGGTGGGCATGTAGGTAAGTAAATAAATAGGTGGGTAGGTAGGTGAGTGGGTGGGTGGGTAAGTAAATAAACAAGTATGTAGGTAGGTTGGTGGTTAGGCAAATACATATTTACACAAATAAAAAACAAGTGAGGTTAATAATGTAACTAGGTCAATAAAAAATCTAAATCAACAGGGTAGTTTTAAAAAATTGTTAAAAGATTTTGCCAAAAAAAAATTTCAAATTAATTCAAGAAAATATATAAGTTTTGTGAAAAGGTAGAGGTTTTGTCAACAAGTAAAATTTTAACCATGAACAAATGAAAGTTTTGCCAAGAGGTATAGGTTTAATTGAAAAGAAGTAAAAACAAATTCAAGTGGTAGAAGTTTAACCAAGAAGAGATAAAGGTTTTGTTAAGAGGTAAAAGTTTCCACAAGAAAAGATAAAAGTTTTGCCAATAAATAAAGGTTTACTCAAGAATAGATAAAAATTTTATTAGTGCGTAGTGGTTTAGCCATGAAAAGATGGAGGTTTTGTCAAGAAGTATAGGTTGAAATATATAATTTACCCAAGAAAATTCATAAGTTTTGCCAAAAGGTTTAGCCAAAAAGATATATAGGTTTTGTTGAAAAGTAAAAAAAATTCCATGAAAACATAGAAATTTTGCCAATAGATAGAGGTTTAGCTATAAAGATATAAAGATTTTGTTAACATGTAAAATTTAGCTATGAAGAAATGGAAGTTTTGTCAAAAAATATAAGTTTAGCCAAGAAAAAAGTTTACATGTGAAAAAATAAAAGGTAGATAAGTAGGACCAAGATGTAGGTCAATAATGTAGTTAAGTTAGTAAAGTAATTAATGAATTAGGGTAACTAGGTTGGAAGGTAATATGGTCATGGTTGAAAAAAAAACACCAAAAAAACAAAAACGGTCAAAAGCCAACAGCTTAAAATGTTTGACTATGATATAATGTTGGATTAAGGTTAGTAACTGGTAACTAGATAAAGAAATGTGGCACATTTTATGGACAAAACAACAAACTTGGGCATTGGTGGGTGTTGATTCATTTTAGGCTACAAAACAAATTAATTGTGACCCAAACTAATTTTTCCACCAATTTTGGTGGTAAACTAAGTTTCATCCTATCTTTTTCTTTTGTTGAGCCCCTTTCATTGCTACATATGTTTTCACTCCTCCTATCTATACAACTACTATACCATAGCCTAAGGTCAATTTCCACATTGACAAGAAGAATAATTATTTAATTTTTAAAATTGAATTCGTTTTAAAATTTTGAAGTTATATATTTTTCCATCATCTACAATGGTATTGTGATATGAATAGTGAAATTATTTAAAGTGTAACCCTAAACCCTACATTCATGGGAGCATGCGATGTGACTCCCGGGCTTCCTTTTGGCCCACAACCTTGCAAACCCTTGCCTTGGTCGCAAGCCCAAGGCTAGGGTTGCAACAGAATGATATTGATTACAAATTAATATTTCATAGTTATTCAAAATGTGCATCAAACACATGATACACATTAATATTCAAATTTGAAAAATATAAACCAAACCCCAAAAAATTACATGGGTTTGAACATGTATAGTCTATTATACTTTTTTTTTAAAAGAAAAATTGGGAAAAAAAATTGAAAATAAGAAATAAAAGAAATAGAAAAACAAAGTTTATCTTTTGGAATTTTGAAAACTAAAAAGAATGGAAACAATAGGGGGAAAAAAAAAGAATTTTTTAGAAAGAATAATAAAAGAAAAAACTTTTAACATTTAAAAAATTAAAAAAAAAGACACAAAAAAAATCTTTTTATTTTTAAAGAAACAAAAAAAAAGGAAAACAAAGCAATGAAAAGGAAAAAACAACTAGAATTTTTCTTCTTGAATTAAGAATAATAAGAAAAAAATATTAAAAAAAAGAAAAAAAAACCAAACTTCTTCTAGAATTTTAAAAATAAAAAAAGCTAAAAATAAAAGAAAAAAAAATCTTTGCATTTTATAACTAATGATAATACGACAAGAACTGGTAGCAAGCACAACAATGTGATGAAAAAAAAATGCTTGAAGACGGAGAAGGAAAATAAAAAAATTAAAAAAATGATGAAAAATTTGTAACAATAGAGGAAAACAAATAAACAAAAGATGAAAAAAATAATAATAACAAAAATGAAAAAAAAAATGATAAGAAGAAAATATATGGCACAAACAAGAGAGAAAATTAATAATAATAACAATAGTAGTCAAAAAAAGAGGGAAAAAATGATGAAGAAAAAACTACAACAACAATGGAAGAGAAAAAGATGATTGTGGAAGAGAAGAAGAAGAAAGAAACAACAAAAGAGGAGAAGAAGAAGGAAGAGGAGGGAAAAAAAGGGGGAATTTTTTCGAAATCTTAGGAAAAGGTGGGCCACTGAAAAGAAGAAAAAAGCTCACCTCAATGTTTGATTTGGTTTAGATTAAATGGTTTGAATTCATCCCAAAACAACCAAAACAGTCTCATCCACAACTCGTGCATTGGTGGGTGCTAGTTCATTTAGGCCACCAAACAAGTCATTCTATTTTTTGAATTGCCCCCACAAAAAGGCAAGATTGTTATTTTTCCAAAAGAGAACATTTATTTGCAAGTAAAGGTATATAGGCATTCCAAAATATCAATATAAGTAAACTGTAAATGATCGACATAAATCATGTAAACAAAATAAGGCAATGATAATTATCTATAATAGTATTTATGTGATTAAAATGTAGGGTAGATAGTAGGCCAATTCAAAATATGTGTGATAATTTTAGTACAAATATGGCACATTTTAAATGGTCTATTATTTTTTAGGTTTACCTATAGTGGCTAAATTTTGAGATGGGTAACAAAAGGATATATGAAGAATTCACGAGATAACTTATATGCATTCTCATATTTTGCAATGCACTTATGAAGAATTTGTTCGATGTTATTTGTGATTAATTTTTGGCTTATTTGTTTGGAACCTCTTTAGATTGTGCTGCATAATACCATTTGCCATTATTAGTGGGATCCTTAAAATGTTTCTACTTTGATATTTTTAAAGCCAAATTTTGCTAAAACATCATATGGATGATCTCAAAATCTTTTACATCACAAAATTGAAAATAATAAAAAAAAATGCTAGTAATATTTGTGATTTTTTATAAAAAATTGTCATGTTGTAATGGTGATCATCCATAAATATATTTTACCAAATTTGGTGTTGTTAAAAATGTAAAAATACAAATTCCTAAGCATTGTTTCATATGGTAAACTATTGTGACATTTTTAAAAATTCGTTTTGATTTCTTGGTGAAAAAAATGCAACAAAATATTTTTGCAAAATGGTAAAAATTCACCACACAAAAAACACTACACTATAATAATCATATGACAATATCATAACACAGTACTCCAAAAAACACCTAAAAGTGAATTGACTTTTTGAAAAAAATAATTATTCATTTTGTTAATGTGGAAGCTACCCTAGGTCACTGTATAATTTTACTAAGGTAATTAATTAAGTTTTACTTTAATATATTTTGAAAACCCTAATCATGTTGACATACATTAAGGTATGGGGTGACAGATTATGTCATTTTCTTAACCACACATAATCTTCCAATGATGACCCTACTTTCAAATGTGTTTATTGAACATTATTTTTATTTAAAATTGTTGAATTTACCACCCCAAACCTTAATGTCATGGAATAACCTCACCCTTGCACATTATTTTGGGTGTTTGTCGCCCAACTTGCCATAATGGGCTCACTTAGTTCATTACCCAACATAATGGGCAAGAGTTTCATTGTTCGCTTGTACACATAGGAACTTTTGTCCAATGGCCATTGAAGTGTACCATCGACCAACCAGTGTTGGACCAAATAAGTCCATTTCAATATACTATGGGATTATGTGTCTAATTAGTTGGATGCCTTACTACATTTGCAGCTTTGACATTAATTATATTATTTTCAAAGATTTTGAGATTTTCAAAAAAAAAATCTTCAAATAACAAAAAGAAATTGAATTCTTGAAAGATTATTTTCTTTGTTGAAATGAAATTTTCAAAATTAATTAATTATTCAATATACATGTGTCAAAGTTGCCAAGGTACTACATTATTGGTAAGTTTTGATTATTTTCAAAATGAAGCACATGATGGTATTAATAATTGCTAGATTTGGAACTAGCATTACTTGGTAATAATATCATGAATCATCTTTTCATAGCAAACACTTGATCCAAAATTAAGTTTGATGAAAACTTGATCAAAGTAAATTGGGTTCAAGTATTTATTTCAAAATTTGCTTTAACATTAATTTAGCAAACTCTAGCATAATTTAAACCTTAAACATAATAAAATAATAATAATCCATGGTAGATTTTTATTTTATTTTTGTTACTGCCAAATTTTCCAAATTGGCATTTTAAATTTCAAATTAGTGAACAATAATTGTTTTCAAAAATTTCTACTCACCATATTTTGACCCAATTCTTTTGTAAATAACTAGTATTCACTTGATTCTTATGTGCAACTACATCACAAAATTGATGAAAGAAAAAATAAAACATTTGATTGCTCCAAAGTACATGTATAAGGACAATTCCTTAACTTTACATATAAATTTGCACCCACACAAAAAACCATAAAAAGTGGCTAAAATGGATATATCATGAAAAAACTTAATTTGGCTACACTACAACATAGAAAGTAGAAATTTTCGTAATATGAATGAGAAAAATGGAAATGCACATGGATTCACACAAAATATTTTAAAAATCACAAGTTTAAACATGGACAAATAACAAACTTTGATAGGGAGTTGAACTCCAATCTAATATTCAATTTTTATCAATGCAATTCAAAATCTCACCCATCACACTCGAACGTTAATAAACTCATGATAAAATAATCATTGATTCACCTACAATGACAAAAGTTCCAAACTTACATTGATTATGAAAACAAAAACAGTAAGATCCATAACACAATAATGGCATGAACATGAATTGTTAGGTGGCATCACTAATTCACACTTTTTGACTTTTACAACTTGTAATTGCATCCTAATAACACTAGTACAAAAATGAGGTGCAATTCACTAACCTAAATCACTATAGGACCTTAAAAATGAAATAGGTTCATTGCATCTTAATGATCTTTCACCTTAGTTAAATTTATTTCATTATAACGTCACTATGTAAATATGATGATTCATTATTAATTGACATAATCCACTATTATAACTTATTATGCTAAATAGGTGTTGTTATGTTGTTGTTTTAAATACCAAGCTTAGGCTATTTTATAATATACCTTACATTATTTTAAGTTATCTTAATTATTCTAACGTATACTTTAAGTTATTATAATTTATTTTATTTTAAAGTATAATAAATTAAAATAATTTGAAATAAAATATAATTATTTAAGGTTAAATAAAATATATTAAAATTTCGTATAATAATTTAAATTGGAATAACCAATAACAGTTTAAAATAACTTGTAATAAAATAGTTTAACCAAGAATAATTTTCAACAAAATAATTTTAAATAAAAAACCCACAATAGAATAATCAGTAATAGCCCAAAATAAAATAATTAATAATAGCCAAAATTAACTTATGATAAATAACCAATAATAACCTATAATAAATAACATTGGATAACCAACAATAATTTGTGATACAATAATAGAAAATAACATATGGTAATTAACCTAGAATAACTAAGAATAACCAATAATAAAATAACTAAAAATAGTTTACAATAGAATAGCCAAAAACA
>Ga0116230_10007622_pt1 | contig 10688 bp, 7 predicted proteins | sample S1TSphfallax_3_FD_88678 | JGI IMG/M metagenome (GOLD analysis project Ga0116230, IMG submission 88678) | Host-associated microbial communities from peat moss isolated from Minnesota, USA - S1T2_Fd - Sphagnum fallax MG | ecosystem: Host-associated > Plants > Peat moss > Unclassified | place: USA...
CAAGGAACTGTATCCGGCGCTCGATGCGGATCCGGACCTTCGCACCATCCGCGTCACCAATGAAGGAGAGGGCGCCGCCATTTGCGGCGGCGTCTTTCTGTCGGGGAAACGCGCCGTGCTCATCATGGAGAATTCGGGTCTGCGGGCGGCGGTGGAACCCTTGGCGCGCATGGGACTCGGGGCCGGCATACCCGTGGTCATGCTGATGAGCTATCGCGGCGAATTCGGTGAGAACAATTGGTGGGCGATACCGCATGGCATCACCATGGAGCCGATACTCGATGCGCTGCGCATCCCGTACCAGGTCATCCGCGAGGAAGAGCGCGTCGAACGAGCGCTGGCCGACGCCTTCAGCTGGTCCTATGCGGCCTATTACCATGCCGCGCTGGCATTGGGCGGAGACATCGTCCGTTGAAGCGTTTCGACTGCATGCGGCTGCTGGCATCCCGGCTCAAGGATGAGCTCGTCATTCTGTCACTCGGCGGCGCCGTCGACGAATGGTACACGGCCGCTCCGCACATGCGGGCGGCCAGCCTGTTTCAACAGCAGCTGGGCTGCGTGACGCCGCAGGCATTCGGTCTCGCCTGCGGCCTGCCGCACCGGCGCGTCGTCGCGCTCGATACCGATGGCGGAATGATGTTCAATCTCGGCATTCTTGCCACGCTCGGCAACGAACAGCCGCGGAATTTGTTCATCGTCGTGTGGGACAACGAGTGTTATCTGTCCATCGGCGGTCCGCCGACGCACACCGCCTCCGGGCGTGTCGATCTCGCCGCGATCGCCCGCGGCTGCGGCGTGGAGCGGGCGGTCACCGTGCGTGACCTCGAGGAATTCGCGACGCACTGTGCGTTGGGGCTGGCCGCCCAGGTGCCGTACCTCGTCGTCGCCAAGGTGGAGGCCAGCGTCGAGCCCGACATCAAGCGCAAGCACAGCGACGGCCGCGAAGACAAATATGTGTTCGTGCGCCATGTCGAGGCCACCGAGGGCATCGTCATCATGGGTCCGAGCGAGCACAATTGAGGCATCCGTGGACACCCCTCCCCTGATTCTTGGCGGCGATACGCTGCTCACGCTCGATGCCGAGAACCGCATCATTGCGAACGGAGCGATGCTCATCCGCGACGGGCGTATCGAGGCCCTGGGTCCCCTGCCCCTGATCCGTGCGGCACATCCTGAGATTGCGGTGAAGCGGATTGCGCACAGCGTCCTCATGCCGGGACTCATCAATGCGCACGCCCATTCGGGTCTGCTGCGCGGTACGGCCGAACATCTGCCGGTCTGGGAGTGGCTGCGTCTGCACATCGATCCCATGCACCGGGTGCTCGAGCCTCACGAGGCCGAGATCGCATCCTGGCTGTGCTACGCCGAATCGGCGCTCGGTGGCACCACGACGCTGGTGGATATGTGGCGCTTCATGGAGGGCAGCGCGCGGGCGGCTGCGGCCGTGGGCACGCGGCTGGTCGCGGTTCCCTACGTGGGCGAACATCCGCAGCATGATTACTTCGAAACCTTGGACGCCAACGAATCGCTGATCGAAAGCTGGCACGGCAGGGCGGACGGCAGGATCCACGTCTGGGTGGGGCTCGAGCACCCTTTCTATGCCGATGGCGCGGGACAGCGGCGCGCGATCGACATGGCCAATGCGCACCGCACCGGCCTGCACACGCATTGCAGCGAGTCGCAGGTGGAGATACCCGAGTTCGCGCGACTATACGGCAGGCGGCCCATGTTCGCGCTCGAGGATTTGGGCTTCTTCGACACCCCGTTGACACTGATCGCTCACGGAGTGTGGCTCGACGCGTCCGAGATCGGGTTGATGGCCGGGCGCCGGGTCAGCGTCGCCCACAATCCGGTCAGCAACATGAAATTGGCCAGCGGCTTCGCGCCGGTGGCAGAACTGCTGGCCGCCGGCATTGCGGTCGGCCTCGGCACGGACGGCGAGAAGGAGAACAACAACTTCGATCTGTTCGAGGAGATGAAGGTGGCGTCGCTCCTCGGCAAGCTGCGAACGCTGGACGCATCGGCGATGGACAGCTGGCAGGTGCTGCGCATGGCAACGAGTCTTGGCGCCAGAGCGCTCGGGCTCGACCGCGATATCGGATCCCTCGAGGTCGGCAAGCGCGCCGACGTCATCGCGGTCAGGACCGATACGCCGCGCATGACGCCGTTGTTCGCCGACGGCCCGTACTTCAACCTGCAGCATAATCTGGTGCACGCCGTGCGGGGACACGACGTCAGCCTGACGATGGTGGACGGTCGCATCGTGGTGGAGGACGGCATTCTCAAGACCGCCGATCTGCCGGAAATTCTGATCGAGGCGCAACGAGCCGCGCCCGGGCTGTTCGCGCGCCGGGCCGCGTATCTCGCCGACGCGGCTCGAGGCGCGCCATGACCGCCATGCCGGCAAGCCCGCGCATCCTGCGGCCGCGATCGCTCGCGGCTGCGGTTGAGGTTGTCGCGCGCACCCCGTCGGCCCGCTTCGTCGCTGGAGGCACGGCCCTGCAGCTCGAATGGGCCCGCGGCCTTGCCGCGCCCACAACCTTGGTCGCGCTTGGCGACATTGCCGATCTCCAAGGCGTCACCCGGTCCGGCGACGTACTGCGCATCGGCGCCTTGACCCCGCTCGGCGAGTTGGAACGCGATCCCGAGGTCGGCATCCGCCTGCCGCTGCTCGCGGCAGCCATCCTCGGAGTCGCTGCCCCCCCGGTGCGCCATCTGGCGACGCTCGGCGGCAACCTCGCCGGACGTACGGGGTGCCTGATCCCGGCCCTGCTCGCACTCGATGCCACGCTCGTAGGCGTCGACCTGAAGGGGGCCTGGCGACGCCCGATACGCGACTGGTTGTGCGCCGATGCGGCCCGCGGCGAGGTGATCGCAACGGTGGAATGTCGCGCAATGCGTGCCGATTGCCGTTGGACCCAGCGAAAGATCGGACTGCGGGCGACCTTTTCGCCCGCAGTCATCGGCGTCGCAGGACTGTTGCAGGTCGACGCCGGCACGGTCGGCCTCGCGCGTCTCGCGGTCGGCGGCGGCAACGTGGCCCCCGCGCGGCTGCCCGCGGCCGAATCCTGGCTCACCGGACAGGCCTGCGCGGCGATCGACTGGCAGGCGTTGCATGAACGACTCACCGCCGAGATCGTGGCACCGGACGATGCTTTCCGTTCGGGACGTTATCGGCGGCGGGCCGCCGGTTACGCCTTGATATCGGGTTTCGGCGGAATCCTGCCCGAGTGTCGGTTGCCGCGGTGGAGCGTCCGCGAACCATCGACGCCGCGTGCGACCCGCGAGATCTGCCTTTCACGACGGGCGCAACCCGGCCGCTGGCATCCCCGTCCGGATGGCGCCGCTAAGATTGCGGGCAGCCTGCGCTATCTCACCGACCATCGCTGCGCCGGCATGCTCGTCGCCCGCATCCTGCGCGCTGGCCACGCCCACGCCCGTATCCTGTCGATCGATACCACACGCGCCGAGGCGTTGCCGGGGGTGGTTGCGGTGGTGACGCACCGTGACGTGCCCGGTCTCAATGCGTTCGGCATCGTCGTGCAGGATCAGCCCGCGTTGTGCCACGACGTCGTGCGCCACCGGGGCGATGCCGTCGCCGCGGTGGCGGCGGTGGATGCGGCGACCGCCGCGGCGGCGCTCGAGTTGATCGACGTCCGCTATGCGCCGCTTCCGGTGGTCGGCGATGCCGGGGACGCGCTCGCGCCGGGCGCGACGCCGGTACACCCCACCGGCAATCTGCAGCGCCTGATCGAATATTCCCGCGGCGATGTCGATGCGGGATTTGCTGCCTGCGCGCACATCCTCGAGGACGTCTATGTCACGCCGCGGCAGATGCACGGGTTCATGGAGACGGAAGGCGGCTGGGCCGCCGTGCAATCCGACGGCACGCTGCTCGTACACGCGGGTGGCCAGCACGGCCTGCGCGATCGTCTGCAATTGGCGCGGATCCTTGCCCTGCCGGAGGAGAAAATTCGCGTCGTCACCAGTCCGACCGGGGGTGCCTTCGGCGGCAAGGATGAACTCACGATACAGCCGGCGTTGGCGCTTTTGGCACTGAAATCCCGGCGCCCCGTGCGCATCCAGCTGTCACGGAGTGAGTCGGTGCTCGCGGGCACGAAGCGGCACCCGATGCGGATTCGCATGCGCACGGGATGCGATGCCGAAGGACGATTGCTGGCCCAGGAGGTGGATCTGCTCGCCGATGCGGGCGCCTATGCATCGCTCGGCCCCAGCGTGCTCGAAACCGCGCTGGAGCACGCGGCGGGGCCCTATGAGATCGCCCACGTCAAAACCCGCGGCCGCCTGGCGTATACCAACAATGGCGTCGGCGGCGCATTTCGCGGCTTCGGTGCCAACCAGATGAACTATGCGGTCGAGTGTCAGCTGGACCGGCTTGCAGCGCTGTGCACGCTGTCGCCGGTGGCATTCAGGCGGCGCAATCTCAAGCGGCCGGACTCACCGGGGTACTTCGGGCAGACCCTGGCCCCCAGCGAGCGGCTCGCCGAGATGTTGGCCGCCGCGGCTGCGAGCCCCCTGTGGAGGCTCGAGCCCGACGCCGGGGCGGATGAGTGCATTGGAGTCGGGATGGCCCTGAATCATCACGGCAACGGGTTGGGATCGGTGATTCCCGACCCGGCTGGCGGACGCTTGCGATTTGCCAGGGATGGACGGATCGAGGCCTGCTTCACTCTCGATGAGATGGGTCAGGGACTGCTCGCGTTGATTCTGGCGGTGGTCGCCACCGAGCTCGGCTGCGGACGCGAGGACATCCGTCCGGTATGTGGCGACACCGCGAACGGCCCGGACTCGGGTCCGACCACCGCTGCGCGAGGCACCTTCGTCGTCTGGCAGGCGACCCGGTCGGCGGCACCCGCGTTTTCCGAGCGTCTGCGCGCGGCCGCCGGCAAGATACTCGGGCGCAATCCGGATGAACTCTCACTGGGCGTCGGCGGGATCGCCGCGCGGCACTCGAACGGCGAAATCCTGATCCGCTACCCGGCGCTGGCCGGTGCGCTGTCGGATGGAGACCTGCCTTCCGTGGAGAGCCGATTCGAATATCCAAAGACCGACCATACCACCGCCAACGCCCGTTTCGTCTTCGCCTCGGGTGCCTGCGTCGCGCGCGTCGCGGTGAGCCGCATCACGGGCGAGGTCCGCGTCCTCGATCTCGACCAGCGCTCCGCCGCGGGTCCGGTCGTCGATGTCGCCGCCTATCTGGGACAACTGGAGGGCGGCGCGGTGCAGGGCTTGGGGTTCACGCTCAGCGAAGACGCGGCCCTGTCGAATGGCGAGTACCTCACCGGCAATTTCGACACGTACATGATGCCCACCATTGCCGACGCTCCCGCACGCATGGACGTGTACGCGCTCGAGGCTCTGGACCCGGGCGATGGCTTCGGACCGCGCGGTGTGGGCGAACTCGGCGTGGGCGCCGTCACGCCGGCGATTGCCAATGCGGTATTCGACGCGATCGGCATGTGCCCGACGACGAGCCCGTTCTCGCCGGAATCGATCCTCGACGCGCTGGCCGGCTCCCGATGCTGACGCTGAACTTTTCCTTGAACGGCGTGAACCGCCATTGTGTCGCGCCCACGGACCGGCGGTTGGCGGACATTCTGCGGGATGACTTCGACCTGACGGCGGCGCGAACCGCGTGCGCCATCGGTCGCTGCGGTGCCTGCATGGTTTTATGGAACGAGCGGCCGGTGAACGCCTGCCTGGTGATGGCCTGGCAGATCGACGGCGGCGCCATTGTCACAGCGGAAGGAATCGACTCAATCCCGGAGGCGCGCATCGTGAAGGCTGCGCTTGCCGCGGAGAACGCATTCCAATGCGGCTACTGCGCGCCCGGGTTCGTGGTGACGTTGACCGCGATGCTGCGGGAGCGCGCCGTCGCCAATGAGCAGGACATCCGCCGGGCGCTCGCCGGCAATCTCTGCCGCTGCACCGGCTATCACTCCATCGTGCGCGGCGCATTGCATGCCGTCGACCTGCTCACGGCACGAGACCCCGCGTGACGCAACCGGTTCTTCCGTTGGAGCCGGCGACGGCAGGTGCGCGCAACTTCCTCGCCAGGTCTCCGAAGCAACTTTTGATCGGCGGCACGTGGGTATCGGCATCTTCCGGCAGATCCTTTGCCACGGTCGACCCGGCGAACGGCCGGCATCTGGCCGATCTCGCGGAAGGGACGTCGGCAGACGTCGATGCGGCGGTGAGCGCGGCGCGCGCGGCCTTCGAGGGATCCGCCTGGCGCGACATGGCCCCAAGCTTGCGCGGGCGGCTGTTGTGGCGGATCGCGGATACGATCGATGCGCATGCGGACGAACTGGCGGAACTCGAAACGCTGGATCAGGGCAAACCCTTGAAAACTTCGCGCTTCGCCGAAATTCCCGCGGCCGCGGAACAATTCCGATTTTATGCGGGTTTTGCCAACAAGATTCTCGGCACCACGATTCCCACCTCGATCACTCATCAGCCGGCGGGCCGACAGATCTTCGCCTACACCACGCGCGAGCCGGTGGGCGTGGTGGCCGCGATCACACCTTGGAATTCGCCACTGGTGATGGCAGCCATGAAGTTGGCGCCGGCCCTCGCCGCCGGCTGCGCCGTAGTGCTCAAACCGGCGGAGGAAACCTCGCTGACCGCGATCAGGCTGGGTGAATTGATGATCGACGCCGGGTTGCCCCCGGGCGTCGTCAACATCGTCACGGGATTCGGCGCTGGCGCCGGCGCTGCGCTCACCCGCCACGCGCGAATCGACAAGGTCGCGTTTACCGGCTCGACGGCGGTCGGCAAACTGATCGTGACGGCCGCGCAGGGCAACCTCAAGAAGGTGACCCTGGAGCTCGGCGGCAAATCACCGGTCATCATCCTTGGCGACGCCGATTTGAGGTTGACCGTCCCTGGCGTCGCGCGCGGCATTTTCAACAACAGCGGTCAGGTCTGTGTCGCCGGCTCGCGTGTATATGCCCACCGTTCGATCGCGGCCGCGGTGGTCGACGGTCTTGCCGCGCAGGCTGCCGCGCTGCGGTTGGGCCACGGACTCGACCCGGGCGCCGATCTCGGCCCGCTCATCAATCGCAGGCAGGCCGACCGGGTGGCCGGTTACGTGACGGAGGCAGTGGCAGCCGGTGTCGAGGTTGTCAGCGGAGGACGCCAAACGGGCGCACTCGGGACCTTCTATGAGCCGACCGTCGTTACCCGTGTGCGGGAGGATATGCGCTTGATGCGCGAGGAGGTGTTCGGTCCGGTTGTCGCGGTGACCGCCTTTGACGAACCGGAAGAGGCGCTTGCGTTCGCGAACGATTCACCGTATGGCCTTGCCGCGAGCGTGTGGACCGACAATTTGAGTGCGGCGCACCGTTTGGCGGCACGCATCCACGCCGGTACGGTGTGGATCAACTGCCACTCCTATTTTTCACCGGAATTGCCCAAGGGTGGCCACAAGCAATCGGGTTGGGGCTACGAGAACGGCGCGCAGGGTCTCGAAAATTATCTGGAGACCAAGACGGTGTGTGCGTTGATCTGATCGCGGCGGCGGGCGCAGGAACGTTGATGCATCGAACAACAGCGCGGCAGGGACTGCGGTCACGGCAAGCAAGGGCGGACGATGCTCGAATCAGCGTGGTACGTACGACCGCGAGAAAGGGAATTCGGATATGAGCATCATCGGCAAACTGCGGGCATTCGTGTCGGGCGGCGGAAACCCGGCCGCCCGCGTTGCCCTGGACAACATGCACGGACAGATCACCGCCATCCACAAGTCGCAGGCCGTGATCGAATTCGATCTCGATGGCACGATTCTGACCGCCAACGAGAACTTTTTGCATACGCTCGGTTACAGCTTGAGCGAAGTGCAGGGCCGGCATCATAGTCTGTTCGTGGAGCCGTCGATGCGGGATTCCACGGAGTACCGGGCGTTTTGGACCAAACTTGGCCGGGGTGAATACGACGCCGGGGTCTACAAGCGTATCGGCAAAAGCGGGAAAGAGGTTTGGATACAAGCCACCTACAATCCAATTTGCAGCGCCTCCGGAAAGCTGCTCAAGGTCGTCAAGTTCGCCACGGACATCACGGAACAAAAATTGCGCACGTCCGATTACGAGGGTCAGATTGCGGCGATCAGCAAGGCACAGGGGGTCATCGAATTTGAATTGGACGGTACGATTCGCACGGCCAACGCCAATTTCCTGAAGGTCGTCGGATACACGCTCGATGAAATCAAGGGAAAGCATCACAGCATTTTTGTGACGCCGGACTACCGCGAATCGGCGGAATATCGCACATTCTGGGCCAAGCTGGGCCGCGGCGAGTACGATGCGGAGCAGTATAAGAGAATCGCCAAAGGCGGTCGGGAAGTGTGGATCCAAGCATCCTACAATCCGATTTTCGACCCCAACGGCAGGCCGTTCAAGGTCGTCAAGTACGTCACCGACGTGACCCAGCAGGTTGTCATGGCGCAGCAGATCCAGGCGGCGGTCATGCAGACCCAGGAGGTCATCACAGCGGCAATTGAAGGTGACCTGTCGGCGCGGATTCCCACGGAGGGCAAGAGCGGCGATATCGAGGCCTTATGCCGCGGCGTCAACACGCTCCTCCATGCGAACATGACGCTCATCACCAGCGTCAAGAACGCGGTGCTGGAGGTTCAGACCGGCGCGGAGGAGATTTCGAGCGGTAATACCGATTTGTCGCAACGCACGGAGGAACAAGCCTCGAGCCTCGAACAGACGGCCGCATCGATGGAGGAGATGACCTCGTCGGTACGACAGACTGCTGACAACGCTTCGCAGGCAAGTCAGCTTGCCGCTGCTGCCCGCCAGCAGGCGGAAAAGGGAGGTACGATCGTGGGCTCCGCCGTGACCGCGATGAGTCAGATCAATACTTCATCGAGGAAGATTGCCGATATCATCACTGTGATCGACGAAATCGCCTTCCAAACCAATCTTCTGGCGCTCAATGCCGCGGTCGAAGCAGCGCGGGCCGGCGAGCAGGGTCGAGGCTTTGCCGTCGTTGCGAGCGAAGTGCGCAGTCTCGCGGGGCGCAGCGCCACAGCCGCCAAAGAAATCAAAGGCCTCATCCAGGATAGCGTCGCCAAAGTCGCGGAGGGCAGCAAGCTCGTGGATGAATCTGGAAAGGCGCTCGATGACATCGTTTTGTCGGTCAAGAAAGTGACCGATATCGTGTTCGAAATTGCGGCGGCGAGCGCAGAGCAGTCCACGGGGATCGAACTGGTCAGCAAAGCGGTCATACAAATGGACGAGGTCACACAGCAGAATGCCGCGTTGGTCGAACAGGCCGCCGCCGCCAGCCAATCGATCGTCAATCAGGCGCAGGCGCTCAATCAAGTCGTTGCGCATTACCGCGTCGGGGATGAGGAAGGCCCGGTCGCGGCTCCGCGGCGGCCTGCCGCCGCTCGCATATCGACGGAGCGACGAGAGCCGAAACGGCCGTGGGCGAAGTCCGGCACATCGCCGGCACCGGCCCGGCCCGCGCCTGACTCGAAAAAATCGGGCGTGCGCAGGGCCAACGGCAATGGGGTATCAGTCAGTTCCGACTGGCAAGAATTCTAGAACTCAATCGCCGAGCAGGCTGCCGAGGATGCCCCCCACGGTGGCGGCCCCCACCACCTTGCCGAGGGTGCCCCCGCCGTCGGATCCGGTACCCGGCAGATACCGGCCGATTTCCTCGGCGAGATTCATGATGGGCATGCTTTGCAGCCAGATGTGGCCGGGTCCTGTGAGCGTGGCTAGGAACAATCCTTCGCCGCCGAACAGCACGTTGCGGAAGCCGCGGATCATCTGGATGGAGAATTGCACCGTCGGCTCTTGAATTCCCACATGGCCGGCATGGACCAGCAGGCGTTCACCCGCGGCCAGATCGCGCTCCACGAGTTCGCCTGACAGGTCGAGCCAGACGACGCCCGGCCCGGTGACCCTCTGCAAAATGAATCCTTCGCCGCCGAAGAAGCCCGCGCCGATCCGCTGCTGCCAGGCGATTTCGAGCGTCACGGATTTCTCGGCGCAGAGAAACGTCTCCTTGCGGCAGATGAGCGATTCACGCGGCGCCAGGCTGCGCGCCACGATCGTTCCGGGGAACCGCGGGGCAAAGGCGATATGGCCGGGTCCCATGGCGGTGAACTCGGTGATGAACAGGCTGCCACCGCTCAGGGAGCGCTTGATGCCGGCGAACAGGCCGCCGCCGGTGTGGGTGTTCATCTGGATGTTATCGGACATCCACGCCATGCAGTTGGTCTGGGCGAACAACGTCTCGCCGGCACCCAGGTCGACGGCGACGGTTTGCATCGTGGTGCCGGATATTTCGTAGCGCATGGCGGTCTCCTCCCCACCTGAACGTTTCAGAAGTGTAGGCGTAGCACCCGTCGACGACAACCAGAAAGGCAGGCGACGCGCGGTGACAGTGCCCGGGGACGTGTGTAAGGTGTCACAAACAAAGGGGTGTGCCATCCATGCTGAATCGGTTTTTTGGGTTGGAGCGCCATGGCACTTCGGTTCCCACTGAGTTCTTTGCCGGCCTGACCACGTTCCTGACGATGGCGTACATCGTCGTGGTCAATCCGCTGATCCTGAGTGCGGCCGGCATGCCCGTCGCGGGAGTCGCGGTGGCCACCTGCCTCGCCGCGGGCATCGGTTGCATACTGATGGGACTGATGTCCAACTATCCCC
>Ga0116230_10007623_pt1 | contig 10687 bp, 12 predicted proteins | sample S1TSphfallax_3_FD_88678 | JGI IMG/M metagenome (GOLD analysis project Ga0116230, IMG submission 88678) | Host-associated microbial communities from peat moss isolated from Minnesota, USA - S1T2_Fd - Sphagnum fallax MG | ecosystem: Host-associated > Plants > Peat moss > Unclassified | place...
GCGGAGATGACCAAGCTCCTCGAAAACATCTACCGCTGCGTCAATATCGCCCTGGTCAACGAGCTCAAGCAGCTCTGTATGCGCATGGGCATCGACATCCACGAGGTCATCGACGCGGCCAAGACCAAACCCTTCGGATTCCAGGCCTTCTACCCCGGTCCCGGTCTCGGTGGCCACTGCATCCCCATCGACCCCTTTTACCTGAGCTGGAAGGCCAAGCAGTTCGACTTCCACACCCGGTTTATCGAGCTGGCCGGCGAAGTCAACACCGCGATGCCCTACTTCGTCCTCGACCAGATCGCCAACGGCCTCAACGACCACGCCAAGTCCATCAAGGGCAGCAAGATTCTGGTCTTAGGCCTGGCCTACAAACGCGACATCGACGACCTGCGCGAATCGCCTTCGCTAACGATTCTGGAATTGCTGCGGGAAAAGGGCGCCGTCGTGGCTTACAACGATCCGTTCTTCCCCACCGTGGGCCAAGGTCGCCACTACGCCCTCAACATGACCAATACGCCCCTCGTCGACTTAGGCCAATACGACGCGGTCGTCATCGTCACCGACCATACCAGCTATAACTATCGCGAGATTGTGGAGCAGTCGAAGCTGGTCATCGATACGCGGAATGCTACTAAGGGTATCATCTCAACTAAAATCCTGCGTTGTTAACATCTCTCATTCGACTTATGGGGTGGCCATAGAATTACGTGAAACTGTTCCGGAATCAGCAAGAATCTACCTTAAGTCCGAATTTGGGCCAATTTCTAATGACTGGCCCGCAGTTTCATTCTCCAAGAATTCAGTCGGAGTTAAGCTGAGGAGCGCTTATAACCCGGCGACTGACCTCATCGTTTATGTCGGAACGAGCAATCCAGCAACAACCGAAAATCCTAAGCATCGCAGGCGGCTGCTCTCGGCAGTCCGGATCGATCCGCATACCATTTACGACACGCGTGACCTGATCCCTGCGAAGCGCTGGGAAGAATCTCAGGAGAAGTATAGGGGCAGGTGGGACAAGTCGTTTCCCGTCCTCAAGGCTTGGGAGTTCTCCGATTTTCCGTCAGCGCCGGACACCCTTGGAGCCGCCTACACTCGACTAGGCTTCATGGAAAACCGCGGAAATGTCGTCGAGCTAATTGGCGCAGAAAAGACCCCCCTGTCCAGTCTGTCTGTGTTGGAGGTACAGCTTGTTCTTCAGGACAAAGCCAAGGTCTTCGAAGACAAACGAGACTTCAAGAACCTTCCCTTTGAATTGCGCCGATTTCTTGGGATTCTTAGAGACAGGCTCAAGGATCGAGTGAAGGCGAGCGGAACACAAAGCAGCCGAACCACCCCCATAAGATTTCTCGACGCCGACATAGATATATTGCTCGGGAAGAAGTGGGAGGGCCAAAGGCAGAGATGTGCGCTGTGTGACGGAAAGATTGAGCTTCGTGCCTCCAATCGGCTCCTACAGGGTTCGGTCGACCGAATTGACAGCGCTTGCCCCTGGTATGACGAAAAGAATCTACAGATCACGCATCTGGCCTGCAATCTGGCTAAGAATGATGCAACGAATGAAGAATTCGAAGAATGGCTGGCCATAGCGAGGTTCGAAGCGGTATCCGAGGCTGAGGCAATCAAATAGCTACTTTCTAGTCCGAACCATGGGAGTTTAAGGCAAGAATAGCTAATTTACGGTCACAACCCACGGACAAGCTTCGCAAACGCCTCGCTCAGCACAACCCGAATCGGCGTTCTAGCAACGCTCAGCACGCCGGATTCAACGGGATGCAGCCCGTCCGTGCCCGCCGGCCAAGCCCGGCGGCGGATTGGGTCTAGAGTACAGATGTTTTCCGCTCCAAACGCCAGATAATCGCCGATCTTTTCCTGCAACTCGCTCAGCGTGATTTCGCTGCCAAGTATCTCGATCACGACCAACGGCGGAACATCGAGAATCGGCCCAAACTTCGCCTCCTTGCGTACCGCAACAATGTCCGGAACCCGCACCCGCGTCCGGGAGACCCGAGTCCGAAGCGTTGGGAAGACCTCCACTTGCCATTCGTCGCGATGCAGCATGAAGACAAAGGCAAAATACCCAAGATGCACGGAGCGGCCCTTTTCGCCGACGCACCGCTCCACCACCCGCCCATCCACATATTCGCAATCCGGGCTGTAGCTGGTTCTCAGGTATTCCCCTAGAGAAATACACGATTCGTCCGGGTATCGTTGGGGCCAGGTCGCCATGCCTCCAGTATCGTTCCATTTGCGTAATACGCCCAGCCGGTAGACTGAAATCGTCAGTCGAATCAGGAGCCAGAATGCCCGCCGCGCCAGCCGCCGCCACCATACGACCAGCCACCCGCGAAGATTACCCGCAGTGGCTCACGCTCTGGCAAGGCTACAACCACTTCTACGGCCGCAGCGGCCCCACCGCCCTGCCCGAAGCCGTAACTGAAACCACCTGGTCCCGCTTCTTCGACGTCTATGAGCCGATGCGCTGCCTGGTCGCAGAACAAGGCGGTAAGTTAGTGGGCTTCGTCCACTATCTCTATCACCGCAGTACGCTCGCCATCGCGCCCTACTGCTACCTGCACGACCTCTTCACCGATGAAACCCTGCGCGGCCAGGGCATCGGCCGCAAGCTCATCGAAGCCGTATACGCCGAAGCAAGAGCGCAAGGTGCGGCCCGAGTCTACTGGCTCACCCACGAAACCAACGCGACAGCCAGAAAGCTCTACGACCAGATGGCCGAGCTCTCCGGCTTCCTCGTCTACCGCAAGAACCTTCCCTAGCGGCTAAACCCTAAACCCTATTCCCTGCCTTTGCGTTCATACTCCGGCACAAACGGCTTCAGGTTCATGATGTAGTTGATGTCTGTAGCCACGTCAATCGTTTGCCCATCCACCACATACGGCTGGTACTTCCACTTCGATACCGCGCGCGAAACCGCGTCGTAGACCGCGTCCGGCGGATGCGGCACCAGCTTCACGGAACCATCCTTCTGGATCACCACCGGAATCGTCTCCGTGCCGATATTCGGCTGATGATCCGGCGTCAGCGGCACGGAAGCTCCCACTTGAAAGACAGGGACGAGCGGCGGATCCCCGGGCTGCCGCTCGTAAGGCTGCGCCACCGCGCCTTTACCGGGCGCAACCAGTGCCGCATCGGCGGGAGCAAGAGGTTCCAGCAGCGTGACCTTCATCTCCGCCATCAGCAATCCTTTGACCGAGAGCTTCACATCCCGAGAGACCCAATGTTCCCCAAACTTCTGCTGCTGGTTGAACAGCACCGCTGTCTCGCCGTACGAGAGCAGCCGCACCCGGTTCGCGTCGTCCAGGCAGCTCCTGGGAAACATCGCATCCGCATCGCCATCGCCCGCGTATGGCTTCGGATCGGTCACATAGACGCAGCTCAGCATCACGCCCATGTTCACCCGCTTCAGCGTCATCTCGTACTCCGGCTTGATGTTGCCCGCCTGGTAGAGCGGCTGGATCACGGTTCCGGCAACCTTGTCGTCCAACTGGCGGTAATCGAAAGGATCGCCATTCGTCTTGGGGCGGAAGCGCTCCAGCCGCGATACGCTCCACTCGGTGCCGTTGAACGCCTCGACGGAACTCTTATACACGCGCTTCCACCGGTAGCGGCCCACGGACCACTCTTCCATCGTGCCGGTGAGCAGTTTGGGCAGCTTGGGGTCCTGAAAGGTGAAATCGACCTTCAGGTGAAACGGCCCGACATCCTCGCCGTCCAGCCCGCTCACCTTCTGCCCTGCCGCGACGATCGCGTGCGCCTCGGCGCTCAGGTCCGCCGGTTGCGCGGATACGGGAACCTGGCCGGCAGCCGGCGCCGCCTGCGCCAAGCAGCGCCCTGCACCCAGGTCCATCGCCACGCAAAACAGCAGCGGCAACGCTACCGCCATCCCGCTACGGCCGGCCACGCGCCGGAATCCGATGTTTGGCATCAAAACGCCACTCCCTTCGGCTCCATTTGGAGCCCGCAATTCCAGCCATCTGCAACTATAAATGGATTTACCGGGCCACTTCCCTTCTCATCCGGGCGATCGGCGTTACCGCGGCTGCGAGCCCTCGCGGACAAACTTCAGCAGTTCGCCGGTGAGCCATTCCCCCGGCGGCAACTGAAAACTCCTCATGCCCTGCAACTCCTGCGGAAGCTGTTCCCGCGAGAGTCCGCCGGCGAGCACGAGTGCATCTGCGCAATCCTGCCAAGAGCTCGTTGACGGCTTCCATTCCTTGACGTCGGCCCCCAAAACTGCCAGCGAGAGCACCGGCCCCAGAACTGCCGCCAGTACGCTCCGGTCGATTCGGCCCGACTCCACGATCCATGCGTTCGCTTCCGGAGCCAGCCGCGAAACCTCCCTGAGAAGCTCCACAAGTTCGTCCTTCCAATAGGAATTCGCGCCCGGAATCCAAAAGGAGGCCGTAGCGCCAGCTCGCAAGTACCGTCCTGTGTCTTTTTGGGATTCCGGCTCTGTCTCTTGCGTCAATTCTGGCGTCAATTCTGGCGGCAAGCCGTGCCGGTGCGGCGACACCTTCACCGCAACCCAGCGCCGCTCCGGCATCGCCGCAATCAGCGCGCAGGCGACCGCCGTCTTGCCCGCCCCGCGACCGGTCCCGGCAATGGCCACAACGGCCAACGTCAATCCTTCTTCCGCCGGCTCAGCCGCGCCAGCGTCGCCAGTTCTCTCAGGTATTCCCTGAGCGGTTTCGCGGGCGTGCCCCACAGCACGGTTCCCGTCGTGGCCACCGTTTTGCCCGAAAGGACCCCCGCCTGCCCACCCAGAATGACTCCCGGCCCCACATGGGCGTGGTCGCCAATCCCCACCTGTCCGGCGATGACCGCACCATTGCCTACCGTCGAGGAGCCGGATATCCCGGTCTGCGCGGCAATCACCACATCCTCGCCAATATCGCAGTTATGTCCGATATGGACCAGATTGTCGATCTTCGTCCCGCGCCGGATGCGCGTCTCAGTCAGCGCTCCGCCGTCGATTGTGGTGTTGGCGCCGATCTCCACGTCGTCCTCAATCGCCAGCCGCCCCACCTGCGGAAACTGGGTGTATTCGCCGGTCTCCCGGTCGCGCACATAGCCGAAACCGTCCGAACCCAGCACGGCGCCGGCAAATACCACCACACGATCGCCAATCAGCGTCCCCGGATACACGACAACCCGGGGATGAATCCGGCAATGCCGACCGACGACGGCGTGGTCGCCAACCACCGCGCCCGCTTCAATCCGCGTAAACGAGCCGATTCTGGCTCCATCGCCCACCATCGCGCCGGGACCGACAGAAACTCCTTCGCTCAGCCGCGCGCCCTCGCCAATCACGGCCGTCGTGTGAACTCCGCCTTCCGGCATCCGGTCGGCAATCCGAAGCGCGGCTTTGGCGAACCAAAGCCGCGGCTGCTTGTCGGCAATCACCGCCAACTCGCATTCGGCGGGCACCGGAGTTCCCACCGGCACCACGGCCGCGCCCGCCTCCCCACGCAAAGCGCTCTCGGCCCTCCCCGGAGTCTCGCCGAAGACGAGATACAGTCCCGGTTCGATCCCCATTCCCTCCACCCCGTCCAACCATGTTTCCGGGTCCCCATGCAGCAACTCCCCGCCTAATTGCTCGATCAATTGCCCAACCGTCACGGCTGACTCCTAATAGATGCTAGCTTCTCCCGCCGGCCGCGTCTTCCAGCGACGGTGAATCCAAAGCCACTGGTCGGGATACCGCCGCACCCAACTCTCGATAGCGCGCGTGCATGCCTGAGTCAGTGCCAGGACGTCCGCTTCAGGATCGCCTGAGCCGGGCAGCGCAATCCGTTCGCCAAAATGAAGCACATACCGCTCTTCCGAAGCCTCCCACACCAGGAACCCCGGAACCACGGCCGCGCCCGTCTTCAGCGCCACGCGGGCCAACCCCGACGCGGTGCAAGCGAGGGTTCCAAAGAAATCCACAAAAACGCCTTGAGGCGGAGTCATGTTCGTGTCCATCAAAATGCCTACCGTCTCACCCGCACGCATCGACGTTAGCAGTCCCCGCGCGAAATCGTCCTTGTGCAGCACCTTGTTTCCATGCCGGCAGCGTATCCGATTCACAAACCCGTCCAGCAAGCGGTTATCGAGCCGGCGGATTACCATTCCCATCGGATACCCCATCAGCGAATGATAAAAGCTGGACAGCTCCCACGCCCCGAGATGGCCCGTCAGGATAAATACTCCCTTACCCTCAGCCTGCGCGGCCAGGTAGCGCTCCAGCCCCTCATAACGAATCCAATTGGCCGTGTTTGCCCGCGTGTACCGCTCCATCCGGCAAAACTCCGCGAGTTGCCACCCCAGGTGGCGATAGAGGAGACTCAGAATTCGCTCCCGCTCCGCAAACGGCAGCTCCGGCATCGCCAGTTCGAGATTGTGCAGGCCGGTCGTCCGCAGCCTCCCGGCGAGCAGGTATACCATGCGCCCGAGCGCGGCGCCGATTCGGCGCGCCAATATTCGCGGCAACACTCCAAGGCTCCGCGCCACACACCAGACCAGACAATATTCTAAGAATTCCTTCATGCGTCGCGCGGGGGGAGGACCATTCCCAAGTGTAACCGCTGCGAACACGCGAAAAGGGTACCAACTGCTTAAACGCGAAACAGAAATCAAGGAACGGGAAGCCGGCGCCTCCGAAAGGCGCCGGCTCCTCGATCCGCGCCGTTAGTGGTTCGCCTTCGCATCCACGAAAGCGTGGGCAACCGTGCGCACAAACGGCACCGCGTTTGGGGGCACCGGAACGTTACCCTTCAGGATGCTTTCAAAGCTGTGCGGCTCGCCGTAGTAGGCTTCAGTATCGTCGGCGCTCTGGCTCACCGATGCGCCGTTTAGGTCAATGCCGGCGAACAAGCCCTTGCTGCGCGAATAGGTGAGCAATTCCGCTCCCATTTTCCAGTCCGTTGCCGCCTGCGAATTGCGCCCGACCGGGCCGGCCGAAGCCGCGGCGTCGCCGCCCAGCTTAAACTTGCTCTTTAGCAAATCCTGAAATCCGTGATCGTTGACGGCAACCAATACCAGATCAGTCTCCTGGCCGCCGGCCTGAAAGCCGAAGGAACCGCCAGCCAGCGTGATAAACGATGGCGCGCTCCATCCATGCCCGGTACGGCAAGTCACCACCCCGCGGCCGTACTCCGCTCCCACCAGGAACGCCCCCTTCTTGAGGCTGGGAATGACCGCGACGCAAGTGGCCATGTTCAGAATATTCAAAGGAATCGAGTTATCCGGAGTCTTCATGATCTCGTCGATCACCGATTTGGCGGCGTCCACTCGATCCTGTAACGTCTCGCGCGACGAAGCCGCATTGGCCTGAACGGCCGCGCCTGGGATCAAGAGGCCCAGGCAAAGGGCCAACCATGAGGAAGTGATTTTTTTCATAAGCTCTCTCCAATTTCCAATTGGGTTCGAGGAGTTCGACAGCACTCCCCTGGTCATCGTACATTCGGCACCGGCCAGATCGTGTGAATCGACCGTCGCAAACGCTCTCGAGTTCAGAAGCGGACCGATCCCCCGGTGGCCCTTATGCAACGGAGGTTGTTGGGCAAAGTCTCCCGGCAAGAGATGCGGCTCCGGGAGCGCTCCGCCGCAGGAACGGCCAGAGGGTTCCCCCACACCCACCCCATAAGACGCTATCCCTCCGCAAAAGGTTGGAAGCCGCGATGATTTTCACTTGCTTGCGCACGATGCCTTGCCCGGTGGCGAAGGAGCCGAGCGATGCGGCACTCGCCAGGCGTTGGGCGCTCGGAATCCGGGTCCGCATCGAATCTCCCGGGAATCCGATCAAAGGCGCGTAGAGGACCGCTGGATTGCACTCCAGGCGCCGGACGCACATTCGGCATCCTGCCCGGGCTTGTCACGCCGCTTCCGGCGCCGTGCGCTCCAAATCGCATTCCCGTCCATCGTCTTACATGCGCGATAAGACATTGGTCGTCCCGAACGCGACTATTGAGCCATCTGCGGGGAGTGCGAACGGGAATATGGTACGAAAATCCAGGCGGAACTCAATCGCGGAATGGAGTTGCGTCCAGGCTTCGTTTCGGGAGGGTGAGAGGTAGCGGGATAAAAGTCTGTGCGGCGACTCACGCACCGGGCTACTCAGTGCGGACCGGGCGAAAAAAGAGGACCTCTCGGAAAAGATGGTTTCCACCCATTCCGAGAAGTCCTTTCCCCAGATCTGCGTTGTTACAGGATCATCATGCCTTGCGTATCGTCGTAGGACAACATAACTAAGGAGCAGTGTACGCAAGTAACATTCTTAGGTAATCGGAATATTTTCATAATAGTAAACATGACATCCGATTCATGTTATGTCGTGAATCCTTGAAACAGGCAAAGACAATTCCCCTCAATGTGCAGGGCATAGTGTATCTTTCCCACACGCTCGAGTATTTAGATTGTGAATTTCCAACAGCCTTCGATTACGACGGCAGACTGCGCTGATCCTTCGCCGCGTCTTGCATCGCCCGCATGGAGAGCGACACCCGGTTGTCCACGCCCACCTTGCGCATCAAACTGGTAACGTAGGCCTTGACGGTTCGCTCTTCGATACCCAGTTCCGCGGCGATCTCGCGGTTCGAGCAGGCGGACATGATCAGATTCAGCACCTGACGCTCCCTCGGACTGAAAGCCGGCGCCGCATGTGGCGCAATCGGCGCAATGGGCGCGGCTAACTGGCGCAACAGTTGATCGACGATGGCCGAAAGCACACGACGGGGAGCCCAGATCGTCCCTTGAACGACCGCTTCCACCGCCTGCCGAAGCGCCAGCGGACCGGCACTGGGGTCGAGAAACGCGCGGGCGCCGGCGCATATCGAGCGATGAATCATATCTTCGCTTCCCTGCGGTCCAATCACGATCACGCGCATATCGGGCCGCATCCGGCAAACCATGCATTGCATCTCAAACCACTTGGGATCGAAGCTGAGATCCAGGATAAGAAAATGCAAAGACCGATCGTCCAATAAAGTATCCAGAAGTCCGGTTGCCACCAGAATCGAAGTGTGGTTGTCGAAAGCACTGCTCAAACCCATCGTCCGTATCGGTTCCGTGGAGACCAGACCCACGCGCACAGCAGTCGAACGAGAATCCATTTGCCAGGCCTTCCTTTCCTTAAAGAAACCTGCGGCGAATCCCTCGAAACGTTCGCGATGGTCCATGGCTTCAGCCGGGGAAGGCGGCTGAAGAGGGCAATCGCGCGAGGACGACGCCGGTCTTACAATTGGCGCAACTGGGAGTCCGCGATCAGCGGATTCTAACTCCGAGGTAAATAAATATTCAAGCTAATTCTTAAGGAGCGTCTTAAATCCAAGCCGCTTCGCGAAATGGAAAACACTAACTGAACTTCGTTAGACCCGGGGCAGCACAATCCCCTGCTGTTTCTGATATTTCCCCTTGCGATCCGCATAACTTACTTCGCAGGGCTCCGAACCTCGGAAGAACAGTATCTGGCATAGTCCCTCGTTGGCATATACCCGCGCCGGCAGCGGAGTTGTGTTGGAGATTTCCAACGTGACATACCCCTCCCATTCCGGCTCGAATGGCGTCACATTCACAATGATCCCGCAGCGCGCGTAGGTACTCTTGCCCACGCAAATGCTGATGACATCCCTCGGTATGCGGAAGTACTCGACCGACCGCGCCAGCGCGAACGAGTTCGGCGGCACGATCACCGATTCGGCCTGCACACTGACGAACGACCGCTCGTCGAATGCCTTGGGATCGATGATCGCGCTGTTCACGTTGGTAAATATCTTGAACTCGTCGGAAACCCGCAAGTCGTAGCCGTAGGAGGAGAGGCCGTAGGAAATCACCCCTTCCCGCACCTGTTTTTCGCTGAAGGGCTCAATCATTCCATGCTCGACTGCCTGTTCCCGTATCCAGCGATCGCTCTGAATCGACATGTATTCCTCATCCTCTCGGTCTTGCCATCAAGTTCGGAATGGCGGCCAGGCCCGCACGCCGCGCGCCTGTCCCGCAAAAGCGCCCTAAGTTGTTTATCGTATTGGAGCAGGCGAAGATTGACAACGGCGTCAACTCGCAATAGCATCGCGCCAGTGGGCAGTAACGCATGGGGACGGGCCGCTGCGCGGGCCGCCTTCTCCCCGGAGCGAAATTTCTCCTCAGTTGAGGTAAAGGCTTTGATCAAACAGGATATCGTCCATCACGTCATTGAGCGCACTGGCCTGCCCCGCGCAAAAGCGGAAGCCGCCGTCGATACCGTCTTTGAAGGACTGAAGCAAGCTTTATCCGCCGGCGACCGCATTGAACTGCGCGGTTTCGGCGTCTTTAGCGTACGCCCTCGCAAGACCGGCATCGGCCGCAATCCCAGAACCGGAACCGAGGTCAGCATTTCGCCCGGAAAAGCCGTACGCTTCAAGCCGGGCAAGGAGCTGCACGCTCTCGACACCGGCGCTTCCTGACCTCCAGCCGCTCCGCCCGCCGAATCGGCTTTCGCGTCTCCAATCCGATTCGGAAACCCGGCGCATTGCTCTCATGGCTCCTGTTCCCGCCCTATGCAAACGGCACGTCCTCCCCGATGGCGCGAATATGCCCTTCCCGCGCTGCTGCTCGCGCTCGGGGTGCTCACCACGGCGGCCATCGGCGCCCGCTACATGCAAAACTTTCTCAACGGCCTTCCCACGGTTGCCTCGGACTCGGATCTCTGGCC
>Ga0116230_10007624_pt1 | contig 10686 bp, 7 predicted proteins | sample S1TSphfallax_3_FD_88678 | JGI IMG/M metagenome (GOLD analysis project Ga0116230, IMG submission 88678) | Host-associated microbial communities from peat moss isolated from Minnesota, USA - S1T2_Fd - Sphagnum fallax MG | ecosystem: Host-associated > Plants > Peat moss > Unclassified | place: USA...
ACCACCAATTGATCCAACACTTCATACAAAATATTGGACAAGGAATTGAAATTGATGCCCATATCTTGATTGCCACCTACATCACAAACTTACAAGCTTCATAGTTTCGTTCCAAATTTATGCAAAATTTATTATTTCATAGGTTTGTATTGTTTATACACGAATGACATGCATTATTTAAACACAAAAGTCGTGTGCATGACTTTTGGGTGTAAACAACATAAATAGACATACAACATCTGTGTTTAACAATACAAATAAGCAAATTGGACCTTGTCATTTTGACTAGCAGAGTGATTGACAAAATGATTGACAATTTAATTAGCTATTTGATTGGTGGATAGTGGACCATTTGATTGGGTCAATTTTATACCTAGATTAAAATCATTTTTAGAATATAATTTTTAAAAATTAATTGGTAGGCAGGTAGGTAGGTAAATAGGTAAGTAGTAAAGGTTTAATTAGGTCTAAAAAAGACATTTAGATAGGTAGTGCTAGCCTAGCCTACCTTACTTAACCTACCTACCTTAGCTTTCTCAACATGGAAATAGGTTGTAAATATAAGGAATTGAACCCCAAACGTTCCCAATGATAAACCAAGTCCTTACCAATGGACTACACTATCAAAGGTGTTCGATTCTTATTAAAAAAAAAAAAATCACATCATTAAACATAATGGCTAAACTTAAGTGATAAATAGTGGCTAAACTTAATGATTTAAAATAATAATTAAAGTTAATAGTTAATTTCAAATGACTTAAAATAATAGCTAAATTTAATGGTTAAACTCGGCAACTTAAAGTAATGGTTAAATTTACTGGCTAAACTCAATGACTTAAACTATTGATTAAACCTAGTGGCTAAACTCAGTGACTTAAACTATTGACTAAACCTAGTGGCTAAACTTAGTGACTTAAACTATTGACTAAACCTAGTGGCTAAACTTAGTGACTTAAACTATTGACTAAACCTAGTGGCTAAACGCAATGACTTAAAGTAATGGTTAAACTTAACGATATAAAATAATGGCTAAACATAATGGTTAAACTCAATGGTTAAACTCAATGGTTTAAAATAATGGTTAAATTTAGTGGCTAAATTCAATGGCTTAAAATAATGGTTAAACTTAATGACTAAATTCAATGGCTTAAAGTAATGGTTAAACCTAATGGTTAAATTTAGTGCATAAATTTAATGACTTAAAATAATGGCTTAAAGTAATGGCTAAACCTAGTGGTTAAACTCAATGTTTTGGAATATCAGCTAAACCTAGTGGCTAAACTCAATGCTTTAAAGTATTGGTTAAACCTAGTGGCTAAATTTAGTGCTTTAAAATATTAACTAAACCTAATGGCTAAACTGAATGATTTAAACTAATGTTTAAACTTAGTGGCTAAATTTAGTGACTTAAACTAATGGTTAAACCTAGTGATTTAAACTAATGGCTAAACCTAGTGGTTAGATTCAATAACTTAAAATAATGGCTAAACCCAATGGCTGAATTTAGTGGCTTAAGGTAATGGTTAAACCTAATGGCTAAATTTAATGATTTAAAATAATGGCTAAACTTAATTGTTAAACTAAATGATTAAAAATAATGGTTAAACTTAATGGCTAAAATTAACTTAATATAACGGTTAAACCTAGTGGCCAAACTTAATGACTTAAAATAATGGCTAAACCTAGTGGCCAAACTTAATGACTTAAAATAATGGCTAAACCTAGTGGCTAAACTTAACGACTTAAAATAATGGTTAAACCTAATGACAAAACATAATGACTTAAAATAATGGTTAAACCTAATGGCCAAACTTAGTGACTTAAAGTAATGGTTAAACCTTGATTAAACTTAATGATTAAATATAATGTATAAACATAGTGATTAAACTTAATTGATAAACCTAATGGTTAAATTTCATGGCTAAAAATAATGGTTAAACTTAAGTTAAATATAGTGGGTAATTTTAATGGTTAAATTTAGGCTATATTTAATGGCTATACCTATTGGCCAAACTTAATGGTTCAATTTAGGTTAAATTTAATGCCAAATTTAGTGGTTAAACATAATGGCTAAACTTAATGGTTAAAATTTGGTTAAACCAAATGGTTAAATCTAGTGACTAAACCTTTTGGTTACATCTAGTGGTTAAAATTAAGTAGGTAAGTGGGTGGATAGGTAGGTAAGTAATATGTAAGTAGGTGGGTAGGTAAGTTGTATGAAGGTGAAAAACATAGGTAGGTATGTAGGTAGGTAGGTGAAAAGGTATAGGTAAATAATAGGTAGGTAGGTGGGTGGGTGGGTAATAGGTAGGAGGTAGGTACAAAAGGTAGTAGACCATATCATATTTGACTATAGATCATTAACCGTCTTGATTAAATGTTCGACTTGACTAAAGACCATTGGTCATTTTTATTAAGGATCATTGGTCATTTTGATTAAATGTTCAACTAGATTAAAAACCATTGGTCATTTTGATTATTGATATTTGGCCATCTTAATTAATTGTTCAACTTGATTAAAGAACATTGACCATTTTGACTATAGTTGTACAACTTGACTATGTGTATATAGTCAAATAAATTAGTATAATCAAATTGATTAATCAACATGTACATGTGTCATTCAAGCCCTTAGCCTTAGTCAAAATGAACCGCCTCAAAGAATGGTTAAAGAACCAAAAGTTACCATGTCATTTTTTTGGAACCCTTTTATTTTGAATGTTTTCACAGCTACAAATTATTATTTTTTTGTGTTTATCTATTGCATGTTTTAATATATGGCTTAAAGTTTATAGTGGAATTAAAAAAATTGAAAATTATTACAATTTTGCATTTTTAATAATGATGGTTCTTTTAGGAATCACATTCTTTAACTTTGGAAATTCATAATTAAATTATACATATTCAATTAATTATTTAATAAAAATATAAAAATATAATGGCTTCAAGATTACCTTAGGAAAAAACTTCCCAAGAAAATTCCCAAATCATGTTTCAAATTTGTGTTTTTAACCAACAAGTTCAAAAATACGAATTGATGTTTCATTCTTGAAACTTCTTTAAATGCAATGATTATAAATATCAAAATACATGATATTCTTGATATTCTTGAAATTTCAAAAGCTATGGAACTTAATAAATGTATTCATTAAAATATTTAATAAAAAGATTTATTTTTGTGTTTTGTATTTTTTTTAAAAATTAATGGATCCAATAGAATCAAGGTGTGACATTCATAGTGGTACCACCCAAGGATGGGTTTGCCCCTTTACTTTTACTATTCTTGTTGGTAGTAGATTTGGTAAAAATAGATTCTAAATGCAATGAGCAATAATGGTCAATGTCATGACCATCAACACCACAATGTTCATATTTTTTGTTATTTGAAGATGTGGGTTTGAATGTAACTGTTATACCTTTTTTTGGGCATTCCTTCACATGGGGATTTCCATAAGTTCAACACAAAACCCCTTGACCTTGTTCCTTTAAAAAAAACATGGAAATTTTAAATTAACTCCCTTTGGCCTTCTCCCTCCAAATGGTAATTGATTCCTCTTTTTTGGGATCCTTTTTGATGGTCATGGTGATGGCAAGCTTACCAACTTCCACCACATAAAATCCTTGATTAATCTTTTCACAATGTGGAATGCCTCTTCTAGTGTGGCATGACCTTCATGATTAATGATGAATTGAGGTTTTGCCATCCAATTTGAACTTTTTTGTCTTGTTTGGACATGTATAACTACACCAATTATCATTATGTGAAAACATCATTGCTTTCCTTGGCAAATCATGCTAACATTGTGTACATGGTGCATGAATATCATCCTTTTTCCTTTTGAAATCTTAGATTTTTTTCATCTAATTTGTATGAATGTTCCCATACTTTAATCCAAAAAGTTTGAAACATTGATCCAATGGGTCAAATGGCGGTGGATCACCAATGGTTGTCATGGCACCCAATGTTGTTTAGGAAATTTGTGACATAAAAAATGTGGGATCTAACAAGTCCATGTAAGCCATAACGCCATAACCCTTGGTGGAGGAATATGTTGAATCATCTTGAGAATTAATGTTTGGTTTATTAGGATTTGGCATGGTTGTCATTGACAATATTGCCCTTTCCATTTGAGTTATTATGAATTCCATGCATTATGTCAAATATTATTGCACAACCTAAAGAAATGTAACATGTTTTGACCAATGTTTTTCATAAGTTTCCAATGCCACATGCTTCAAATGTTAAGATACGAATTCAAATGCCCACCAAGGATTACAAGAAGATTCCTTTGCCTTTTGGCTTGTATATAGGTTTTGAACTTCCATTCCTTAAGTGAAATGGTGCCCACCCATCTAAAAAACAAATCTATGACAAACCTAAGGCCTTTCATATCATCTTTTGTATCTCCAAATGACCTTACAACAAATGTGAAACTTGTGAAAGGATATGTTTTGACCTCCTAATCCAAGTTTTTTTTTTAGGATCCTCAACATGTCTTTTTAGGGGTGGTGACATATAATATTATTTTCAAGTTTGCATACAATGTGCCCTTCAACTTTAACCTTATCCTTAATATGGGTGATTAATTTTGTTGAACTTGTTATGGCTATATATCCAAAATTAAATTTAAAGTGCACTTACATCCACCCACCAAGCTTTATAAAGCCAAACACATGCGATTGCTCAGTGTGAACATGACAAAAACAATCTATGAGTCATCATCGTGATTTCATTATCATACAACAATCAATGGAATAATCCTAATGATGAAATCTAGGAAATGCTCTCAACAATGCCAACCTAGGTTTATAATTTAAACTTTATTAAATCACAATTATTATGTTTGGGCAATTCATGAGTCAAGTAGGATGTACATAATGGTCAAAATTGATGGGTAACCTTGTCCCATGCTCAACCATCACTATTATAGAAGTGAGGTGCAATTTACTAGCTTAAATCACTATAGGACCTTAAAAATGATAACTTCATTACATTTTATTGATTTCAAGGTGGTGAAAGTTATTTCATTATAATATCACTATGTAGACATCATGTTTCATTACTAATGAACATAATTCACTATTATAATTTACTTTATTTCAATGTTTTTAAAAATATTCTATCTATGTTACTTTATGATATACCTTATATTATTTTAAGCTACTTTAGTTATTTTAATTTATATTTTATGTTATTATAGGCTATTATAAATTATTGTACCTAAAATATTATATGTTATTTTATTTCAAGATATAATTTAAATTATTCAAGGTCATTCTACTTTATGTTATTATAAATTATTTTATCCTAAAAATAATCTAAAATAAAATATGATGACCTCAGGTAAAAATAACTTATAATAGAAAATAATAGCCTATGATATTATAACATAGAATATCCAACAATAATTTATAATATAATAATCACCAATAGTTGTAATATAACATATAATAACCAACAATAACTTATAGTGCAATAACCATTAATAAAATACCCATCAATAATCACCAATAAAATAACCATTAGTGGCTTACAACGGAATAATCACCAATAATTATTAATAAAATAGTCACAAATAGCCATTAATATAATACTCACCAATAATCACTAATATAATAACATTAATAACCACCAATATCCACCAATAGAATCTTCACTAGTAACCATCAATAAAGTAGCCACCAATAGCCACTAATATAATAACCATTAATATTCAATAACAAAATATCTACCAATAGCCATGAATGTAATAACCACCAATAGCCATTAATATAATAGCCACCAATAATCACTAATATAATACCAATTAATATCCACCAATAGAGTAACCACTAATAGCCACTAATGTAATAGCCATTAATAAATACCAATATCCACCAATAGAATAACCACTAATAGCCACTAATGTAATAGCCATTAATAAAGACCAATATCCACCAATAGAATAACCACTAATAACCACTAATGTAATAACCATTAATAAAGACCAATATCCACCAATAGAATAACCATTAATAGCCACTAATGTAATAGCCATTAATAAATACCAATATCCACCAATGGAATATCCATCAACAACCATTAATAGTCATTAATAAAATAACCACCAATAGTCATTTATAGAATAACAACCAATAACCACTAATAGTCATTAATAAAATAGGTATCAATAGCCATTAATAAAATAGGCACCAACAGCCATTAATAAAATAACCACCAATAACCATTAATAAAATAACCACCAATAGTCGTTAATATAATAGCAACCAATAGCCATTAATAGAATAACAACCAATAGTCGTTAATAGAATAACAACCAATAATCATTAATAGAATAACTATGAATAGCCATGAATAGAATAACCACTAATAACCATTAATATAATAACCAACAATAGTCGTTAATAGAATAATAACCAATAGTTGTTAATAGAATAACTACGAATAACCATGAATAGAATAACCACCAATAGCCATTAATAGAATAACTAGCAATAGTTGTTAATAGAATAACAACCAATAGTCGTTAATAGAATAACTACGAATAGCCATGAATAGAATAACCACCAATAACCATTAATAGAATAACCAGCAATAGTCGTTAATAGAATAATAACCAATAGTTATTAATAGAATAACTACGAATAACCATGAATAGAATAACCACCAATAGCCATTAATAGAATAACTAGCAATAGTTATTAATATAATAACAACCAATAGCCACCAATAGAATAACTACGAATAGCCATGAATAGAATAACCACCAATAACCACTAATATAATAGTCCCCAATAACCACTAATATAATAATCACAAATAATAAGTAATAGCCACTAATATAATAATCACAAATAATAAGTAATAGCCACTAATATAATAATCACAAATAACCATTAATAGCCATTAATATGATAAGCAATAATAATCACCAATAGCCACCAAAAGAATAATCACCAATAGCCACCAAAAGAATAATCACCAATAGCCACCAATAGAATAATCACGAATAGCCACCAATAGAATAATCACGAATAGGCACTAATAAAATAATCACCAATAACCATTAATAAAATAACCACTAATAACCATTAATAGAATAGTCACCAATAACTATTAATAAAATAACCATTAATAGACATTAATGACCATCAATAAAATAGGTACCAATAGCCATATATTAGAATTGTTTAGGATTGCCAAAAAAAATATAGGGTGAAATAATTTATAATAGACAAAAGTAATTTAAGGTGAAATCAACTATAATAACCTAGAATTGTTAATAATAACATAAGGTGAAATAACCTTCAATAGCCAAAAGTAATTTAAAATAACCAAAAATAAACTAGAGTGAAATAGTAAAAAATAACCAAAAGTAATTGAAAATAACCATAAATAGTTGTAAATAATGTAAGGTGAAATAATTTAAATTAATGAAAAATATTCATATAATAACTGAAAGTAACTTAACATAGGTAGTATTGTTATATTAACAAAAAAATTATCCATTTATTAAAAAAATAATTTAAAAGAATGATCATTGAAATGTTATTGAATAATGATATTCAATTTATTTTTTTGTTCAAATGTTTTTAAATTTTCAAAAGGAAATAAATGAAATTATGTACATTATTGAATTAAAAAAGAAATAAACTCAAATCATTTCATTTGAACGAAATCTTAATAAGATATGAATTTTCAAAGTTTATGTTTTTGTAATGTTTAAAATGAAATATTTGATAAATAAAATGTAATGTAACATATTATCACAACAAGTGGGGTGGTTTGATCATAAAGGTGTTTGTTTCCAATCCAAAGATTAAATAATCAAACTTCATGAATGGTGTTATGTGTGGTCAACAGTGGTATGTTGACCGAATATTTCCTATCAAATTCTTAGAATAGGTGGTTAGGTTGATTATGTGACAATAAATCATAGGTTAAAAATCATGAAATTATCAATAATATTATATATTAAATAATTAAATTTTAATTAATTTCCATGCTAGTTAACAAATGAATGGTTTGGTAAATTTGTATTTCACTTGAGAATAACCATTGTTCGTAACAATTAATATTAGTTCATTAGGGGGTTAAACAATTTCATTAAGTAAAAATGTTCAAATTGATTCAAAATCTAATGAAACCCAAAATGAACTAGGATGCATTTTGTAATAGTGCATTGACCACACCAATGACAACCCCAAGGTTCATTATGACAATCAACATGCATGAGCAAGCTTGTAACCTTTCATCTTGAGTTTCCCACTACACAATATGCATAGGTTTCAAAGAAATCAACCCATAAAAATGTGTTTGATTTAAGGTGTCAAACAATGCACACAACTTGACAAGCCCCCCTACATCTTAAAAATAAATGATAGCCCAACCAACATAATGATAGGAAACAAATGCATAACCCAACAACATTAATGGGGCATTTACACAACAAGTAAAAAGCTAACATGTAACACTTCCACCCATTTTGTAAGCCAAAAATGTTTAACCTACAATAACAAATTATTATATAAAAAAGAAAGGTTAATGATGTGACACTCCACATTTATTAATGTCATGACATTCCACCACTTGTGATAAATAATGTTTATCCACACACTTGGTGACAACTTGTCGCACACTTGCTAGCTCTTGCACTTACTTCCTTAATTATGCTGAAAAAAACCTCCATTTTTATTTATTTTTGGAATGGACAAAAATTTCCCACATACATTCACCTCTTCTTTAAGACTCCAATGCCATAGGTAAATTGAAAATCTAACCTCCTATGAAACCATGATCCATGGTGAATTTTTTAAAATTCCAAATTGGAAATTAGTTTTTAATTTAATTGATTAAAATTTTGCGAATTATTTTAAATTCATGACATGTCATGAATTCTTGAATGTCCATCTTCAATTGTACAATAAATTACACACACTTGCACATCATGTTCAATCATAAGACCTTATTTGCCAACTAGACAAACCATCCATTCATTGGGTCAAATACGTCTAATTTAAATATCTTTGGCCACATCCACCATATTTAATAAACAAAAGGATGAATAATCAACTTCATCCAACTTATGGATGATTAGTTGTCCTCATGGATGAATATTTGAAGAACAAAATAATATTTTGGAGACCAAGCAATTCCAAATTCAAATCTTGAACCACATGAAGCTAACTATATACCTCCAAGGCTTGGAAAAAATTTCAAAGGCTAGGGGCAATGGTGTGCATCGTCAAGTTGCAACATTGATTCCCCGCATTCCATAACTAAAAGATAATAAATGCTACAAAAATCAAACTACACAAAGACAAACCACCTCACAAAACACTACTCAATAACATAAAAGGGAATATATAATGACATGCAAAATACAACAAAAGAAAAAAAATCAATTCTACACCATCAAGTTAAAAATGTCTACTCATTATAGAAATCCATAATCTTTACACCACTTGATTTCTTTTATGGATCTCAATTGTCAATTCAAGTTATCTTAGTTAGTCATAAAATAATTTAAGTAAAAAAAAATGCTGAAAATTTTGTACACATGGGAGGTTTTCCTTGTGAGAGTTCTGCCATTTTTAATGAGTTAGACTTTACTCTTGTCAACTCATTTCACACGATGTAACTCCTTTGACAATATTTCCCTTTATAAATAACTCTAGTTGTCCTCACCATTGATTCATATACAAAACATGGTCTCCATCATCAATTCACATTACAGGTGAAATTGATAGCATCAAAAGTTAAGATATGTTTAATTCTAAAATAGGACTAATAATTAGGTGCTAGTAAGTTATTGTTTTCAAGTTTAAAAACAAAGGATTGAATCCTTGTTTCATCATTAATAAAAAGATCTTCATTCTTAAGCTGTTTTTTACATGGTATATTCCAATGTTTATTTTTTAAGTGTTTTGTGATGTAGCCAAAGTGGCGATCGACCAAAAAATAATTTAGCCAAATTTGGATACATACATAATTTGAAAGTTTTTTAAAAATTGAATTTTTTCTATATTCTTAATTACTTGTTGGAACTTATCATGAAATTCTAGAGATTTGGATTTTGAACATTGATTCGGTGCATAAGGTGACTTTAAAAAGATCTCTTACATGTGGACCTTCATTGTGATCCATTTTACATTCATTCAATGCAAGGCATAAGGTGATTTTGAACATTGATTCGGTGCAGAAGACATTTGGTGTGAATATTATCTAGAACCAGTGAGAATGTGTAATAATATATGTCAATGTATGTAGCCTTAACAACACCACCCCATATCTGTGATAGTGAAAATGCCGAGCGGAAAATGAAACCATGCAAAGAAGACTGATAGGAAAATAAATTGCAGCAAAAGAGACACAAACCAAATATGAACCCAAATGTTGAAATAGTAACATGCAATGCATAGAATTCATAATAGAGTCTTTTATAGTGTGGCAGTGTCACAATTGTTTGGGAGTGTGTTTTTTTCCCTATGGTAACACCTTCTATTCTTGAGGATCATTGACATGAGTCTATTGTACAAATGGCTTAACCGTATATGATTTCGTGTTATATCCTTGCATTCAAGATCGAAAAGCTCTGGTAAGAAGATTTCTTACCAGCACAATCCATCCATGTTTGAGCTAATAATGTCCTATGTGCACAGATGCCACCGATGCTTGTTTGCTAT
>Ga0116230_10007625_pt1 | contig 10685 bp, 13 predicted proteins | sample S1TSphfallax_3_FD_88678 | JGI IMG/M metagenome (GOLD analysis project Ga0116230, IMG submission 88678) | Host-associated microbial communities from peat moss isolated from Minnesota, USA - S1T2_Fd - Sphagnum fallax MG | ecosystem: Host-associated > Plants > Peat moss > Unclassified | place...
GATCGGCGCAGGCCAATCGGTGCAAGGCACCGATGGCAAACTCTATGTCTCGTCCGCGATCGTTTGCTCGTCGCTTGGCGGTACAGTGACCGGCACGGGAGTCGTGCAGTGATCGCAGCTTTGATGATCGTGACGGCTTTAGGTGCGCCCGGACCATTCATCGAAAAGCAGATCCGCGTTGAGGCAAAGGCCTGCCATCTGCCAGTTATCCGGGGTGAATATCCGATTGACGGTGAATGGCATCGCGTAACGATCAAGGTCGTTTGTAAACATTGAAACGCAATCGCATGACGCCGCCGCCGCTATCGAGCGGTTTTTTTATGGCCGGTCAAATTGGGAAAGGGTGAGCATTGATCGAAGCGATGATCTTAATTTGCAGTTTGGGCATTGCGCCTGAGACTTGCGACGAACGATCGGCGCAAGATGTTCTCTGGGTCGAGGTCGAACCCATGAGTTGCGCCATGGCTTCGGAATCGGTCATCGCCGGAATGCCAGGTGATCGTGCGCAAGGGCATTTTATCAAAGTCGTTTGCAGGCGAAAGGAATGAGACGTGGCTAGCTCGATTTGGATGACGCTGAGCGCGGGCGCTGTCGGTGCCCTCATCGGTGCGATAGCTACAATTGTCGCCGCGATGATCAGCCGCCAGCCGACGCTGACGGCGGTGGTCGACGATCGTATCAGGGTTCTCTTGGAGATTTATGAGAAAACCATCAAAGAACTCAGGTACGAGATCGCGCAGCTTGAAAATAAGGTTGATTTTCTGAGCACGGAATTAAACAAGGTCCGGACGGAGCATAGGTTTGGATGACGATATCCTCTGTCCCGCAAACATATATTTGCCTTCATGCAGGGCTTAGCACGATAAAGCGATCCGCTTCCGCGCAATGGTATGGCACGGTTCTGAAGCAATGGAGTGGGGATGAGCACGGTTTACGATTTTTCGGCAAAGACGCTGGGCGGTCCAGAAAAATCGCTCGCAGATTTTAAAAACCAGGTTCTGCTGGTCGTCAACGTCGCCAGTAAATGCGGCTTCACGCCGCAATATACGGGTCTCGAAGCGCTCTATCGTAAATATGCACCGCGTGGTTTCTCGATTCTTGGCTTCCCTTGCAATCAGTTTGGATCGCAAGAGCCGGGCGACGCCGCTGCGATCGCGGCATTCTGCTCGACGTCCTATAACGTCACTTTTCCGATGTTCGACAAGATCGATGTCAATGGCCCGGCGGCTCATCCACTCTACACTTTTTTAAAGGGCGAACAAAAAGGCATCTTTGGGACCGAAGCGATCAAGTGGAATTTCACCAAATTCCTGATCGATCGATCGGGCCGGGCCAAAGCTCGTTTTGCATCGACGGCGAAACCGGTCGAGCTTGAGAAAGAGATCGAAAAGCTGCTTTAAAGCTGCATTTTTGCGGCATGTGTCATCGCCTTACTGGCCTTAATTGACAAAGATTGGTAGAGCTGGAACTTCACAAAATTTGCCGGACCGTCCGCTGACAGGTCGAGGCTCGCCGTAAGGAAATTTGCCATGCCGCTGCGGCTCGATATGCGCAGCCCGGATTTCAAAGCTTCGTTCGACTCCCTTCTCGCCATGAAGAGGGAAGCATCCGATGATGTCGATCAGGCTGTTCAGGCGATTATTTCCGCCGTCATCGCGCGCGGCGATGAGGCTTTGATCGCGTTTTCGAACAAATTCGACCGCGTCGATCTTGCCTCGCTCGGGTTGAGGGTGACACCGGCTGAAGCGGAGGCGGCGGTTCGCTTGGCGCCCGCGGATGCTGTCGCCGCTTTACGTTTGGCGCATGAGCGCATCGTTGCTTTCCATGAGCGGCAGAAGCCGGAGGATTTGCGATTTACCGATTCGCTCGGGGTTGAACTCGGCTGGCGCTGGCTGCCGATTGAGGCCGTCGGTCTTTACGTCCCTGGCGGCACCGCCAGTTATCCATCATCTGTCTTGATGAATGCGGCGCCCGCCAAGGTCGCGGGTGTCTCGCGCCTCGTGATGGTGGTTCCCGCGCCCGACGGCAAAATTAACCCGCTTGTCATGGCCGCGGCTCAACTCGCGGGCGTTGACGAAATCTATCGTGTGGGCGGCGCCCAGGCGATCGCTGCTTTAGCCTATGGCACGCAAACGATTGCCCCGGTCGCAAAAATCGTCGGGCCTGGAAACGCTTATGTGGCAGCAGCCAAACGCCGGGTTTTCGGAACGGTCGGCATAGATATGATCGCAGGACCGTCCGAAGTTCTCATCCTGGCAGATAAAACCGGCAATCCGGATTGGATCGCGGCGGACCTTCTGGCGCAGGCCGAGCATGATTCGGCAGCGCAATCCATTCTGATCACGGATGACGCGGGTCTCGCCGCTGCCGTGGAAGCCGCCGTCGAAAAGCAATTATCGACCTTGCCGCGCCGTGATATCGCAACGCCCAGCTGGCGCGACTATGGTGCCATCATCGAGGTGGCGAGCTTGCTCGATGCCGTAACACTTGCCGACCGGCTGGCTCCCGAACATCTTGAGATCATGGCAGAAGATGCCGAAAGTCTGGCTGGTCATATCCATAATGCGGGAGCGATTTTCATCGGCGCTTATACGCCGGAAGCGATCGGCGATTATATCGGCGGCTCTAATCATGTGCTTCCGACAGCCAGATCAGCACGTTTCTCCTCGGGTCTCAACGTGCTCGATTTCATGAAAAAGACATCCATCCTGAAATGTACCTCCGCGAGCCTTGCCGTGCTTGGTCCAGCGGCCGTGACACTCGGAAAATCCGAAGGACTCGATGCGCATGCGCGCTCGGTTCAAATGCGGCTGACACCGTAAACAAATGAGTGAAGCTGATCCGCAAGGACGCAATCGTCTCATCGCGGTTACGCTCGATGAAGCCTCTATCGGGCGTGGCACAGCCGATCAGGAGCATGAACGGCAGGTCGCAATTTATGATCTCGTCGAGGAAAACAGCTTCAGTCTTCCCGATATGGACGCAGGTCCTTATCGGCTGAATATCGCGCTCCACGAGTCCAAGCTCGCCTTCAAAGTTTGCGACGAACAGGGTTCGACGCTGATTGTTCACATTCTGTCTTTGACGCCTTTTCGCAGTATCTTGAAAGATTATTTCATGATCTGTGAAAGCTACTATTCCGCGATCCGCACCTCGACTTCGAGCCAGATCGAAGCCATAGATATGGGCCGGCGGGGTCTTCACAATGAAGGCTCGAACCTTTTGATCGAACGCTTGCAGGGCAAGATCGCGTGCGATCACGATACGGCGCGGCGTCTTTTTACTCTTGTCGCCGCATTGCATTGGAAGGGCTGAAGCCATGCCGGGGCTTGCTGGGGCGCCGTTGCGATGACGGAATATGTCCCGGCGCGGCGCCCGCAATCCGTCCTTTTTGCCTGCACGACAAATGCTGTGCGATCGCCCATAGCGGAGGCTTTGGGAAGACATTATTTCGGCAAGCAGATTTTCTTTGCATCCGCTGGTTTGAAGCGCGGCGAGCGCGATGATTTTGCGATCTCCGTCATGGATGAGATCGGCCTCGATCTGTCCAAACACAAACCGCATACATTTGAAGACCTCGAAGACACGAACTTCGATCTGATCGTGAGTCTATCGCCGGAAGCGCATCACCGTGCGCTGGAATTTACGCGTACGATGCCGGTCGATGCGCTATATTGGCCGACGATCGATGCAACGGCCTTTGAAGGCTCGCGCGAGAGCATTCTGCAAAATTATCGCAATGTACGTGAAAGTTTGACAAAACGTATTATCAGCCTTCTCGATTTCCGGCCGATCGGCACGCTATAATACAGCAGACGATAAAGCAGGCACGACACGCTCGGGAAAGGCCAGAGCCAGCGCCTCTTTCGTCGCCGCGATAACGCCTCGCTCTGTGATCAGCCCGGTCACGAGGCGCGCCGGTGTGACATCGAACGCGTAATTGAGAGCGGGACTTCCTTGCGGCACTATCCTCACCGTTTCGAACCGCCCATCGGCGGTCTGTCCCGGAATATGCGTGACCTCCTCCGAACCGCGCGTTTCGATCGGGATTTCCGCTACGCCGTCATCGAGCGTAAAATCAATCGAAGGTGAAGGAGCGGCAACGTAGAAAGGTATGCCATTATCCTTGGCGGCGAGGGCTTTGAGATAGGTTCCGATTTTGTTGCAAACGTCGCCAGAGGCGGTCGTGCGGTCGGTGCCGACGATCACGAGATCCACATCGCCATGCTGCATGATATGACCGCCCGCATTATCGACGATAATCGTATGCGGGACACCATGCCGGCCGAGTTCCCAAGCCGTCAAAGACGCACCTTGGTTGCGCGGCCGGGTTTCATCGACGAAAACGTGAACGGCGATGCCCGCATCATGGGCTTTATAGATGGGCGCCGTAGCCGTTCCCCAATCGACTGTTGCAAGCCACCCGGCATTGCAATGCGTGAGGATATTGACAGGCTGACCTGCCTTTTTCGCTTGTGCGTCACGAATGAGCGTAAGCCCATGATCACCGATCGCCGAGCAAAGCGCGATATCGTCCGTCGCAAGTTCCGCGGCCCGTGTAAAAGCGCGCGCGCAGCGGTCTTCCGGCTTTTCCGCAAAGAGATGCTGACGCATATCCTCAAGCGCCCAGGCGAGGTTCACGGCGGTCGGCCGTGTTGCCCGCAAAAGCTCCGCGCTTGTCAAAAGATTGGCGTCTGACGGATCGGTGCGCATCGCCAGCGCGATTCCATAGGCCGCCGTCACGCCGATGAGCGGCGCGCCCCGGACGTGCATATTTTTGATAGCGCGCGCCGCATCTGATACGTCAGCGAGAGTCAAAGTCGTAAACTGATGAGGCAGCTTTGTCTGGTCGATGATTTCGACTGCTTTCAAATCATCATGCGGCCAAATCGATCTATGTGGTTTGCCGTCAATAAGCATAAAAGCCCCTCATTTGATTGGCAGGGACTTAATCGCAAAGAAATCCCGGATCAAACCGGGACTTGTTGAAAACTCTTTCTGCTGCGCCGAACCATCTTTCAGCATCCCTTGCAGATGCTGTTCTCGATATGGCGGTTCATACGTTCGATATCGTGGTCGAGCGGCGTCTCGCCCGCTCCCTGCGAGGCACCAGGGTGGGGAACAGTGGCCCCGGTCGATGTGATATTATTTTGCCGAAGCAATGCTGTGGAACGGCCAGTCTCTTGAGGAGGCGATGAGATGGGCTCGGCCAAAACGGCGTTTGCCAAAATCGCCGAGAACGCAAGAGCTGATATCAAAAGCTTCATAAGCGATCCCTCTGTCATCTGCCTTTGAACGTCGCAAGACGCCGGAGGTTTCCTCAGCGGTCATGAGCTCAGAGCCGCCCGGCTGCGTAATAAAACCTTTGCAAAGCCCTTTTCATGCCGCAGTCTATTAATACACAATTAAGAAAAAATGCGCACAAGTATTCGTCGGCTTTTATTCTTTATCAACTGTTCGGGAGACCGCATCGTGGACATTTCATCGGCAGACGCCGGCAAGGATGGCGGCGAAAATAAACCCGCGGAAACCGAAAATCCCAATGTTTCCGCCGGGGAAAATTCCTCTGAAAAACGTCCTTCCGAGGATTCGGGTGCCGGTTCCTGCAACCCTGAGATAAGCAAAGTCTTAGCCTATGGCCCCGCCCAACGTTCGGTTGAGGCCCCGGAAATCAAGGCCCATCAGGCGTTAGAGAACCCGGAAGCTCCGGAAATTAGAGCCGATAAAGATCCCGATAAGGATTCTGCGCCGGAGCCCAAAAAAGACGCGGTCATTGGATCAGCGCTCATTCCTTTCGTGCCCAATGAAAAGGAACAGGAAAAGATTGAGAATACGCCGCGTGCCGATACCCCTCCGCCGCGTTTCGAAACTCTTCGCTCACGCGGCATGCAGGCGGCGCTAGTCGCAGCCTGTGTTGGCATTGCGTGGGCCTGCGCAGGAGCGGTTTTCAGCAGCCATTCCATCAAGACGGCGCCTCAGCAAGCGGCTGGTTTGGATATCGGGGAACCGCATCATCCCGCGGCGGCGCCTGTGGACAGCGCTGAAACACGCCGTCTCGCAGATGAAATCAAGGCTTTGAAAAAAGAACTCGATTCCGTGCGCTCTTTGATGGCGCAGAACCCCGCTCCCGAGGAGTTGCACGCCCTTAAGAAAAGTGTCGATTCCCTTAAAAACGGGTTGGAAGGGACAAAGTCGGAAATAGGGTCTTCGCTCGCACAATTGTCGGCAAGACTCGACAGGGCCCAGCATGATCCTGCGAAATTGCGGGACATCAGCGATCGGCTGGATCACATTGAGCATGCGGTGCCGCTCACGACCGCGTCGATTGCGCCAGTGCCTCCCGAGGCGGCAAAAACGGCGGCGCTTCCATTACCGCCAGCTAAGATGCAAACGGCGGTTCAGCCCCAAAATTCGGCTGTGAAGCAGTCTCCGCCTCCGGCGCAGCCCACGGCGGCCGCCCCCGCCGAGCAGCGGCCGCAGCTCATCACGAATTGGGTTGTGCGCGATGTCTACGACGGGATCGCGCTCGTCGAAGGCCCGCATGGCTCGATCGAGGTCATCGAAGGGGAAACCATTCCAGGCGCAGGGACTGTGAAATCTATCGAAAGGCGTGGATCGGGTTGGATTGTCGTGACCAGCCGGGGTCTCGTGGATTCAGCGCGAAATTAACAAACGTGAACTTGGTTAGCCGCGTTCACACCAAACATCACAACGAGCGACTCTTGCAATCGCAAGACCAGTCTTTCCGAAGCATTAACCGATGATTCCGCGTTCATCTTAACAAAATGGCAAGTCACACAGCTTAATCTCTCTCAAGTTGGTAGACCTAGCGTGCGGCAGCGCAGGGGGAGCGGTCCGGGTTCGTCTTCGATCCGCAACCCCGGGCTTTTTGGAGATATAAATGATTACCGATCTTTCCGTTCCTATCCTCGTGGTCGATGATTACCAGACGATGATCCGTATCATCCGTAATCTTCTCCGGCAGATCGGTTTCGAAAACGTCGATGAAGCCAACAGCGGGCAGGCGGCTTATGAGATGATCATGAAGAAGCGTTATGGCTTGATCATCTCCGATTGGAACATGGAGCCGATGACTGGTTACGAGTTGCTCCAGAAGGTACGGGCGGAGCGTGACCTTGCCGACATTCCCTTCATCATGGTGACTGCCGAGTCGAAGACCGACAACGTCATCGCCGCGCGGCATGCCGGCGTCAATCATTACATCATCAAGCCGTTTAATGCCGCTATCTTGAAAGCAAAGATGGATGCGGTGTTCTCGACCGTCGCGGCGTGAGGCCTGAGTTTCACCATTTGAGCTGGAGCAAGGCGGCGGTAGGAGCAAAACCAGCAGTTTGAATAAATGCCGCGAACGGCTTTGCAAACGATTTGCTGTTGGGTTTTTCATCTCCATTCGATTTAGCGTGATCCGTTTTGAGGATCTCGCCGCGATGAATGCCCGTAATGATGAAAAGGGAATCGAACGATTGTTCGATGGCACCTTTTACGTCTGTCTGCATGGCATCGCCGATCACCAAGACACGCGTCCGAGATGGTGCGTGGCCGAGAAAGGTCTCGGCCATTTTTAAAGCGCGCCGATAGATCGGCGGATGGGGTTTCCCGCCCTGAATCACCTTGCCCCCGGCCTTTTCGTATCGTTCAGCGATGGCCCCGGCGCAATATATGAGCTTTGCTCCGACGTGGACGACGAGATCCGGATTGGCGCAGAGGAAATCCAATCTGCGTTCGAGCATGGCGGCCAGCATTGGATCATAATCCGCGGGCGTTTCCGCGTCGGAATCGAAAAGCCCGGTGCAAACGACATAATGCGCGGCTTCAAGCTTTGTCCGGCGCGGAAGGCGGCCATTGATTTTGCGCACCTCGCGATAAAGCGAGCGATCGTAGCTTGGGCCGATGTTGAAGAGCGGCGCATCGCCGCGCTTGGCTATCAGAGAAGCGATCATATCGCCGGAGGTGACGATCGCGTCATAGGCTTTGCGGGGGATTGGCAAGCGGTCAAGCCTGTAACGGACGGCGCCAGCCGGGACGGGCGCGTTGCTGATAAGGATAACCTTGCCGCCTTTCGCACGAAAACGCAGCAAGGCATCGACGGCCGCCGGATGCGGGCTGAGACCATTGTGTATGACGCCCCAGACATCGCACAAAAGGACATCATAGTCCGCGCTGATTTCGGCGAGGCCGGAGATCAGTCTCGGCGGTGAAATGATAGAGCTCTTTCGATCGTGCACAGAGGGCCGCTAGGCTTCGTACGCTGCCATGTCAAGGGATGCGTAGGGCAGGTCCTGGGCCCTCTTATCTTCCATATATCTCATGCGTGCGATTGTCGCGGATATTTCGGCATTCACTGATAGACGTGCTTGGGCCGATGTTAATTACCATTACATGTCTGGCGGATTTATTCCGGCGGTCATTGCCAACCATTCTTCTTAGTGCCTTATGAAGCCTCTAAAAAGCCGTTCTGCCTTTCTTCAGGAGCACCAAATGGCATCGACTGCCGCCGTTACGCATCCAAACGATCTCGAAGCCTATTGGATGCCGTTCTCGTCCAATCGCTCGTTCAAGCAAAATCCGCGCATGGTGACGCGTGCCAAGGACATGCACTATTACACCGCCGATGGCCGCGCCATTTTGGATGGAACGGCGGGTCTATGGTGCGCCAATGCGGGCCATAGCCGCCAGCCGATCGTCGAAGCCATTCAGGCGCAGGCGGCAGAACTCGATTTTTCCCCGCCGTTTCAATTCGGTCATCCGAAAGTTTTCGCGCTTGCCTCGCGTGTCGCGGCTTTGGCGCCGGGCGATCTCGATCATGTCTTCTTCGCCAACTCCGGCTCCGAAGCCGTGGACACAGCGCTGAAGATCGCGCTTGGATATCATAATATACGGGGTGAGGCCTCGCGCACGCGGCTGATTGGCCGCGAGCGGGGCTATCATGGCGTCGGTTTCGGCGGCACCGCCGTCGGCGGCATGGTGGCCAACCGCAAAATCTTTGGCAATCTGCTTGCGGGTGTCGATCATCTATCGACGACTTACAATCGCACGGAACAGGCCTTTACCAAAGGCGAGCCCGAATGGGGCGGCCATCTGGCCGATGATCTCGAACGGCTTGTCGGCCTCCACGATGCTTCGACAATCGCGGCGGTGATCGTCGAACCAATGGCGGGATCGACCGGCGTTTTGCCGCCGCCCAAGGGCTATCTGCAGAAGCTGAGGGCCATTTGCGACAAGTTCGGTATTCTGCTGATCTTCGATGAAGTGATCAGCGGCTTCGGCCGTTTGGGCTATGCCTTCGCGGCGGAGCGCTATGGCGTCACCCCAGACATCGTCTGCTTCGCGAAGGGCGTTACATCGGGCACTGTGCCGATGGGCGGCGTTGTCGTCCGCAAGGGCATCTACGACGCCTTCATGCGGGGGCCCGATCATGTCGTAGAATTCTTCCACGGCTATACTTATTCGGGCCATCCGCTCGCCTGCGCGGCAGGTCTTGCGACGCTCGATCTCTACGCCGCGGAGGGGCTTTTCGAACGGGCGCGTGCACTGGAGCCGGTTTGGGCCGATGCCGTTCATAGTTTGAAGGGCACGCCGAATATTCTCGATATCCGCAACTGCGGGCTGACGGCTTGCTTCGATCTTGCTTCAAGGCCTGACGCAGTGGGCAAGCGGGCGTTCGAGGTCATGGATAAAGCGTTCCACGAGTTCGACCTTCTCGTCCGCCAAGCCGGTGAGGCCATCGTCCTGACACCGCCTCTCATCGTCAGCGAGACGCAGATCGGCGAGATCGTCGAAAAACTCGGCAAAGCGCTCAAGGCCGTGTCTTAGGCCACTAGCATCTATGGCTCCCGGACCATCTCCGCTCCGGCTTTTCGTGCCAGCTTGATGAAGTTGCGATCAAATGTAAGCATGGCTTCGCAATCGGCCATGCTTACCAGATGAAGGGCATCGGCGAAGTCTAAACCTAGCTCAGCAAGGTCCAAGGCGCGCGACACCAAGGCAGGACTTTCGATACAGACGCGCGGATGGCCGGCAAAAGCGCGGAGCCCATTGCAAATCGCGGCGGGCGTAAACCCATAGACGCCACGCAAGACCCATTCGACTTCCAGCATGACGGTCTTGCTGACATAGACGTCATGACCATCGATAAGGTCTCGTGCTTTCAATGATTGCTTGGAATGGTCGCCGGTCAGGTAGCGCACGATGATATTGGTATCAATCGCGAGCATAGCGCCGCTTCGCTTCGCTTAAAATGGCCTGATCCATGTCCGTGAGCGTTTTGGGTTTGCCAGCATAAGCGAGACATCTGAATACGTCCGCTGGCTTGGTCGGCGTAAACTCCGGCACGGGCCGGAGCAAAACGCCGTCCGGGGTGTTTTCAACCGTGAGCCGCGTTCCCGCATTCCATTGCCGCTGCTTGCGGATGGCTTGCGGCAAGATGACTTGGCCTTTGGTTGAGAGTACGGTGGTCTGCTTGCCCGGTGAGCTCATGGGATACCTATGGTAAGATCAAAGTAAGATAGTTGCTTCGATGCTTAAATCAAGCGTGCTCAGGAGAAGCGGGCGAAATGCGGAAGTCTCTCAAGCAATCTTATTCTTGAGCATACGAAGGCAATTTACAGCACATGACCGAGGTCCAGACGGCGCAACCCGTCCCCAGCAATGCCCTGGAAATCAGC
>Ga0116230_10007626_pt1 | contig 10683 bp, 15 predicted proteins | sample S1TSphfallax_3_FD_88678 | JGI IMG/M metagenome (GOLD analysis project Ga0116230, IMG submission 88678) | Host-associated microbial communities from peat moss isolated from Minnesota, USA - S1T2_Fd - Sphagnum fallax MG | ecosystem: Host-associated > Plants > Peat moss > Unclassified | place...
GAGATTTAAGATATAATATATCTTGTTGAGAAAACTTCACAAGAACACTTTGAAGGTAACACAACGATGAGTGTGATCATAACCTTATGAGAGCTGCTCACAAATTGTTAGACCATCACCTTCATCATAAACAGCAGAGGCAAGGTGACTGTTGACTGACTTCACAACAATTCATGTCAATCAGCATATAATAATTCAAAAAAAAACTTTGGGCAAACCATTATCAGAACATCTGTGTCATGAGTTTCTGTTACATTCCCAGAAGCAATGGGAAGACTCAAGTAATGACACTGTGTGCAGCTCCCAAGAAATTGGAAAGGTCAATAGTACCCTCATTCAAGCTACAACAAGCTTGTGAGGGTAAAGCTCCATGTCAATTAAGACCACAGATCCAACAACGTATATATTTCAGTGAACAGGAAACGAGAAGTCCCCAGCTCTAAAAAACACAGAAAGAGTCAACCAGTCATTTGAACAATATCAACAGTAACATGCATGTTCAATAGCAACAGCAACAGTGACATGGTAGTTGCCAGCTATCATATCAACCATGCCCACAGACACCAGCTCCAAACAGTGGGTGCGGGTCAATGTCAGACAATAACCAACATAATAAGTATCTGTCTGAAGACCAGAATTAATGGGACAACTCAGCCATGGTGCTGGCTTAGCTAAACAGAATATAAAAGAGATGGATATAACCAAGAAACCAGGTAAAACAGAGAAGAAAAGACCAAACATGAACCAAACAAGGAAAGAGGAGGAAGAAACAACATGCAGACTTTCTAAATAGCTACCTAGATCCAAAGAAATATCCACAACAACACTTTGAAGGTAAGAAAACAATGAGCACAACTGTAACCTTATGAGAGTCACTCACAAGGAGTCAGACTATGACCTTCATCATCAATAGGAGTGATGAGCTGCCATGACTATCCATTGACTTCACAAGCACCGAATGGTGTACATAAAAATATAATAATACGTCCAAAATTTAGGGCAAACCATTGGACAAAATCTGTGTGCTGAGTTTGTCACATTTCCAGAAACAACAGGAATACTGAGTCATAACACTGGCTGGCACCCAAGAGACAGAGAACTTGCAGACCAAGAGCATGAGCTTTTAGGCCAACCTCAGTAATAAGTGCCTTGGGGTCCACTTCCCGTGCTCTCAAAGCCTGGTTACGACCGATTGTCAACTTCCCCAACCAGCTCCCTAGGTTCTTGAGAAGTGATCGCTCCTCTGAGCTTGACTTAATTAACTCTGACCGCAACAAAACCTGCATGAAAACAGCCATTAGTTGCAAAAACCACCTAATAAAAACTTGATAAGGTTGAGATCATCCTTCTGAACAAGGTGTAATAACACCATTCCACATCAAAACTCTGCAGAGTGATTCAGGTTTTCATGAACAGAACAAAAGAACTAAATTCAAATGAAACAGAGACTCATCTCCCACTGGAAAGAAAGTTATGAAGCTTCAATACCTTGCAATTTTCATAAGTGGCCTTAACAATCTCCTTCTGCAACCCCTTGGAATTCATTTTGTCTAAGAACTTAAGGTACAGGTCATGGAAATTGGGCTCAATGCTTGCTCTGCCACAAATGCACACAGGTGTTAACAACTAGAAAACTCTTAGCACACTGTACAGACTCCAATTCCCCCCTAGGAACGAAGTATCCCATGCTCCAGCAGGCAAGATAGACAAGCACCAATCTGCTTACCTCTTCATCACCATGTATTGCGCAAACCAGGGATAATATTGCTCTTTTAGGACTTCCAAGCACTCTTTTGCTTTCTGTTCCAAGTTGGCTGTTACAATGTTGTTGATGATGAATGCCACTTTGTCTTGAACATCTGAGGAAGGTGGCTGGTTTCATCAAAATACAAACAGCAATAACCCAAAGTCAGACTTTGATGTCAAGAAACCTCAGGAAACTGAATCAACTCAACATGACACTAAAGAATGCACAATCAGTGTAACACTGAACAGGCCATTAGGTTAAAATGCAGGAGAAAGAATCACACCACAACTTGCGATGGATTCTCCTGGCAAACCAGGTGGTGGTTCACTGAGACAAACTAACCTCAATTGGTGTATCACGCCTTTCTGCAGCAGCAACAAGAGTCTCAATGTTAAGTGCATGTCCAAACCCTGTTGTCACCAATGGTTGTCGTAAGACACCTGTAACAAAAAAGACCTCCAAAACATTAACCTTCAAGCAGTTTATAAGTAACATTACAACTATACCATGAAACAGATAGCTCAAGGAGTTAGATTGACAAAGAAACTCTGATCATGAGGTCATGCAGAAGCTTGTGTTGAGAGTCCCCCTATTTGTGAAACTATATATCTACCTGATGAGCTAGAACCAACCTGTGTCACCACACAACTCAACAGGAGTAAGAAAACAAATCAGTAGTACCTGCAATTCCTGCCCGAGCTGAGCGAAGAAACCCTTGATTTACTGTGGCAGACTGGCCATTTGCTAATGATGAATAGACTGTCCCTTGAGCCAACTGTGAAACCTGCCCACATTGACCATAATCTCATCTGATGAGTATAACATTCCAAGATCTTAAAGAAGGAAACCATACCCTCTCCCAATCCAAAAACCTCCAAACTGGCATGAAGGCATTCAAATCTACACGAGTCTGCAAGCTCAATCCAGTACAGAGGACCACCATATCGAAACTGCAAGAAGATGAGACACCACATTCTCCTGGTAATCCAAACCTACCTTTTGTGCACTACCCAAATCAAAAGTTTGGCTTCCAGCTGCAAGAGACTGTTGTGGTAATGGTGCAGATTGTGTGATGGATGTAGCAGCTTTTACAGACTCAGCCAAGGAGCTTGCACTTTTGAGCCTCTCTTCTTGCAAAGCTGACCGCTGGGATTGAAACTGTAACGGTAAAGGGACTGATGCCATAGCTTGGGACTGGGACAGATTTCCTAGTGTGAGAGGTGTGCCAAGTTGCACAGCAGTACGCAAGATTGTATCTAGTCCCTGAAAAAAGGATCCATCACCATCAATGAGTACTACACATCACACTGACAACTGGAGTTCAACAATTCTGGCAATCATTAGAACACCAGAATTTCACACCCATTAGTCAGCAGAAAAAGACCAGGAAAGATGATAATCAACAGCACAATAAAGAGTGTACCACACATTACAAAAAGGTAAGAATCTTCCAGAACAAGGCACTCCGGGATACAAAGCATGAAAATACATACCTCGCCTGATACAAACTGGGACTGGGAACCTGAGACATCAGATGGCATTGCTGGATCTGTAACCGTCTCAGAAGAATCAGCAGGCATACTAGAAGAAGTCAATACAGGTGGCACAGCATCAGTCGGATGCTGGTCAGCTGGAGTAATCACATGGCCTACAATCTCAGGCTGAGACCTTGGTACCCTTGCAAGGGCTCTCTCAATGAACTCCACTAGCTCTAAATGGGCCTCACGAATGTGAGAGATTTGCAGAATATGGTTGCAGTACTGTGGCCACTCAACCAAGCGATCTTTAAATTGGTCCAGTGCTGCCAATGCAAAGGAAAACATCTGCAGAAGGAAACTTTCTTCATCAGCTGGAATGCTTTAACCTTTCCTCAACCAGACAGAAAATTCTCTGCTTATTCTCTGCTTACACTATCAAGCATTAAAAGGCAGGGATCCAAGAGACAAGTTGCTTCACTTCAACTACCATGAGTACAACACACAGCAAGCAATAGCTGAAATTCCTTACAAAGAGACATGCAGCCCAGAAACTAAAACCAGGAGGGCATACCTTAGAGTCCAAAGGCTTTCGCAATGCATCCAAAACACATCGCAGCGCATGACCCAAAGTAATGGAAGACACTAACTGATGCTTAACAAGTGAACCTGTATTAAACAAACATGGTTAGGATCTCATGTTTGCACCCATAGGCATACCACAAAAGATGTAGAATCCTCATTAACCAGAGTTTTAAAGATATTCCTTACAAATCACCTCTCTGACATGACAAGGACACAGAACAAGCCTAAGTCCGGAACTTCATGAATCAATGAAAAAAAGATCTATACCAAAGAGTACTGCAGTGATCCGTAACTCCCTCTCTGGGTATCTGGGGAAGAAGCGATATTCATCAAACAAGCTTTGAACCATGCATGAAAAAATTGCCTTTTCCCGCCTGTGAAGTTCCAAACCAAACAATCCAGTGAGAAACCTTTAATTTGGAGCAACAAGCAGCAGGAACAAGGCAAAGCTAACTAACATAAAAGAAACAGAAAGATGATAGTCATAAAGGACTAAGATCTGAGAAACCTCTGTAAATTGCTACCATTTTGTCCCTAAAAACCTTCACAATCACTGGACAGGCCTACTAAACAGAAGCAAATGGACTTGGCATGAGTTGAATAAGGTGCATACGAATCTGGAGGGGCCATGTTGAAGCGTTGCAGCATTTCAACAACATTATCAATGCTAAGTTGTCCAATATAAATCCTTTGGAAGTATGAATTTGCCTCCTCTTCGACGTCACTGCTGTAGGTTTCTGCCTGTGATTGGTCTGAGGCCCCTGCACTCATCAGCCGAGGGTTCACACGAATGGCTGCATCCTTGACACGCTTGAGCTCCTCAGCTAGATCTTGAGAAGACACTTGCATTGCATTCACTTGAAGTACCTGCATTGGTTCCATGGCACATTATCATGTACACAACAACAAACTTAAGAGATTCAGTTCATGCTAAATCCCAAACCAAGAATAGACAGACTTCTGAAAGCCAGATTGTCTTCAACTTTTAGGAGCTCCAATTGTTTCAGAAGAGACCAGTTGTTTTGACAACTTTAGGTCAAAAACTCACAGCTTCCAATAATATTTGCTTAACAGAGGCCCATTGCAGATTCCACCTAAGATTGTTCAAGAAAATTCAAAAAGACCTCATTCAACTCACCACTAAAATGGCTGCCCATTTAGGAGGTCTGGCATGGACAAGGAAGCAAGGGTCAAAGTGCAATAAAGGTTAACCTTGAAAAATGTGTTTGTGGTATCCAGGGAGAGACTGATAATTGGCCCCGGCCGTTGACCAGTAATACCAGGTCCAACTTGTTCCTCAACTCGTGCCTCATCAAGTGTTCTTTCTCGCAAGAACTTCAAGCAAGCCTGCAGTCAACTAAGTATTTTTCATGACATGTCTGGTGGCTGCTAGAGATTGGTTTGCACCCAGAGTTATTGTCAACTTAAAGACCCCATACAAAGCTGCCTAATACTGTAAGAGACCTATGAGAACACAGCTTGACAGCCACACCTGAAGGAATGAACAATGAGGAGAAAAGAGACATATGCTGATATCACACCTGGGAATAAGAGATATACTCCTACCTGGAAGAAGGAGTCACGATGAATGGTGAGGTTATCTTGTAACCATTTCTCCAAGTTCAGAAAATCTCTTCGGGATGCAATAGCTGCCAACTCTATAGAGACAGAAAAAGGTGTTGTTTCCAGTACTGTATTCATTGCCTGCAACAGTTATCACAACGATTCCTTAGTGATTTCAAAACAGCAATTTTAATCAAGCATTGAACAGTTTTTACAAGGCATGAACTTCCATCAATAAGGCTAGATGTCATAGGTACCTTCAGCTCCTGGCAAACATCCAGAATTCGAGAGATATAACTTGGATCACTTGCATGCATCTCCACCATAGTTCTTGTAACCATCTCTGGATTCAGGGTCCACAACTGATGCAAGACACTGTTGGTAGTGTTGTTGGCAAAAAAGGTTGGAAGTAGAATAGGGACTATCTCTGATTGAATTGTGTTCCATTCTGTCTGCACCAAAAAAGTTATTATTTCAGTCAGCAACAGTCATTGTTCTCAAACATGACTTTTGTAGATGAGCATAAGATGAATTGAACCCAAGACTGAAATCTCATTTCCAAAAAAGACTTCAGAAATACTCAGTGGGCAATTTAGAGAACATATTGACTTCATGAATCCATCCCTCTTATGAGCAAGATAGAAGATCATCCCCTCATGGTTGTATTGCCCTGTATTTGTTTATCTACCAAAACACTGCAAATGACACAAGTCTCAAACCCTGAGATCAATGCTACTACCAGAAGCCTGACACTAAAACTAGACAAATGGAGAAAAGAATCAGTACCTTAATTTGTGCCAATCCTAAGACCAAAAGCTCAGGACAGTGCTTCAGGGGTAAATCTAACAAAGCACGCACAGACCCAAAATGTCCCATCTCAGCAAGGCAGCATAGAACTTCCAACAAATCCAGTGACAACCACGCATGATTGGGTGTCCCATATGGTAGTTTCTGCCCTTGTATATTTTCCAATTGTGCCTGGCCAACCCACAAATCCCTCATCACTGTAGTCAGTGATATTTGTAATTTTAGTTCAAATACAGAGACCAGAAAAATTGCACACTTGACTGTTAAAAGGCAACAGCATATCATTCAGACCAAAATCTGGCATTCTTCTAGTGAAGAAAAGCAACTTTTCTTGCAACTTTTTTCCATACAACCTTCTGGAACTCAGAGCATCTCTTGAAATGCTAGACATTCAATAGAATAATTAATGCCTTTGTGATAATTAACAAAGGCACAACATCCAACAAGAACACACCTGGTGATTGTTCTTTCAGGAACATGAAACCAGATGGCACCATGAATGCTTGCCAGGCTCATTCAAAACAGTGCAAAGAGTTGGGGTTATAACTAGAATGGTGTGGGGCAAGGTTCAATACATGAGAGGTCAGTATAGAATCCAAATTCAGGAAGCAAGGGAACAAACAACAAAGTCCTCACCTGCTTCCTTGAAGAATGAACAAATGTGAATATTTCTGGGGGGGCAGTAACAGCATGCTTCAAAAAAGATAGTTGGCCCTCGCCATGCCTCCACACTTTCCCACACACTGCTTCCAGGGGAAAAGGGTCCTGCACACAGGAAAGTCCAACATCCAGTGGAGAATTAATTGCAGTTCATGACAGAATGTGGACAATCAAACCTTCAGGCATTCTATCGGGTGCAGATGGCACATTTTACACAAAAGGCAAGTCAACAAAGATGGTAGGGACTCTGTCATCAAGACAAGCACAAGTTGTTGCACAGAAGTTACAGATCTTAGAATAACTATCACTCTCAATTGAAACGACTATCAGCTTAGTGAGTTGGCTACCACTTTCTCACAAACCAGAGTAGTACAAGCTGAACAGTACAAAACAACATTGAATGAAGACAGATTCAGGATAGGACAAACCCACCTTACAGGCCTTGTAATAAATTGTCAACAACAATGAGAATGCCTTCTGATCTGGTAGAGAAAAGCCCTCATGGTCAAGATTCTCCATGACTGACCTCCAACTGACACTTGGAGCCTGCAAGCATGTGTGCATGCAGTCAGAGAAAAATGTATGGCTGCTTCATTGACATACAAATATACAGAACACAGTAACCTTCAAGAACAGGAGCTTGTTGACTGCTGCATCCTGAGAGTCTTCATACTGGAAAAAACAGAACTAGTAGAATCTAGGGCATGTTTCAGTACTACAAGAGGAAGTCATATAAATATACTCAATCACAAGAACAAGAAAGGTCATGGCTGCCTTCATAGTCTCTCCATTTACACTTCTAAAGATAAAAACATGCGCAAAATGCTTTGTCAATCAGAATTACATACTAGTTGGTTGATGGCCTCAAGAAGAACATCCACATCCCAAGTGGTCAACCACACTGAGGAAAGCTGCTCCCCTTTGCAGAATGCTGTGCAAAATGTGTCATGAGAGCCTTGTAAATCTTCTAAACCCTTATATGTGCGGGCAACCATCCCAACAATTTGAGCAACATCGTAATCTGTCAGGGAGGAGAACAGGGAGAAGATCTCCTTGCAGTGTTCCACATCAACAGTGCAGCTGTAACCCAGCTCTTCCAGGACATCAGCCACAGATGTGGCACCTGACAATTGTTGCAGCATGTCTGCAGATGTCAATATTCCAGTCTGCTCAAAGCTCCTGGCACCACCAACATCCATTGCAGGTTCATCAAAGCAGAAAAATTACACCTCTCCACCATTGATAACACACCACTTTCAACAAACAGGCAAGGAACCCTAACATTATCACAGGCCCCATAATTCACATCTGAGGATTGTAAGGGGTGTATTCAAGAAGGGTTAAGGACATAGATGGTGGAAATTTTCAGAAGGACAGTGGTTCAGCATGTACAGATTGTAAATACATGGATTTCCCACAGTCAAAAATCCTGACCACCAGCATCCTCTATGACGTGAGGAGTGCAGTAACCTCTGCTGCTGCAATGGGGGAAGATGATGCCTTCACTGAGTTCATTGCAAGACTAACAATGAAGAGAGCCTAAGTTTTCCCTGCTGAAAGACATCTTATACTGCAGTACAATCCAACAAAAAGGCTTGGAGCAAAGTACCTCAAGCAGTTAAATTCATGCACCTGCTCATGGAGAAGGGGTCTCAGCAACAGAGAGGTGAGTGCATCTGGCTCTAGAGATGGCAAAGCCTTTACAAAGGTCTGCACATGTCTTGAAAGACCCTCACTCTGGTGAAAAGTCCACAATATCTGTTCGATCAAACCCTCTGACAAACCAGGGGCTGAGTTCTGATATATCTCTGAGATCCTGGCTTTGCAAAATGAGTGACCTGCAATGATTTGTCACAGTAACTCTTTCCTGTCAATGCACTGTACAAGAACCAAAAGAACTGCATAAAAATAGCGTTGCAGCAGTCCAAGTGGTTCATCCATATACTGAACTGACTCCTGAACACTTAAGATAACCAAAATGAGAATAATAAACACCCACATGACTGATGAATCCAGGAATGTGGAAAGTGGTGCTGTAACCTGCTTGACTACAACTAAATTCTTCAGCATCTGTCAGCGCAAGGCCCAGTCCAATCTGCTCAGGTAGGGAGAGCTTGAGTGTCTTAGAGAGGTTCTCAAGGAAGCCCTCAGTAACTGAAGGGATGTGTTGCAATGCTTCACAAAACACAGTACCCGAGTTTGGCTGATGAACCAACTTTTTAACCACTAGTGCCAACAAATCCAATTTTACGGGCAACTTCTGTACATCACCCTCCCGCAAGTCAAATTGCTCTAAGCAATTGTGCAGCAGTAACACACTTCCATCTAATCCATAGTCCGCAAGCTACCCCAACCACCCACATACCCACCAGTGCATTCAGGCAATCGGCCAACAAATTTGCATTCAACATTCCTGTTCCCTCATCCCAGTATTGGAACCAAGAAAAACCAAAAAGCAATGCGTACTTCAATCCAACCAACATTGATGGCCTGAAATTTTTTTAGGTCACAAAATTTACCTTCACTGGTACGTATGTAGGGGAGCTCCTGGTATAGTTTAGGGCAAAAGACTGGTTTGTTTTCAAAGGCAGGGAATAGCTAGGGCACGAGAGAATGGAACACACAGGTTGCATTCCTATCATGTTTGTTAAAAATGGATCACAAGAAGAGGAATGAGGATGCAAGAAGAACTAGAATAAACATGAAAACTACCCACCAGCAACAAAGAGGCCATAGACCTAATGCAGAAGAGACATTCAGTCAAGCTTAACTACAGACATTGCTGTCATCCTTCTGCTTATGAAGCCAAACACAGCATACATTCCAGTTAGGTAGAAACAAAACTGAACAGTCTGGGCAATGGCACCACTTTGCAGTACGTTTAGGTTTACCTGGCTAAGCTCCAACGCCAAGGACTTGTAGTTGCTCTTGTTCAGGCTAGCGATCAAAAAGCCAATCTGACTTGCAAGAGGTGACACAAAAGATAACATGATTTTCGAAAGTTAATTCCCTTCCTCCTCCTTCCTTTTGAAAACTTTATTTCCAACGTCAATCCCCTTTAGCCTCCTTCTCTTGAAAAAGAATCTCTCTCTCTCTCCGATGCCAAAACCTCCACTCCTATGCCTGGTTTCTTCCAAGCCAATAAGACATCTTCCAGCCTCTGCAACTTTTCCTTTCCAGCCTCCTACGCTTCTGGTAGTATGACTCCAACGAAACAGCGCTTCCTGGAACTCGTTCTCAAGGAGGAGCTCGTTCTGCATCCGTTGTCAGAACAACACTACCGCAGCAAGCTTCATTCCTTCCTTCCCCAGACTTCGAACCGCAACACTGGCGAAATATTTACAACTGAAATAATGCCAGCCCGTCTCAAGCTTCCAATAACTTAATACCGCAAAAAGGTGCCAAGACTTCCTTTCCAAAGTCCCCGCCCCGCCTTCCGACTTTACGGTTTCATACCACGCCTTTCCTTCGTTCCTCCTCCGACCATGCTCCAGAAACACGGCAAACAATGGATGAAATCTCAAACAACGACCAAAACAAACACAAAAACAAACAAACAAGCTCCAGAAATAGAAGCAGAACCGGAGCTCTAGAGGACCAAAATAAGCACCGTGAAAAGAAACGGAAAGAATGAAATGATGCGCAAGAAGAAGAAATCGAGAGCTACAATCTCCAAAAGCAAAGCAAGAGCGCAGGAGAGATGGAGAGGAGAGGAGCGATGGCGTGCGAGTAATTGCCGTGGTTGTACAATGGAGAGAGAGGAATTAGGGTTTCCGAAGAACAGGCGCAAAACACCGGCTTACAATACACTAACCCACGAGACACAACGGGCATTACGGCGTTAGA
>Ga0116230_10007627_pt1 | contig 10683 bp, 9 predicted proteins | sample S1TSphfallax_3_FD_88678 | JGI IMG/M metagenome (GOLD analysis project Ga0116230, IMG submission 88678) | Host-associated microbial communities from peat moss isolated from Minnesota, USA - S1T2_Fd - Sphagnum fallax MG | ecosystem: Host-associated > Plants > Peat moss > Unclassified | place: USA...
CCTGATTCAACGATGGCGGTCGCCAGAAGCACATCATATTGGCCATCGTAAAAGGCCGCCATTTTGTCTTCAAGCTCGGTCGCTGCCATCTGACCATGCGCGATGACGAATTTCGCTTCCGGCATATGCTGGCGCAAAAAGGCCGCTGCTTCGTCGAGATCTTCAATGCGCGGGCAGACGAAAAAGCTTTGGCCGCCGCGATAACGCTCCCGCAACAAAGCTTCGCGCACCAGCAATTCATCGAAAGGCGCCACGAAGGTTCTGACAGCGAGGCGATCGACCGGCGGTGTCGCGATAATTGACAATTCGCGCACGCCGGTCATCGCTAGCTGCAAGGTACGCGGGATCGGTGTCGCCGATAATGTGAGGACATGCACCTCGGCACGCAACTCTTTCAGCCGCTCTTTATGCTGCACGCCAAAATGCTGCTCTTCGTCGATGATCACAAGGCCAAGATCCTTGAAAGACACCGTCTTGCCAAGCACGGCATGGGTGCCCACAACGATGTCCACCGCGCCGCTCGCGGCACCCGCCTTCGCGATCTTAAGATCGGCCGCTGAGACCATGCGCGACATTTGCGCGACCTTGACCGGCAGATGCGCGAAACGCGTTGCGAAATTTTTATAGTGCTGCCGCGCAAGCAATGTTGTCGGCACGACAACGGCGACTTGCTTGCCATTAACGGCAGCCGCGAAGGCGGCCCGCAAGGCGACCTCCGTCTTGCCAAAGCCGACATCGCCGCAAACGAGCCGGTCCATCGGACGGCCAGAGGCAAGATCATCCAGCACGGCGTCGATTGTGCTGAGCTGATCTTCCGTCTCGTCATAAGGAAAACCGGCGCAGAATTCGTCGTAGAGCCCCGCTGGCGGCACGAGCTTCGGCGCTTCATGCAGCTCGCGCGCAGCGGCGATCTTGATAAGCCCCGCGGCCATTTCGAGGATGCGCTTGCGCATTTTGGCTTTGCGCTTCTGCCAAGCGCCGCCGCCGAGCCTATCGAGCTGGACTTCAGTATCCTCGGAGCCATAGCGCGACAGAAGCTCAAGATTTTCAACAGGCAGGAAAAGCTTGGCGCCTTCGGCATAATGAAGTTCGAGGCAATCATGCGGCAGGCCCGCCGCCTCAATGGCTTTGAGCCCGGCGAAGCGGCCAATGCCATGATCCACATGGACGACAATATCGCCGATTGTCAGCGTCGAGACATCGCTCAGGAAATCCTGGGCGCGGCGCGATTTCTTACGATTGCGCACGAGCCTGTCGCCCAAAATATCCTGCTCGCCGATGACGGCGAGATCGTCCGTCTCAAAACCTTGTTCAAGGCCAACGACGGCAAGCGCGACAGTGCCCTTTTTGAGACCGCGCGCCTGGATCAGCGACGACACAGGCTCAAGGTTTTTGAGGCCATGATCGCCAAGCACATGGGCGAGCCGCTCGCGCGAACCATCGGACCAGCCAGCGACAATCACCTGCTTACCCGCCGCGAGCAAAGCCCGTGCATGATCCGCCGCGGCCTGAAAGACATTGGCGTTTTCGTCATGACGCTCGGCAGCGAAACTGCGGCCTGGCCGGGCGCCGGCATCGATCACCAGCCCTTTGGATGAGGCGGGCACATCGAAAGACGTGACCCGCACGAGCCTCGCGGTCTCTAAATCCTTGCGCCATTCGGAAGGAGAAAGATAAAGCGCATCGGGTTCAAGCGGCTTATAGGAAGAACGGCCCGGATCGGCATCATAGGCACTCTTGCGCGCATCGAAATAATCTTTGATCTGGGTCAGGCGTTCGTTCGCGGCATCCTCGGCCAAAGCATCGAGAATGACGGGCGCATCGCCGGTATAATCGAACACAGTATCAAGCCGGTCATAGAACAACGGCAGCCAATGTTCGAAACCGGCATGGCGGCGGCCTTCGCTGATGGCCTCATAGAGCCCATCGCCCCGCGTCTGGGCGCCGAACCGCGCGACATAGGCCTGCCGGAAATGCCGCATTGTTTCGGTCTTGATCTGGACCTCGCTCATCGGCACGAGATCGAGGCTCTTCAACTGGCCGCTGGTGCGCTGCGTCTCAGGATCGAAGGTGCGGATCGATTCCAAAGTGTCACCAAAGAAATCGAGCCGCACAGGCAGCGGCATGCCCGGCGGAAAAAGATCAATGATCCCGCCGCGCACGGCATAGTCGCCCGTGTCGCGCACGGTCGAAGCGCGGGCGAATCCGTTCGCTTCAAGCCATTGCACCAAGGCATCCATATCCACCGCGTTGCCGGGCGCCGCGGAAAAGGATTCTTGTGCGACCTGCTGCAGCGGCGGCACGCGTTGAAGAATCGCGTTGACGGAGACCGATAAGATGCGCGGCCGCTCCAAAGCGGTCCGCGAGCGCGCGAGGCGCGACAAGACGGTCATGCGCGCCGCTGTCACAGCGGCATTGGGCGAGACCCGGTCATAGGGCTGGCAATCCCAAGATGGAAAATCCATCACCTCGATTTCCGGCGCGGCGAAGCTCATCGCCTCGTTAAAAGCGCGCGCCCGCTGACCGTCGCGCGCGACATGCATAAGCACAACGGCCCGGCGTTCCGCCGCGCGGGCCAAGCCCCGCGTCAGATCCGCGATACAGAAAGCATCGAACCCGTCAGGCACGGAAGCGAAAGTGAGCGTTCCCTCCTTTTCGAGCGAGGCGACGGCGCGTTTGAGATCAATCACGAGAGACGAGGGCCTTTTTCAAGCATGAGCAGAATAGGGATCAGGTTCACGGGCAGACCGGCATGGCAAATGGATCAACCATGAATGGGTTTGAGATGCGTATGAAACGCGCATATTTTTTGAAATAGCCCCGTCGCGAAATTTTGAGGTGTTTCAAATTCGCCAGTGATCCAGCCGAACACGTCTCTGTCCTGGGCTTCCAGCAAGACCTCGAAATCGTCAAGTTCAGCCTCGCTCAATTCCGCGACCTTCTCTTCGGCGAAGCCGCCGAGAATGAGGTCAACTTCCTTCATCCCGCGATGCCAGGAGCGGAAAAGGATTCGGCGGCGGCGGAGATCAAGGTCGGCGCGAGACGCACTCGGCATAGGCTGCACCCATAGGCATTTAGCCCGAGCCGCCTTTTCAGGCAGACTCGAGGTCATGAATTCAAATCTATATAGGCCCGCGGCGCGCGGCTGTCAGCAAAACCATAAGCCTTAACCAAAGGAGCCGCTTATTTGCGTTCAAACGCCGCTTTACGCCGCGTGCGCAAAACCTGAACATAGCCGCGTCCGGCAAGAAGGGAGGCAAGATCTATCCCCCAGCGCTCCGGCACGAATTCCATAAACAGGAGGCCCGGCCAGAGTGCCTCGGGCGCGTCGCGGAAAAATGGTTCGAGGATCAAATCCTCGGCACCCTCGGCATCGAGCTTAAGGGCATCGATCCGCTCGAAGCCTTCCTCCGTAACGATGGTCATGAGGGCCTTGGCCGGAACTCTGACACGCTCGCCCTGCGTATCCGAATTGATCATCCGCATGGAACTTTCGCCACGGTTATCCTCATCGATGAAAAGCGTGATATCGCCATCACGATCAGCGACAGCGCAAGCGATCGCCTTGATTGTCGCAAAGGGGTTTTGACCAATATTATAAACCAGCCGTTCGAAAATTTCCGGCTGCGGCTCAATCGCGAGAATCCGGGCACGCGGCCCGGCGGCCGCCGCGGCGAAAAGGCTATAGCCGCCAATATTGGCACCTATATCAATGAAATTGAACTCCGGCGTCATCCTGGCCAGCAAATATTCCCGCTCTGCCAAATCAAAATATTGCGGCGTAAACAGAATGCGTTTCTCGCAGACATTATGGTTCGGATAGAGCCGCATGCGTGCGCCGAGTGCCTCCACGTCAAGCGGCTTCCCTTTCAGGGCTTTCATCGCCATAGACCGCAGGAAAAAGGCTCTCCTTTTGCCAGCCCAGCTTGCCGAGGCGCCCCGTGTCAAATCCAAAAGCCGGGCAATCGCACCCTGCGGCGCATACCGGCCGAAAGGCGAAAGGTCATTGGAGAGCGTTTTCGCCATTGGATTTGCAGATTTTCGCGCCCGAAGATTGATCTTTCTTTGCTCTGTGTCCTACCATAAGGAATCTTTCCGGAGAAACTGGCGGGAAGAGGGCTGTTCGATTTTAAAGAAGCAAATGCTCCGGGGCATGATCCTATCTGAAGTCATGACCCTGCCTGAAACCTCGCGGATTGTGACCAAATGACCTTCGTCGATGCTCTGGAAGTGAAAGGCCGCAAGAGCGGCCACATCAAATTGCATGACGCGCAAGCCTTCGCGGGCATGCGCGAGGCCGGACGCTTGACCGCGGAGGCGCTCGACCTGTTGGCTGAGCACGTCAAGCCCGGCGTCACGACGGAGTTTCTGGACGATCTCATCTTCGATTTCGCTCTTTCCCACAATACCTATCCGGCATGCTTGGACTATCGCGGCTACCGGAAATCGATCTGCACATCGATCAATCACGTGGTCTGCCACGGCATACCGGACCGCAAGCCTCTCAAGGAAGGCGATATTGTCAATTGCGACGTGACGCTCATTGTCGATGGCTGGCACGGCGATTCAAGCCGGATGTATCTTGTGGGCGATGTGCCGCGCCGGGCCCAACGCCTCGTCGAAGTCACCTATGAAGCCATGATGCGCGGCATCGCCGCCGTCAAACCAGGCGCGACGACCGGCGACATCGGCGCTGCCATCCAGGACTTCGCTGAAAGTGAGCGCTGCTCGGTCGTGCGGGACTTCTGCGGCCATGGGCTTGGCCGGCTTTTCCATGACGAACCCAACATCCTCCACTATGGCCGCCGTGGCGAAGGTGTCACCCTCAAGCCCGGCATGTTCATCACAGTCGAACCTATGATCAATCTCGGCCGGCCGCATGTGAAAATTCTGGCAGACGGCTGGACAGCGGTCACCCGTGACCGCTCCATGTCGGCGCAATTCGAGCATTCTGTCGGCGTCACAGAGACCGGTTACGAGATCTTCACCCTGTCGCCGAAAGGGTTGCATCAGCCGCCTTACAATATTGCTCCTGCCCCATGACCAAGGCCTCGTCCTCCCAAGAGGCCGGTGAGGACGCGCCGCATTACCTCGGTCACCGGGAGCGCTTGCGCGAGCGTTTCCGGAAAGCTGGAGAAGAGGCGCTCGCCGATTACGAGTTGCTCGAAATGGTGTTGTTTCGCGCCATGCCCCGCCGCGACGTGAAGCCAATCGCCAAGGCGCTCATCAGCCGCTTCGGCTCCTTCGCCGAGGCCATCACAGCGCGGCCGGAACGGCTCGCCGAAATCCCCAATCTCGGCGAGGCTAGCATCACCGAATTGAAACTCATCGAAGCCGCCGCCCGGCGCCTGACGAAATCCGCCATCGAGAAACGCCCTTCAATGGGCAGCTTCAGCGCTGTTGTCGACTATTGCCGGACCGCTATGGCCTTCGCAGACCGGGAGCAATTCCGCATTCTTTTCCTCGACAAAAAAAACCAGCTGATCGCCGACGAGGTCCAGGCGACGGGCACTGTCGATCACACACCAGTATATCCGCGCGAAATCATGCGCCGTGCCCTTGAGCTGAACGCGACGGCCATAGTTCTGGTGCATAATCACCCTTCAGGGGATCCGACCCCCTCGACCGCTGACATTCATTTGACGCATCAAATCATCGCAGTTGGAAAGCCGCTGAACGTCTTGGTTCACGATCACCTGATCATCGGACGGCACGGTCATACGAGTTTCAAGGGATTGCAGCTAATTTAGAGCATGTTCTCATCGCTTGGGTGATTCCGCCCATGCGGAAAGCGGTCCAGAATATTGCTCACAACTTCGGGAAGCCAAGCTTTTAAAACTTACCGTTAACTGAACGGTGATAGCATTTCGTTACAGTCAGACGAATTTATCTCGCCCGCTGAATGCCCCGGCTGGCGATGTCTCTTGTTTCAATGCTTCCATAACGTATCAAATCTGAAGGAGTGCATCCGGCGCGCGGTATTGAATTCAATGCGACGAGATCAGAGAACGGAAATGAAAATGGACGTGATGAATTCGCTCCGCCTCCGCCGGGGGACGTTACAAGGATCGGTCATATTGGCTGGGGCCTGCCTTGTTGCCACAGCCACATTCATAGCTTTCATCGCGACACAGCAGGCTCTCGATACATTTTTCATCGCCAGCGCCATCGTATTTTCCTTTTGTGTGGTTTGGCATACGCAGCGGACGGTTAACCGGCTCGCTGAGAGCGAAGCCAAGGCTAAGCGGGTTGCCGGGCACGATATTCTCTCAGGATTGCCCAACAGATTTTTGTTCAATGAATTGATCGACGCCGAGATCGGCCGTTGCGCCCGTAATAAAAATTCTTTCGCGCTTTTTTATCTCGACCTCGACCGCTTCAAAGAAATCAACGATACGTTTGGGCATGATGCGGGAGATCAGTTGATCATCTCTATCACCAGCAGAATTACACGCATTTTGCGCCACAATGACCGGATGGCACGCCTTGGCGGTGACGAGTTCGGCATTCTTCAAACCGAGGTGAAAGACCCCCGTGACAGCGCGGCTCTCGCCCAACGCATTTTCAATGCCCTTGCGGTGCCCTTCGATCTAGGCGAGCGGCAAGTATTCGCTGGTATTTCAATTGGAATCGCACTTTGCCCGCAAGATGCAAAGGATCGTAACGGCCTCATGTGCCTCGCCGATCTTGCGCTTTACAGGTCGAAGCACGAAGGACGCAATCGTTTCAGCTTTTTCGAAGCACGGATGGGCGAGCATTTGCGTTTGCGCAAGGCCATTGAGGACGAATTACGCCAGGCTATCGCTAACGATGGCCTAACGGTTGAATATCAGCCCATCGTATCGGGTGAAGACCAAAACATGGTCGGCGTGGAAGCCCTGGTGCGGTGGAACCACCCGACACAAGGAGATCTATCGCCGGAAAGCTTCATCGGCCTCGCAGAAGAACGCGGTCTCATTGTTCCGCTTGGCGAATGGGTCTTGCGGCGCGCCTGTCTCGACGCAAAGCAATGGCCCCATCTGCGCGTCGCCGTAAACGTCTCGCCAATCCAGTTCCGCCACAAGGAATTTGTGAGTTCCGTTGTCGCGATTTTAAATGAAACCGGCTTGGAGCCTCAACGGCTTGAACTCGAACTGACCGAAGGCGTCGTCGTCGAAGATGCCGATCAAGCAGAAAATTCAATCATCGAACTTCGCGCACTGGGCATCAGGATGGTGCTCGACGATTTCGGCACTGGCTATTCGAGCCTTATCTACCTTCGCCGTTTTGCCTTCGACAAAATCAAGATCGACAGGTCATTTCTGCAAACGATGGAGCCCTCGGGCGAGAGCGCAATCATCATAGAATCGATTGTCCACCTCGGCCGGGCGCTTGGTCTCACCGTCAATGCGGAAGGCATCGAAACGCAGGAACAAGCGGAGTTTCTAAGGGCAAAGGGCTGCCACGAATTGCAGGGCTTTCTCTTCTCGTCTTCGCTGAAGGCAAATGAGGTCGGTGCGTTCTCCCCGAAAAGCCTCGATGCTCCCAGCGGCTGGCGCGAGTTGCCGCGCGCTTTCGCTTAAAGCACGCTTTCGAAGCTTTACGGCTTATCCTTTATCCAAGTTCATGATTTGCTCATTGAAAGCGGAATTCGGCGTCGAACGCCTTGATTTCCGCCGGCTTGATAAGCTTCGAATGTCCAACCCGGACGCTGTGCAAGGCCCCATCGAGCTTTTCGCGCCAAAAGGTCAGAAAGCGGATCAGCGTTGGAAAATCAGGCGCTATATCATAGTCTTGCCAGATAAACGTCTGGAGCAGAACGGGATGATCCGGCATGCGGTAAAGGATTTCGGCAGTCGTCAGCCCATAGCCGCCAAGCTGCTTTAAGAAATCTTCAGATACCTGGCCATTGCGCCTGTTTGCCGCCGTCATTTAGACCTCCGTGCCGGCCACAACGCCCGCCCGCGGATGTGTGTTCCTGATCTCCAGCCCATCTTTGCCTAAGCCGTGCCAGGACTTGAACGATCGAACCTCTAGCCGCATTGCATGCGTTTAAGGTTAAGCAAATGTTACATGAACGTCACGGATAAATCGCAGGCAATCCACATGCCGGACGCCGGAAGAAGAGTCCCCTCAGACAGAGGGAAGGCGCTTCAGTCCATTCAAAGCTGGGCGCGTGTCCACATCGATTTCGATCGCCTCATCGTCGATGGAGCATTCGAGAATCGCTCTACCTGCTTGCTTCAAAAGGCCGCCCGCGCCCCGGTCGCCACTTAGCTTAGCGATTTCCGGGAAAAGCCCTCGCCCAATCAAGACGGGGTTGCCATGCCGCCCTTCTCTGACGGGCACAACGGCCTCGGCCTCGGCCGGCGCGGCTTCGAAACAAGCGATCAATTGATCGATGATCTCCGGTGTCACCAAAGGCATATCGGCCAGAAGGATCACCGCCCCTCTGACATCAGGCGGCAAAGCCGCGATCCCTGCTTTCAAGGAGCTGGAAAGCCCCTCGGCATAGGCGCCGTTGTGCACGGAAAAGAGGTCCATGCCGGCAAGAAGGGAGAGAATTTTTTCCTCAGCATGGCCTGTCACGAGGCAGACCGGGTGGGCGCGCGAGACAAGCGCCGCATCAGCCACATGACAGATCAGGGGTTTGCCATCGAGTCCGGCAGCAAGCTTTGTACCCTCCGGCCCCGCGCCAAAACGCGTGGACTGTCCAGCTGCGAGGATAACCGCCGCGACCTTGCGCATCTTGACTTGCGCTTCCTTTAAGCTGCCTGCGCCGCCAGACGCGGAGGCTTTTGAGCCCGCGCTGCGATCAATTCGCCAATGATGGAAACAGCTATTTCCGCCGGGCTGATAGCGCCAATGTCAAGGCCAATTGGCGCATGGATACGGGCAAGGTCGGCGTCACTGAACCCAAGGCCGCGCAGACGCTCCAGCCGTTTGGCATGGGTCTTTCGCGAGCCAAGCGCCCCAATGTAAAAGCAATCGGACTTCAAAGCAGCGGCCAAAGCGGGATCATCGATTTTCGGGTCATGGCAGAGGACAACCAGTGCCGTAAAATGATCGAGGCGGAGGGGCGGGATCGCAACCTCCGGCCATTCGGCGACGATCGGCACGCCCGGAAAACGCTCTGGTGTCGCGAAGGCCGTACGCGGATCGATTACCGCCATGTCGAGATCGATGAGCTTGGCGAGCGGGGCAAGCGCCTGCGAGATATGCACTGCACCAACAGTGATTAATCGTAATGGCGGGAGATGGACATTCAAAAACCATTCCTGGCCGCCATGAGCAATAAGACCGCTTTTACCAAGGCGCATTTGGGATTCGAGCGCGTTCCGCAAGGGATCGGCGGCGATGTCACCGTCTCCCGCAAGTCTCTGTTCGCCCGAGGCCAAATCCGTCACGAGGACGCAGGCTTGGCGCGCGGCGCGTTTCGCATTGAGGGCGGCGAGGAGATCGAGCCGCATCAATCCAGCCTTTCAAGATAGACTTTGATTCGTCCGCCGCAGGACAATCCGGCGCGCCAAGCGGTTTCGTCGGCCACCCCGAATTCGAGCAGGCGCGGCTTGCCATCCGCGATCACGTCTTGGGCTTCGGACACGACATCCCCCTCGACGCATCCGCCTGAAACAGAGCCCAGAAAGGCGCCCCGCTCATCGATGACGAGATGGCTGCCAGCCGGGCGCGGCGCCGAGCCCCATGTCTCAACCACTGTCGCGATCGCGACCCGCCGGCCAGACTCTCGCCATTCCTGGGCCATGAAAAGAAGATCGTCTTCCGATGTCAGCATGATCTGAAACCTTTCCGGCTTGCCCCGATCCACACTTTATATAGATGGCGCACCTGTTTTGCCGAGCCCTACAGTCAGCGCGTTTCATCCTATTCTCCCGTTCAAAGGTTTGAATGAAGCTGCGCGAATCTTTTTGTTGCGCTAAAAGAATTTAGTTAGGCCGGTGCGCCGGCAGCGGATTTTCAACGAAGGTGACCCATGGCCGAATTGATCATCGGAGGCGAAGCGTTCCATGTCGTGATCGAGGGCGATGAAAAGGCCCCGATCTTATTGCTGTCCAATGCGCTTGGAACCACGCTTCATATGTGGGATCCGCAAATGCCCTCCCTGCTCGAACATTACCGGGTGCTGCGCTATGACGCGCGCGGTCATGGCGATAGCGTCGTTTCGGAAGGGCCCTATTCGATCGCCGGTCTCGGCCAGGATGCTCTCGCAATTCTCGATACATTGGGTCTGGAGAAAGTCGACTTTCTCGGTCTTTCGCTTGGCGGCGTCGTCGGCCAATGGCTTTTAACCCATGCACCGAAGCGGATTGGCAAGGCCGTGCTCGCCGATACCGCCTCTCAAGTTGGTTCACCCGACCTCTGGAACAGCCGGATCCAAACTGTCCTGCAAGATGGCATGGAAGCCGTTGCGCCGGGGATCATCGAGAATTGGTTCACCAAGGATTTCCGCGACAGCCATCCGGAAGAAGTGGCGGCCATTGAGGAGATGGTTTTGAAAACCCCGCCGCAAGGCTATGCGGCAACTTCGGCGGCGCTCCGCGATTTCGATCTGCGCGAGGCGATCCGCTCCGTCCGCGCGCCTGTTCTCGTCCTGGTCGGCCGTCATGACACGACGACGCCCCCCGGCCTTGGCGCCCTGATGACAAGCGCGATACCGAAAGCCAAACTCGTCACGCTCGAAGCCTC
>Ga0116230_10007628_pt1 | contig 10683 bp, 5 predicted proteins | sample S1TSphfallax_3_FD_88678 | JGI IMG/M metagenome (GOLD analysis project Ga0116230, IMG submission 88678) | Host-associated microbial communities from peat moss isolated from Minnesota, USA - S1T2_Fd - Sphagnum fallax MG | ecosystem: Host-associated > Plants > Peat moss > Unclassified | place: USA...
AAAAAAGTTAAAAGTTTCTAAAACATGAACCAAGGTGGCCGAAGGTCACGGGCACCCACTAGTATATGTAATTGCAATATAATAGTTATTAAAACTAATGGATTAATGGAATGAATGTTGAACATAATGTGGGCATGTATTCCATTTTATATACATTCAAGCTAAATATGTAAAGTGATTAAAGTGATGTAATATATGACATTATGATATGGCATATGATATTATAAGGATCTGGTGTCTTCTGCAATTGCTTATTAAACAAATTGAAATATTATTTAAAATATGATGTGAAAAATTAATGTCCATTATTTACATTTAACATGTGTAATTTTGTTGTATGGTGTAAATATGTAGTCAAATTAACATTATTGTAGTCATAACCTAGTTTGATGTTATGAATTATATAAAAAATGTAAATAATAATTGGCATCACACATCATAAAATATAATTTAACATGTACATTCATAAAAACATTCATAGGTCATTTTGTGATGGCAATAGTCATGTACACATTACATGATGATGGCAAGTGGCACACCATGGAACATTTGACAAGTGTTCATTTTATATATGGTGACACATAGCAAATAAAACCCAACCTTTTTTTATAATAAATATTAATTATTGAAATGGAAATTGTCTAATTTAAGGTTAATAAAATATTGACATACGGTGCTAGGTAGGTAGGTAGATTTACCTAGGTATGTAAATAGGTTGAAAGGTAGTTAGGCTTAAGCTATATAAATAGGTTTAAAATAATCTGACTTTATTCTTAAGTTTAACCATTTAATAAAAGCCAAGTTTTTTTTTTGTTCATCTCGAATGGCACTTAGTCTTTGGTTAGTGCAAGGCTATTGCACCTAGTTATATATTGTCCAAAATTGGATTAGAAGCCAAAAGATATGGGATAAAAAATTCCATTGCAAACCTCATGAACCAATTTAGTTGCACATTAGATGCAAGTATTGTATTAGGGTAGACCGGACCGGGGAGGGCTTCATTGATTCTGGTGTCGAAAAACAAGTTGAAGTCCTCCTCTTAGTGCATCTAACACATAAAAAATCATCAAAAACGGATTAGAAACGAAAAAATTATGGCCCCCCAAAGTAAAAGGGGCCAATAACTCAAAGAAAAAAAAAAAACCATTAGACACTACAAAGGCCAGTTATTAAACATGCAAAAACTTCCTTTTATGTTGTTCTACTGCTTTTAGAATTCAAAGATGATTTGTAGAATTTTAAGTGACGCTCCTAGAATAATTTAAATCGTTTAAACTTAATAAGAATTAAGAAAGTTATGAGGTTTGAAAGTAGGAAGGGTCCAAAGAGGAGGGAAAAAAAAGTTTTGTAATTTGGAAAGCTTATTTTTCTTTTTGTTATATGTTCATTATTCTTTTTCCTTTGCACTTCAAAGATGATTGTAGGACATTTTTAATAATTATGATTATTTATAATGAAAATATTATTTTAGTATTATTTCCTAGCTTAAACTATTAATTAACTTAGGATGTTTGGGTATTTGTAGGTTAACTCATGAAGTGTATTTAACACAAATGATTTATCATAAATAATAAGATTCAAATATATAATATTTATTGAATATATATTAATAATTGATTATCATAATAATAATAGATATGATTGCTTATAATAAAATTTAATATTATCATATTAATTAATTCTGAATAAATTTTTGTTTAATCAAATTTAAAAATTAAAAATTCCAAATAAAACAAAATCAAAATTTTTTTATTCCCGATAAAATATTTAAATATATTTAACAAATAAAATTTGAAAACTTGCAAAACATATTTAAACCATGGTTAGTTTAGCCTAATTTAATTTAACCATGGTTAATTTAGGTTAGTCTTCATTAACATGAACTTAACCTTTAGTACTAAAGATACATAGTATTATTATACATAGCCTATGTAAATATATTAAGCATATTAATTTAATTATATATTACATTAGGTCATTATTTTTATGACACATGTCCATGTTGTACACATTTAGTTGTTCATTAGTTGCACACACAACAATATGGCCCAAAAATTATACAATACTAAATTTGTAATTGTAAACATGATTGAAATAATTACAAACAACAACTTGCATGTAAACTAGATAGTGATTGGTTACAAATAACATGATTTCTACTAGTGAATGACACACCCCTAAACTCTTTGATAAACTCAACTACAAGTTTAAAAATGAAAACAACGAAAGGATAAGGAGTTGGGGGTACATTCCTTAGTTCACAACATTTCGGGGGAAAAGAAGCGTGTTGGACCTCTAGGATGAGGGTTAGGTTGAATGATAAACAAGTCAATTATTCACACAGATTCGCACAAAACCAAACAACAAGTTGTTTAGTGTGTAATTAGAGCACTTTTGGTGCACGGATGAACCATGGGCAAACATGCACTCACAAAACTAATTACGGCCTGAATTTGGGGGAAGGCACCACCTTGCCCCTTATAATATTTTCTATGCATGGCCACGGGGCTTACACCCAAATGTCATTTGTCCCAAAACTCCCAAGTTGAAAATCTCGAAATTCCCAAAATTAGGACTCTTGCAACTTTGGATGCCCATAACTTCTTATGCAAACTTCTGATTATGGTGAGGTCTAAAGAAAAGTTGTAGCCCTCATCAAGATTTTTTCAACAATATGTGGCACGCCATCCGCACACAAGTAAATTAGACGATTTTTGACTTTTAATGATCGAAAGTTAAATTGGTTAATTTGATTCCCAACCCTTTTTTTGGCCATAACTTATATTTTAAGTACCCAAATGGGCCATGCGAGTCAATTTTAGACATCTACATCTCAAAAGCTTTTCTATGGTATAAGAACTCTTCAATCAAATGATTTGTGACCCTTGCAATTGCCTTTTGAAAAATCAGGAATCCATAAGGACTCTAATTCCCAAAGTGGGAACCCACTTGGAAGTGTGTGGGTTCATTCCCTCACATTCGCCTACACTGCCATGAACATGAAATGTGACTCTCAGGCTTCATTCTTAGCCTACATTTTTGCAAGCCCTTGCCTTGGTCGCGAGCCCAAAGCTAGGGTTGTGACAGTGAATGTGAAATTCATTTCATTGTGAACTTACGTAATTAATTAATGATATGATAATGCATAAAATTTGAAATATACATGTTTATATTTATGAGATGACATAATATATCACAAGTTGAAATATTAGTTGAGTGGTTAAGGAGTTAATTTATGGCTATGGAAATGAGGGTTCAATTATTTTTAAATGACATTCCAAACTTGGTTTAAATGATTACAACATGATTACATGTGTCCTAACTAATTATAAAATGGCCATGTATTTTTTATTTTAAGTGTGAATCCACACATATTTTTGGACACAACTTGACACCATGTGATGTTGAATTGTTTGAACAAGTTGTTCGACATGACTATAGTGACCATAATCATTTAATGCAATATGATTATAAATCCAGTTATAGACATAGTTTTTTTTTTCTAAAATTTTATTAATGAAACATTCAATGTTGTAAAAAAAAATTCAATTAAAAGCAATCAATGAAGAGTGGGCTTTCCTCTATGCACGCAATGTCCAATCAATTTACAAATCTCCACAAAGTTCAAATTTTATTTCCCTTTCACAAAAAAATTCAACCTTTTTTTTATGATTTGGTCAATCTTGTTTCTCTATTTTTTTTTTGAGTCTATTATTATTTCCTTTAAATCTATTATTGGTTTTCTTGAATTTATCGTTGAAAATTTTCCATGACAAAAACAAATGAAATTGTGATTCTTGAAAGTGTTAGAGGTGTGGTGAAGATATTCATGGACTAAACACGAACTTGATAACCAACTTGTTAGATGTTGATAGTGTCCACCTACAATGTGATAATGACCTTATAGAGAATGATGAGATGCATCTTGTAATTATTGCAACTCAAGTTCATAAATGGAAACCATACAACATGAATTCAATTTGTTGAGGTTATATGATGTAGTTAATGATAATTCTTTTGTTTGATCTTAAGAACCCATAGATGTTTTGTAATATCATTTGTAGACCAACTCCACAAGAAATTAGTAACATTCATAATTAAAGCTCTGTTTTGTGTAAAAAACTCATCAAATATAATAAAAAAATGACAGTACCCCTCTGCAAATGCATATTGATGTTGCACATGCTCGTTTGTAAAAAAAAGTTAAAATTAACTAACATTGCTACAACAAAACATTTTGAAATAGATCAAAGTCAACAATTAGGGAAGAAAAAGGTTGCATCATCTAAGTTTGTAATCACAAAAAAATTTGGTTCAACAAATCCTTACAAGTATGGTGATGATGCACAACAACGGTTTATGGAAGATTTGGTCTTTCACATCTACAAAGGATATAAACCTTTGTCAACATGCAAAAACATTTAGTTGTAGAGGTTAATTTTTTGCCAAAATCCTCATGTCAATTTTCCTTCTCATTCAAATATCATGGATCATGTTTTACCTAAAATGGTCTAATTGCATGTGCTACCTATTTTGAAACTACAAACACAATTTTTATAAGCTTTGATTTCTAAATGTCCATATGTGGGGTAAACACTTTTGTGTTGGTGATTAACTATTTAGATGAAAGTTGGATCCAATGGCATGTTACTATAGGATTGTTTGAAATTCAAAAAATTAATGGTAGTGCCATGGCTTTACAACTCCAAAGTTTGCTAAAAAAATTTGGATTAATCCACCATGTTCTTACCTTTGTGAAAGATGAGATTCATGGTTAATTTGGGATCCATGACTACAACATTGCGATCTATTGTTGATTATGAGCCTTTGAAGATGTTGTGGGTGTATGAAAGTACTTGTATTTGGGTGTGTCATATCTTAAATTTGTTAATATGTAATAAATGATGATAAGGTTTTTGCAACACTAACTTTGGTGAATATGAATGAAAGATGTTTAAGCTAAATTGTGAAAAATGATTACATAAATAAAGAAATCAAGGAAAAGGAGGCAGGAGTGGGAGAAGTCATACATGCATAATGGGTTGTGACCTCTAAAGTTAAAAACTTTCATCAAAACAAGGTAATCATGTTTGAAAAAACTTTGGAGTTCAAAACATCAATTCTATTGTGTTATGGCAAGTATAAAACATTGAGTTTGTAGCCTCGAATCCCAAAGGCCCAAGTGTTGGCCATTACTAAAGTTGTCATTATGTGTTTGAATTTGGTGGTGTTTGCATGTGTGCCAAATCAATCCAAAGGTCATTAGTTGTTGTTTGATACCTTGGTAATTACAATTAATCTTATTATGACCATGGAATTTCAATCATATCCCCTTGTTGATAAGAGTGAAACTTGTGATCAGTTTGATGTTAAGCTCCAAATGTTGAACAAAAACATGCAGTAGGAAGTGGTGAGGGTGATCAAACCTTTTTTGTAATTTTTGAAACCATTTGATTATTTCCAAGTTCATAATATGCTGACATTAATGTTGGATCCCCACTACAAATCCTTGTGGGTTGTTTAAAATTATGGTGGTTCTGCAAATGTAATCACCTTGTGTCTAAATATGATTTGACATAAATCATCCCATTTCCGATGACAATTTTGGAAAGGTTAAACCCCTCTATCCAAGCATAAGTGGTTGCATTAGTTGATGGATTTTTTGTCCAAGAAAAAAAAACCAACGTGTTTGGTGTTGGGGCATCTATGGAAAAAAATTATGAACATTGGTTACATGGAATTATTTATATTTAAAAAGTTAAATATACCTTCATTTATGTGTACCTTCATCTATGTGTAGATCCACTTACATGGTGGAAGACCCATGAAGGTCAGTTTTGAAATGTTGGCTTCCTTGCTAAACAAATTCTTGGGATTTTTGGGTTTCAAATTGAAATTGAAAAAATATTCAACCTTGCTAGTATTTGATAGCTCTAAACATTATTGTTTACAAATCCAAAATTTGGACTAGATTATCACTATCATCAACAATTGGCCTAATGACCCTTGCTTAAATTGCACACGAAATGCGGACCTAAAATATTATTTCAAGACTAAAATTAATTAAATTGAGGATAATTATGAGTTGATTGAAGAAGCTAAATACTTGTAGGAGTTTCAAGGTGACAAGGGTTAAGTAATTCACATTAACCTTAAACCCAAAAAAAATAAATTTATGGCATTGTTTTTGTCTAAATGACCAAATGACCTTATTTTATGTTTGATGTGGTAGGTTGGTGATTTATAAACTAGTTTTTGGAGCACAACAAGTTGTTGGAGTTTTTTGGTTTTTCGGGCTTCTATTTTGTGGGGTTGGGGTGGTTTTTGTTTGTGTGAATGTTGCTTTGTTTTTTGTAGGTAGCTTACCAAACAGTGGGTGGGGTTTTATAAGGAATCAGGGTTCAATTCCCCTACAAGTTACTATATGTTTTTTTGTTTACACATTCATGTTCAACTTGTTGTTTATAATTGTTATACATATCTACAAGTTACTATGATTTTGAAAATCGGCAAATGCATATTGAACAATGAAAAAAAAAATCATGAATGCATAATCAACATTATTTAAAAAAATCAATGGTTTATTTGGATGCATATTTTTATACTAAGAGGAATTTTAAATTTTGTTTTATTCATATCATGTGGATAGGTCTAAAATCCTATAACTAACCAACATTAATTTATACATAGGTAAAGGCTAATTTTATTACCTACTACCAATTCACTTGGTTGTTAATAGGTAGGTAATAAAACAATGCAATGAAGCTAACCATTGTGGTTAGTTAAGGAACTAGAACCCAACAAAAAATTGTTTTTTAACCATTTGCCATCCATCCTTTATGGTGCACTATTAATGCTAGTTCATTATGGCCTGATTTTATGTATAAATTAATTTATGTAAGATCTTAAAGCATGATTCACACCTAGTGTTAATGAAATTTTGTTTAATTATGCTAACACTAACATAACCATTAAAATTGACACTAACATAGTCGTTATAATTAACATGTTAAGTATTGATGGTGTTTTATCAACATTGCATTCTCACCTACAAATGTTGTTACATACTTTTTTTTTTAATAGTTATTTTAACATCATGAAGGATTCACACCAAAAGTGCCTTAAAGGTATGTAACACCATCAATCATCGTTTTTTTGACAAAAGTTTGACACCTATCATCATCATTTTTGGGGTGAAAGTTTACATCATCTTAGAGCTATTTCTTGGCATCTTCTCTTCAATTACACCATCGTTGTTGTGTCATTGTGCCTTCATCGCTAGTGCACCATTGTTATTATGTTATTGTGTTATTGTGCCATCGTTGTTGTGTTATTGTGCTATTGTGCCATCATTGTTGTGTTCTTACATTGTCATGCTTTCCTCACTATTATGTTTCATCACTACTACACCATCATTATTATGTTATTGTGTTGCTACTGTAGGAGTTGCACCATCGCATTTCTTCGACTTCTAATGCATTTATAACCAACTATTACAACTTTGGCAACTAAGCTGTTTATTTTCTGTTTTCTTCAATTTGAATTTTCTTGTTTGGTTTTCTAGTTAACATGATCTTCATTGTGTTATTATTGGAAAAGTTAGGTTGTTGTGGCCTCATTGCTACTCCACCATCACATGTGTGCCCTTATGATGGAAGATTTCGAGCTTCTAATGTTGTTGTAATATTTTGTTTAATTTTTTTAATCAAACTCCTACAACAAATGATCACTAAAGAAAACGTGGATACTTTTTCAAGTTTAAATAGGGTTCTTATGAGCCACACTAACATAGCCATGTCCAGTAATTTCAATTTGTAAGAGTTGCATCAGGGATATTCGAGTGTGATGAGGTTATTAAGGGTTTTTGACAACTTCATGTTAAAATAAGGGATGATGAATGTGCATGGTTGTATAGGGGGGTTGTTTTCTTTTTTTGAAATACGATATTGGTGAATAAGGTGTTGGGTCAGTTTTTTTCTTCAACAAAAAATTAGTAAACCATAGTTTTAAAACCTAAATGGCATAATTAAGGGTGAGAAATCTTTAGTGGGTTAGGGGTAGAAGTAAACACCAAATTCATGGTGTGCAACAAAACATTGGTCTTATTTTAATATTTAATAAGTAGCAAGGGTGTTTGAGATTCATGAAGTTGGGGAGGGGGTGTTAATGAAAGGTCTAATATAGATAGAACAATTTTCAAGCCTTATAAACATAAGATTAATTCAAAACAACTTAATGATTAATTAAACATGGGGGATAGGGTGGTAATGGCAACATGGGTTTGAATGAAACATTTATTTAGATTATGGATAAATTCAAGGAGGAGCTGCAATTACATGTTGAGTCTTGGGCTACACCACAATGATAGTTCATAATTGTATGAAATTTAGGATGTGTCAAATGTTGTGAACTAGGTAGTCCACTTTGTTATTAGGAGGTAGTCGATGAATTGGACTGCGCAACCAACGATAATGTCCAACACCGGGAATTGAAAACCATGCAAAGATGGAGGTGTCTTCAGTCTTGGAACAACCTTCATATACGATTTCAAGTTCATCATTAGAAGCGAGGTCGACTTATAACAAAATCACCAAGGTGCGAGAGTTCGAAGAAATGCGATAGTACCAAGCTTGAGGGAGATCGACTTCAAGATGGGCACACACCTTTCACGGTTCGGGGTCTTCATCATGAGGATGTTGCATCAACGTCAAATCTAAAGATGACTCCATAACCGGTTTTTCATTGACTTATGCAGCTTAAGGCCCATAAAATGTGACCATATGTGATGCCATAATTTCAAAGATAAGAGAAAAAATCTTCAATCAAAATCAAATCGACAATGAATCTGTGGAGGACTTGTGACATTGAAATGTGCGATCGTAATTAATAGGTCAAAAGAAAAGGGAAGAAATGTGTTAGTAACAGCCTAGAACCATTGTAAAGTAAAATCTTAAGATCAAAGGAAAAAATGAAGGTTTAAGTAAAATTTGTTGGGGGGGAAATGAAAAGAGGTGAAAAATAACTTCTCCTTCTACTTCCATTGACACCAAACATGGGAACCTTTTCCTTTTCCTTCCATTGGCCACCAAGCATGGGAACCTTCTCCTTCTCTTTCCATTGGCAACCGAATTGGGATTTTCTTTCACCTTCTTCCTTCTTTTTAAAAGGGCAAATTTGGATCATTTAGAGCTCTTTATTTCCGGACATAATTTTCAACTCAAATTTTGAGAAGACTTGTTCCCACAACCTTCTTTGGTAGGAAAAGAATGATTAGTCTTGGTAGATGGTAGAAAGAAAAAGAATATATTGGATGTTGTAGTTTTGAAATAATGGAAGTGAGTAAGGATAGTCTTGGGAGCTTGAAGTCTTGGATAAAATTTTAAAACCCTTTTGGGTTTGGTAGCATAACTTGTTACTGGTTTAGCTATAGAATTTAACATTTGGTAGAAAGGTGCACCTCGTAGTTAGCTTTCTAAAGAGCTAAGGCAAGTTAGATTTGAATAACATATGCGTTAGGAATAATATTTTAAGTGACTGGTGGTCTGCAGCCAAATTGAACATGGTGTTGAACCCTTAAAATTTAGTTTAAATGAATGACAATTTAACGTTAAATTCTAGGATTTGACGTGTTTGAGCTTGGAAAATTTATTTATCAATTTTAAATCATGATTAATGCATAGGAAACAAACTACTTGGTTTCAACTACAAACACAATTTAACATCTAGAAATACACTTGCATTTTTCCTTCACGGTAGCATATGTACTTTCAAGTATAGTCACCTCATAGAACCAAAAGTAGAAGGACAAAAAGTCGCCTCATAGTTCTCCAAGAAAATTCCATTAAAGTTTATATGTTGGTTGTCATAGTTTTTCATCAACATCACATGATAAATATTTTTAGTTTATCCCCTTAATTACTTGGGGCATTGGGTGAAACCAAGATCTATTGTTTTGTTTTCAAGGTTTTTATTAACAAAATATGATGATGATTATTGGGTGCAAAATTTCACAATGAAAAAAAGGATTTTGTTTGACATTGCGAATCAAATAAGACCTATGGTAACAAAATAATTCACAAAATATTGAAGTTCAATTCCTATAGGAATCCAAGTGGCATGTGTAATTTACAAGTTAGTACATGGTGTTAATTTTTTTATTTGTTCAAAATTGTTTATTGTGGGCAATCCATAATTTATTTTGTTCTTTATGAGGTTGTTTATGCCATCAACAAGACCTACAAGAGTTTGATTTCATGGCTAGAAGGAGACAACTTGCAAATTGTCACGGCAAATTTCAAGACTTGGTTTGGTTTACTTTTTGTGCAAGGTGCCATTGATCGAACGCATGTTTCCATAACCAATCCTTCAAGACCTTTTGATGAGGATTATTTTTACCACAAGATAGGTGGGTATAACATTATTGCCCAAGCTATTGTTGATATTAAAAAAAAATCATTGATTTGTTTATTGGGCATTTTAATAGCATGAATGACTCTAGAGCATTGAGGTGGTCTTCATTGTATAGACATGCACAATATCAAAGCCTTTTTCATCATGATAGAAGCATAAGTGAACCCCCCCCCCCCCCCCCCCCCCCCCCCCCCCCCCTATTTCGGAACGCACAGACTTTTTTTATTTTCAACATTTTCCATATAAAAAAAAAAAAGGAAAAAAAATAACATT
>Ga0116230_10007629_pt1 | contig 10681 bp, 8 predicted proteins | sample S1TSphfallax_3_FD_88678 | JGI IMG/M metagenome (GOLD analysis project Ga0116230, IMG submission 88678) | Host-associated microbial communities from peat moss isolated from Minnesota, USA - S1T2_Fd - Sphagnum fallax MG | ecosystem: Host-associated > Plants > Peat moss > Unclassified | place: USA...
CATGGAAAAAAAAATAGATAAAGCTCGGGAAATTTTAGGCAAAGAGATGAAAGACGCCACCGCTTCTAAACGCCTGGATGCTTTCAAAGATTTCAATCAAACACACGCACTTGAGCTTGCCAATTATACAAGCGAAATGGTGCTTGTCCTGACGCACCACAGCGGGCCGGGCGAATATGGTGAAAAAGGTCGCACCCCGGGCGCCACCATTGAAGTGGCGGCATATCATATGGTCAATGGACTACCCGACTTCAATCTGGTTGAATCCAAAAACACGATCGATAAATAAAAGCCTACTGCTCAGGGGCAAAAGCAAAACCGTCGCCACCACGGCTCTGGACAAATTCACAGGCCAGATCGGAGCGGGCGATAAGCTCCCGTGCATCTTCACCATGACCGGGGAAATAAGTAATACCGAAGCTCAAAGTAATCGGCAAACGGTGCCAGTTGTGCTTAAGCTCGACAGTGTTGTTGAACAAAATGCGCGAGCGCTCGGCCATGATAGCCGCGCCCTTACCGGGCGTCTCAGGCAATACCAGAATGTAGCGATCATCAGCGAGACGACCGACCATATCAATATCGGTGCGTGTCACTTTGAGCAAAAATTCGATCACCGTAAATACAACTTTATCAGCCGCAAGCTCGCCATACTCCGGCTCAATACGCTCAAACCCGTCTATACCGACCATAATCAGCGCTGTTGGCCGATTGTAGCGCTTGGAGCGCTTGAGTTCATGCACCAACTTACGGACCAGATAACGCAGGTTGTAACAGCCTTCGAGGCCGTCGTAAAAGGCAATCGCCTCAATATCTTCCTCAGAAAAAACAGGCTCCTGCCCGGGTTTGACATGGGCAAAAACGTCGCCGGGCTCGCGCTGCGAAGGCTGAGCCGCATTGCTCAGGGCCGCCATTTTGGTCTCGGTCCAGACTTGATTACGTACATTGGACACCGCCCGGTGAAAAGCACCATCGCGGATAAATGTTCTATCGGGAGCTCGTTCTTGAGGCATATATACTTACTGTTCCCAATGTAAAGCGGTGAGAGGGTGAGAGTCTCCGTTTTTCTAATACCCAGAATACAAAATTTCTAAATCAACCGACCAGTTCACCGACAAAGGTTAATCTGCCGGTTCTAAATTTTCCGGAGCAATAAGATAGAGTCGCACCATATTCAGTGCTTCTTGAGCAGTGCGCCACCGCACCTCATAACGACCGAGACGCTTGCCCAGACGCAGTGTTTTAGCAAAATAGCGCTCCTGGCCGTCCGCACCACGAGCACTCAGACCAAGGTAAACAAGACCGATTGGTTTGGCTTCGGTACCACCCTCCGGTCCGGCGATACCGGTAACGCTCAAACCCAAGTCACAGCTTGTCATCCGCCTGATGCCAAGAGCCATAGCTCTGGCACATTCGGGGCTGACCGATCCTGGCCCCCGTAATATGTCATCGCTCACGCCCAGCACTCTTTGTTTGGCCTCATTGCTGTAAGTGACGGCGTTGAGCATGATGTAACGGCTGCTACCGGGGATGTTAGTCAACCTTTCGCTAACCATACCGCCGGTGCAAGATTCAGCCAGGGCAATGGTCAACCCCTTTTCGACCAGCAGCTTGCCAACAACCGATTCCAGAGTATCGCCGTCTTCGCCATAACAGCGTACACCGCTTCCTGCCTTAATTTCATCAATTACAGGTTGAGCCAGAGCCTGGGCTTCAACCACTGTTTTTGCTTTGGCAGCAACTCTTAAACGACACTCCCAGTTACCGGCATAAGGAGCAACGGTGGGATTTGCCAGATCAAGCAAATGGGCAAATTTTTCAGCCAGGGCCGACTCACCTATACCGTAATGCTTCAATTCTTTGGACCAGATTGTACCGCCGGCATATGTCGACTCTAGGTATGCGCGGGCAGTGCCGGCCCACATACCTTTCAACTCGCTGGGCACACCGGGAAAAGTCAAAACAGTCTTGGGGACGGGTCCTTCTTCCAGACCGAGATGTGCCAGTTCAGCTGGGCCCAAACGCCAGATAATACCGGGAGCCGAACCAACCGGATTGGGCAAAATCTGGGCACCGCGTGGGCGCATCGCTTGCTTGGCATTGCTTTGCGGCATGTTGAGACCGCGAGCCGCAAACAAACTGGTAATAAAATCCAGGACTTCTTGATCAAGCTCCAGCGGAGCATCAAAAACCTGGGCGATAGACTCGGTTGTCAGGTCGTCGGCCGTCGGACCAATGCCACCGGAAGTTATCAAGACGTCAGAGCGTTTAAGAGCAGTGCGCATGCATTCTCTTATCCGTTCAGGATTGTCGCCTACAGTCATCCTGTAAAAACAATTCAGGCCCAGCATAGCTAATTGCTGAGCCAAAAATTGAGAATTTGTGTCGAGCACATCGCCCAAAAGAAGCTCGGTGCCAATGCAAAGAACTTCAGCTACTGCCACAGCTATCCTTTTTTAGTGATGACCGCCGGCCGCTGCCGGTGCTTCGACCTTATTTACGTCATAACAAAAACAAGCCCAGAGGCCAATAGCCAAAACCGAGCTGGCAAAACAGCAAAAGAAAAAGATTAGCCATTTTTGTGAGGGGTCTGAATGCGCATGTCCCTGCATAATTACCGAATCTCCTTCATATCCTGCTTTTTCTATAGTATAAGCACTTGGCTGCCGGTCTAAATAAGAAACGTCAAAAGCTGTGAGCTTTACGTAAAAAATCAATGACAAGATTTAAATCCAGCGGCTTCTTGGGCATCGCCACCCCCTCGACCACAAGCACTTTACGCCCGACGGCCATGCAAGCAATTACACCCTTATATGACTCGCCTTTGGGATCTTTCATCAAACCAGTCTGATAACAGAGCTGGTGGCCATTTATGTCGACCTTGCCCTTTTCGTTTATAGAGACAAACTTGGCCGTAACGCCAGGAAACATGGCCAGTCGGTCGTATGTCTGATCAATTTCTTCCAATGGATCGGGATCACTGTCGGCACTTGTATAACTAAATAAGTCAAATTGCATTGCTTGAGCTTTTTCATCAAAGGCGACGAGAGAAAGGCCGGCAAAGCGAGCTGCACATACCGGGTGAAAGCCAGTGGTATCGCCAAAATCAGCAATCTTTTTGAGAGTGCCTCCGATATAAACAGGGTCGACAGCGTCAAGTGTCAGGCGTCGCATCCAACTGATGCCAAAGGCGCCCCCCAGAGCCCCGGTCACTATTGTGGCAGCGGCAATAAATGCAAAAAGCTTTGCCCAGACCGGTATTTGGCCAGGAGGAAGTGCCTCCGGCGCAAGAGTGGTGCCCTCACTCTCGGTCATTTCGATTGAGATTGCATGCGCATCTGGAAAGATTTGAATGTATTTACGAGCAACAAAGCAATAGTCATGGGACCGACACCACCAGGCACAGGGGTGATCAGAGAAGCTTTTTCAAAGGCTGCCTCAAAATCGACATCGCCTTTCAAGGCCGAGGTGCCATCACTGTTTTGCACCCTTGTTGTGCCTACATCGATGACAACCGCTCCCTCTTTTACCCAATCGCCTTTGACCATTTCAGGCTGACCACAAGCGGCGACCAGCACATCAGCCTGCTGGCAGACTTGAGCCAGATTGTCTGTTTTGCTGTGACAGATTGTCACTGTTGCATCCTGAGCCAGCAGCATCAATGCCACAGGCTTACCAACCAGATGAGAGCGACCCAGAACAACTACATTTTTGCCTTTGACCGGCACTTTGTAATAGGCGAGAAGACGCATGATACCCATCGGTGTACAGGGAAAAAGCCCTTCGTCACCGCGGGTAAGACGACCCAGATTGATGGCTGTCAAACCGTCCACATCTTTAGCCGGATCAATTAAAGCAAGCAGCTCTTGAGTGGGCAAATGTTTGGGCAAGGGTAATTGCACCAAAATACCGTCGACAAGGGGATCTTGATTGAGTTTGTGCAATGTGTCTACGACAGTTTTTTCATCGACATCTTTGTCGTATTGCAGTAAAAAACTTTCTATACCAACATTTTTGCAAGCGGTGACTTTGTTTTTGACATAAGTGTGAGAAGCCGGATTGTCACCAATTAAAACCACCGCCAGACCGGGTTTGCGCCCGTACTGAGCAGTTGCGGCCAGGACTTCTTCTTTGAGCGCCTCGCGCACATCTTTGGCAACCAGTTTGCCGTCGATTATTTTTTTAGAAAGCACAGCTTGTTCCACGGTATTTCCCACATAAAAAGAGTGTCCAGAAGGCGGCTGTCCTGTGCGACCTGTAATGGTCGAGCATTTTGCCGAATGTAGACAATCTACCAGAAATGTTGATAGCAGTTGTTTAAGTCAAGAAAAGACTGAGGGGCATCCTCTTCGCCCCCCTCTCGAAGAAGCGCGACAAGGGGCACGCCCGGCTGAGTTTGCTCTACAACAGTACCGATCTGCACAAAAGGGAAATGAGCTTCAAGAAAATCAATTGAGCGGGGATCGGCGCAGGCGACAAGCTCATAGTCTTCACCGCCATAAAGAGCCAGGCTCAAAGGATCTAAATCCAGAGCCCGGGCTCCGTTTTTGAGATCGGGATGAAGAGGTATTTGATCTAAATTAACTTTCATTGAAACATTACTGGCTTCGCAGATCTGGACCAGACAATCGGCCAGCCCATCGCTGGCATCCATCAAGGCCCCGCGCGAGCCTATGGTGCGTACAAGACTGTAACCCTCACAAATACGTGGCCGGGGTCGAAGATGAGCCTCTATCGCCGATTTATAGCACAGCGCCTGATCATCAGCCCCTTTTTGTGCAAGCAATTTCAGCCCTAGAGCACTACCGCCAAAATTTCCGGTGACCAGCACGATATCGCCTGGCCGTGCACCACTGCGGAGCAATAAACCCTTTTCATGAGCATCGCCGATGACAGTAACCGATATTACAAATTTGTCCCCGCCGGTCAGGTCGCCACCTACAACGGTCGACCGATAATCCCGAGCACATTGATTAAAACCTTGATAGAAACTTTTTAGATTAGCCTCACTTACGTAGGAAGGCAGACTGAGCGATACGGTAAGATAGCGCGGACGTCCAGCCATGGCGGCGACATCACTGAGATTTACGGCACAACATTTCCAGCCCAGACTTTCAAAATCTGTAAAGTCCAGCCTGAAATGGCGGTCTTCGACCAGCATGTCGCTGCTAACCAGACCCTGTCCGGCTAAGACAGCACAATCGTCGCCGATTTTGGTGCTGCCGGTCCAATCCTTGATTTTCTTAATAAGTTGGCGCTCTCCAGTCATAATCCTATTCTTTGCATCCAGGTGATACAATCTGCGAGTAAGGGCTTAGTAGTGTAGGTCATGAAATGAACCCAGTTGTGCAGATTCTCGACGGCGTTATTCAACTGTTTAGCATGGCTCTTTTTGTCTGGTGCTTGCTCAGTTGGGTGCCCAACATCAATAGACGCGAGCAACCGTGGTCTTTGCTTGATAATATTGTGCGCCCAATTATGTCACCGATTCAAAAGGTCATACCGCCAATCGGCAATATCGACATCTCTCCTATAGTCTTGATGTTGATTTTGCAGTTTGCCAGAAGCGGCATCCACATGTTGCTCCTTCGCTAAAATTTATCCCAACTATAAGATAAGCACACAAGTTATGGTTTCCAGGCGTTCCTTCCTTTTTGGCTCACTCGGCGGATTTGTCACGGCTTGTGAGCTGACCAATCCACTGGCGGTGGCGGCCAAAAAAACTCCGCGCACACCGATCATAACCGGTCCGCATAGTCTTTCCCGCGAAGACTGGGCTCCGGCAATCATGCCTGACCATGTCGGTATAGTCGAAAAAGGTTATCTTTGTTTTACAGATGATTTTGGCAGACTGGCTATCGTCGACCTGCGCAGAGGCTCTGCCGCTGTCGCCGGCTCAAAAGAAAGCTCCAGAGATAAAGACGCTGATAGAGCCGGCGACAAAGCTTCCGTCAGAATTGTCGGCGAACTTTCGGGTATCGGCAATAAAGTCATAGATTTTGCTTTTGCTCCACAAGCCGCTTACGGACTTGTCTATCGCGAAAACGAAAACCAAGAATCGGTTGTTTATCTTGTCACTGTATCGCTGATGCCATCGAGCGATCCGGCAATTGTCAGCCAGACAATGATTAATCGTTTTACCGAAGGCTCATCCATTACCTATGGCAATGACATGATTGTTATTGCCGGCATTTCCGCTTCCGGCGAAAATCTGGCCTCCATATACAGTGCACCAAAAAAAGGCAGCGGCACTGCCGAACCGGCTTATATCGCCAGTTTGACGATGCAAAATCCGGTGCGCCGAGTCGATTTGCAAGACCGTCAGCTGGTCATACTTTCCTCTGCTAACGGCGGCAACTCGCAAATAGATCTGGTCAATTTGAGCAATGCCAGCTCGCCCAATATACGCAATACTATTGCCCTCAATGGCGATTATCGCGTTATGACCCGCTTCAAGGACACCCTTTTAGTTTGCGGCACCGAAAGCAGCGCCTCGGGCAAAAATGGTTGTATCGCCAAAGCACTTTTCTTAGCCGGCAATAATCAAACAGCAGCTTCGCTACCCATTCCCGAGCTCAGTACAGTGGCCTCAGCAGCCGTTTCTACAAGAGGCGATCAGTTTGTCATGCTGGGCGACTCGTTTGGCGAACGCACTCTTATATTGCTCAACTGCGATAAAGGCAAGTCGCTTTCTAAAGCACAGGTTTTAAAATTGCCCAGCGCCAAAGGCGAAGGCGCGACCAGGGGCACAGTAGTGATGAAAGATACTACCGTGTATGTTGCAGCCGGTTGGTCCGGTGTAACAATGCTCAGCAAAAGCAAAGAAGGGCTCAATCTGGGACCGACTTACGGCATCCCCCGCCTGTCGGCAGCCGGTGTAGCCAGCTGGGGCGATCTGGTAGTGCTGGCCGCATCACAATTGCAGCTTTACAGCATCGCCAAACCGGAAAGACCATCTTTGATCAACTGGACGGATCCGGACAACCCGATCAAATCGATTGTCGGCGCCGGTTCTTTTGTACTCTGCCTGGCCAGAGAAGACATAACACTGCGCAAAATGGACAAATTACGTGACACCGCCGCCAGTATCAAAATCCAGGCTTCGCAGCTTTGCTTTGATGCCAGCCAAAAAACCGCCTATGCCATCAAATGTACCGAAAAAACCACACGCATCACCAAAGTAAAAGTCTATGCCGACAAAATGGAAGCCGAAAAACCTTTTGAGCTTCCTGGCGTTTTTACCCGCTGTCAGGCCGCAGGCAGTCTTTTACTGCTATCAGGTTTAAATGAAATAGCCCTATACCGCACCACTGACGGTGCAGCGCCGGGCAGCCTTCCAGATCTGATCGGCACTCAACATTTTGATAATCTGGCTATTCGCGACCTGGCCATCACCGATGAGGCGATTGTGGCCACAGCGATCGACCCAAATTCTAAGGGCTCTTTCCTGGTCTTATCTAAGGATAATAAAGACCTGCATCTCTTAGGTTCAATTAACTTACCCAGTGATGGGGTGGCCATGGCTGCTTCGGGCAGTAAGGCCGTTGCTGTCGGTCGTAATTTAGAGGGTAAAGACGTAGCATCTATAATTACTTTCGCCAATAAAATCAATCCACAGGTAATGAGCACCCTGTCGGTGATTGAAGGAGTCTCTTCGGTGACCATCAAAGATCAGCTGGCTGTACTCGCCGGTCGCGGTCTTGAAATATTGACTTTAGGCTAAATACTTTTTGAGGGTCACGAGCTTGAAATTTAAGTCCCCCGGTCTCACCACTCAAATTTTTCTCGGTCTAATTGTCGGTATAGCCGTGGGGGCATTTTTCCCCGCCGTAGGCAATGCCATGGGCCCGGGCGCCGACATATTTTTGCGTTTGATCAAAACGATCATCGCACCGCTGGTCTTCTCCACCCTGGTTGTCGGTATCGCCGATGGTCATGGCAATAATGTAGGACGACTGTCAGTCAAATGTTTCGCTTATTTTGAAATTATCACCACATTTGCCCTGCTTGTGGGCCTGCTCGTGGTCAATATTTTGCAACCAGGCCTGGGAGTAAATCTGGGCAATGTGCATGTAGAAGCAGCTCAGGAACTGGTAAGCAAAACACCTGAAGCTGGTGATTTTATCACACACATCTTTCCCACCAGCATTATCGATGCCATGGCCAGAGGCGACGTACTCCAGATAGTCGTATTTACGATTATTTTTGGCCTCGGAGTCAGGGCAGCAAAAGCCACACAGATTGTCAGTCTCTGTCAGTCATTGTCCGAAGTACTGTTTAAATATACCGGCTTTATAATGAAACTGGCACCTTATGCGGTTGCCTGCGCTATGGCCAAAACTGTAGCCTCCCAGGGCACAGTGGTTTTATTTTCACTGGGCAAACTGGTGGGCACACTCTATCTGGCCCTGATTATATTTGTTGTTTGTGTGCTGGGTCCGGTAGCTTACTTCAGCCGTGTGCCAATCAAAAAATTCCTCTCAGCCGTAAAAGAACCTTTCTGGCTGGCTTTTTCCACTACAAGCTCCGTGGCCGCTCTACCCAAGGCATTGCAGGCCATGGAAGACATAGGTGTGCCTAAACCAATCGTCGGTTTCGTCTTACCCCTGGGATATACTTTCAATCTGGACGGCACCACGCTTTATCTGTCAGTGGCAGCTCTCTTTGTCGCCCAGGCCGCAGGCATGCATATGCCCATTGGTCAGCAAATTTTGATGCTGCTTACATTGATGCTCACATCCAAGGGTGTTGCCGCTGTCCCACGAGCTTCTCTCGTCATCCTGGCCGGCACACTAGCCACTTTCAACCTGCCCCTATCAGGAGTGGCGCTGATTTTAGGCGTTGATACTTTGATGGACATGGCCCGCACATCAATCAATGTTTTTGGCAATTGTCTGGCATCTGTGGTCATTGCAAAATGGGAAGGTGTATTTGATGAACATAAAGGCGACATGGCCGCAGACAGCAATACAGCGTCAGAAGTAGTGGAACAGTTAAGGGAAAACAAAGATTTGCCCGAACTTGCTTTAGCTGATTAGCAGCACCGATAAAACTGGGTAGAACCAACTTGTAGATCCTATTTATGGACAGGCAAATGAGGTTTCATCTATGACCGCTGAGATATCTACCCGCCGTCGCTTTCCCCGGCTTTCATCCAATGCTTTTGAGCATCCCGCCGACAGGGCAGCTCTGGACGCACTGCGCAAGATACCGGTTTTAGATAAACTTGTGCACAAATTTGTCGAGCTTGGCTGGGAGCGCTTCATGCGCATCCAGTTATTAGGCCAGGCTGTGCATGTCGGCCCCAAACAATGCAAAAACATCTACAAATTAGTCCGTGAAGCAGCCGATATACTCGACATCCACGAGCCCGATGTTTTTCTGACCAACAATCCTGTGGTCAACGCCTACACTTTTGGTGTTGATAGACCATTTATCGTTTTGCATTCTTCATTGGTCGATCTTTTTACGGAAGAAGAGCTGCTTGGTATTATTGGCCACGAAATGGGCCATATCAAGGCCGGCCATGTACTTTATCGTACCCTGGCTTTTCTTATCATCCGTATCACCGATACTTTTTTGCCCATCCGTGGTCTGGCATCGTTAGCTTTGCAGGTAGCTCTTTTTGACTGGTACCGTAAATCGGAGCTGACAGCTGATCGCGCCGAGCTACTTGTCACTCAAAATGTGACAGTATCGGTGCACACCCATATGAAGCTGGCCTGCGGCTCTAAAACACTGGCGGCACAAATCGACCCGCAAGAGTTTTTACGCCAGGCCGAAAGTTACGAAGAGCTTGATTATGCGACACTGAACAAAGTCTACAAACTATTGTTTGAAGTCTTCCTTTCGCATCCTCTATCTGTATATCGGGCCAAAGAAATCAAACAATGGTCAGAGAGCAAACAATACAAAGAAATCATGGCTGGACGATATCCTACTAAAGAGCAGGATACATCTCTGCGGACCTGTCCGCATTGCGGATCTCAGATCGCCCCGTCATTTTTCTTCTGCCCTGACTGCGGCAAAAATGCCCGGATGTAAAAGAAAGAAAAGCGTCAGTTTCACTCTCTAAAAAACAATCTTCTGGTTCTGAGAATCTTTAATCAGGGCCATTAGCTCGTCTTTAAATTGGGACATGGACTCGTAGCCTGGAGAGTCATATATTTTGCCGTCCTCACCCAGCTGCAATCTGATTGATTTTAGAAGTAGATGCTCCAGTTTTTCCGACACTCTCATACCAAGCTGATAAGGCCGTTTGAAATTCAATAGAGGCAAAAGATATGGATTGCCTAAAGAAGCTTCCATATCGATCAGCGACTTTAAATCATCCGAAATCATGCTGTCGCCTGGAGAGGGCAGACCATCGTCAAATGGATGATGATTAAGCAAACCTTCCCACAAGCTGATACCCAGGGCACAAATGTCGTCGGAGTCCAACCAGGGATAATATTGCGGCGTTGTGATACGCACTTCTTCCAGCTTTTTATCCAGGCAATGAATTTGACAAAAGTCTCCCAGTTCTCGCAAAAATATGCCACCTGGGAAAGCCTCCGTCAGCATTATATTGTCAGGCTTTAAGTTACCATGCCCGGCAAAACCATCTTTTTCAATCAAGTCTTGCAGTGTGGCAACAATCCGAGCAAAGACAGTCAAAGTTTGCCAAGTCTCACCGCTTAACCAG
>Ga0116230_10007631_pt1 | contig 10680 bp, 7 predicted proteins | sample S1TSphfallax_3_FD_88678 | JGI IMG/M metagenome (GOLD analysis project Ga0116230, IMG submission 88678) | Host-associated microbial communities from peat moss isolated from Minnesota, USA - S1T2_Fd - Sphagnum fallax MG | ecosystem: Host-associated > Plants > Peat moss > Unclassified | place: USA...
AATCAGTTGCATGCTAATTGCATAGTGACTAGTTGCAAAAGATAGAATTTCTAGTAGTGTTATAAAAAAAAAATTGGGTTACATTCTAGGTATAGAAAATATCAAAACCATGAGTTTAAGGTTTTTTAATTGATGAATTTTTGCCGAAAGTGAAATTAATTATTGAAAATTAGGAAGTAAAATTTTTTTGAGAAGTTTTGAATCACCAAAAGTGAAAAGAATAGTAAAATTTGTCAAATTACATACTTGGTTTTCAATGTGTAGCCAAAATATAGAAAAATGATTAAATATTTTAAACTTCATATTCTTATAACCATATTTGGCTAAATATTTTTTGAGATTATCTTCCTACACACACAATAGCCATTTTATTTACAATTTTTTTTCTAAAAATACAAATTGGTCACAACCATTTGGACTATTCACTTGATGTTGAAAGAAATGACCATGTCTTTTGCACATCCCCTTGTGTAACTTTTAATGAAACTAATGTGCATGTAATCCAAAAGTTCCAAAAACACATTTAGCTTAGGCACATGCTCAAGTGTGCACAAGCATATTAACTTATAGTGGGCCCTTCCACCCAAACGTTTTGTGTGCCTAGGGTAGGCATGAAAGGCCACCCACTACCTTGGTTTTAGGTCAAACAAAATTTTTACAAAACTTTTGCTATAGCAAACAGAAACAAGAGTAGGAAGTCTAGAGAGTCCAAAATCCATAGAGCTTTTTCTACATGCAAGTCTAACAAATGAACTTACATTTTCTCAAGCTTTTCTTAGATCTCATCATTGTTTTCTTTTTCAAAAAAAATTCAAGAGTGTTAAAGGATGTTTTAAAGGAATTAAATTGGTTTGTAAAAATTTTAAAAATTGTGAAAATTACATTATTTTGGGACTATTGTGGTGCATTTCATTATTTTAGGGGTTTTTTTTGTTTTCAAAATTTGTGTTCATGGATCTAGCCTCACTTGGGCAAGTATTTTTCATTTGGATGTTATGTTTTATTACATTTGGGAATCGTGTAATATCTAAATCTAAAGTGTGTAATATGCTTTCAAATTTAAAGGGGAGTATAATAGGATTCAATGTCTTTCCAATGTTCTTGGTTGGTGTGAATGGGAGGAGACATCCAACACATTTTTGGTGGGAAAAACCTAGACAATACACACATGAAACTTTGTGGAAACCAATGTGTGGCATTCCACACCTATAATAAGAGATAGGAAATTTTTATTACATTATATAATGAATTTTGAAGCTTTTAATAACTTAGTTTTGGAGTTGACACCTTTTTTGCAATCAAGTTGTCCAAACCTCATTAGGCCACAATTAAAGATTATAAAGATTGTGGCTATTTTGATTTATCAATTTGCTCATGCATTTAATGTTACACATATCATTGTTCAATTCAATGTGGGTGCATCAACAATTACAAATTATGTTGACATTGTTTGTGATGTGTTAATTGACAAAGACAAATTGTTTAGTAAGTACAAATCAATATTCATTTAGGTCAACGTTTGAAGAACATCATTACTCATTTTGAAAACCTTACAAGTACACCTAACATTTGTGGAACTATAGATGGAATTCACATTCCTTTGGTGGACCTTCTAAGCAAGAAAGCTACACTTGTTGTTGGTGATTTTTCAATAGGAAAAAATTCCATAGTATTGTGTTGCAAGCTATGTGTGATGTAGAAAAAATCTTTTGGAACATTTATGCTGGCCAACCTAAAGGAGTACATGATGGTGGGTAGGTCAAGAGGTGTAGCCTATATGCACAATTGAGGCATCAGGAAATTCTCCAAGAATTAGTTATTATTATTCAAAGTATGAGATGCACTCCATTCTTAATTGGTGATGTAGCTTATCCAATTTGTACCTACTTGCAAAAGAATTGGAAAACTCAAAATCTTGCAAATAAGGACAAGATAAGATATGATTCCAAATGAATTCAGGGAAGGTGGTCATAGAAAATGCATTTGATTTTTTGAAAAATAGATGGAAAATTTTGAAACACTTTAACTCTAGAGTTGATAAAGCATTACTAATTTACAATTTTTTGTTGTAAATTTCACAACTATTATGAAATGTGGGGTGCACCGGAACTTGGATTAACAAATGCAAAAATAAGAGGTGACAACCTAATGGGGTTTAATGTTAGTAGATTGCCTACTATTAAAAAAGGAGGGCAAGTAAAAATATAAGGTGAGAGATTAAAGAGAATTCTTTTTGAACAATGGGTGATTGATCATCCAATTATATAATGACAAAATAATAAAAGATGAGTTTTGAAATGGAATCCAAGTTTTTATTTTCACAAATGGAAATATAAATCAAAGTCAATTGTCATTATAGTTCCTTTTAATCAATTGCCACTACTACCACTACCATTTGTGGTTTTTAGCTTGAACCCATGTGCAAACCAAACAACTAATTACAATTGACCTTGTATTATCTTTTGTTTTGAATTCTTTTCACTTTGTGACATTTGAGATGTGATGAATTTTGTCATCTCCATTTTTTATGATTCAATCTCCTTCACCACATGCGTGAAATTATTAATGGCATCTACAATTGTAAATGAGCCTATAAACAATCGCCTCTTCTTTATCTCTAGCTTCTTATTGGGTTTCCTTTACACACTAGGTAATTTGCTTGCCCTAGTTCTAGGGCTATCAAAATTAACATATGGGGTAGTTCCAACATATGCATTGTCATCCTCAAACACATGAATTTGTTTCTTAGGGCTATTAAACATCCGAGGTGTTTGGGCATCCTTTTCATCATCACTAACATTCATAATTTCAGAATCAAAATTCATCACATGTACACCTTGATCTATGGCATTAAGCATACCATTCATTTTGACAGTACTAGAAAAAATGTTGTCAAAACATTCAAACCATGGTTAATCATATGGAGGTGCACCAATTACCTCAATCTTTTTCTTCTTTGTTTTTTAGATCTTCATTTTGTTCCATTTGTCTCGAGCTTGCTTCTAATTCCATCACACATCATTTGGAAAACTTGCATTCACAACATTTGTGTATGTTTTCTAGTTGTTCTCCTTAAATGGCTTGTGATTGTATTCCCAATATTTGTTTTCCACAAGGTGTAACAAACATAAAAAACTAGCATTTGTCCATGATTTCCCAACATGTTTTTTTCTACCTACCACATATTTTTTTACAAAACCTTAATTCTAAGGCCCTTGTTTCTTCCACATGTGATGCAAGACTATTTTCTTCTTCCCCGTTAAAAGAAAAACCTAAAAAAATGTTAAGTAGGTGATCCCCCACACTCACAGGGGAAAAATGTGGAAGTGTAAAAAGATGGACAAATTGCTATAAAAACTTCTACAAGTAGGCAAACTCTTGCAAGTCCATTACAAGGAAAATTCATGATGTGAAATGTGTTAAACATTGAACTCTATGCTCTTTTGACTTTTTTGACAATCTTTAGTCTCTATAATGTATTATGCTTTTTGAACTTTGTGGGTTTATGTGGGCACTACTTTTACGCCATTTGTCACAACCGTAATAAGTTTCATCTTTTTTTTAATCATAAGGTAAGAAAACATTTTTTTTCTTACATTATTCATCACCCTCAAGGTTAGGCTAACGTAAAGCTATTGCGAAATGATCAGGAGGTTTGATTCTTCGTGGTTGTCGAGTTGACAAGCTGATGACAAACATATTAACCTATGATGGCCTACTATTAATTTTGTTTTTGTGTCATGTGCATGGGCTAACTGTGTATGCACTTATTAATGTGTTTATTGGCCTTGCCTACCAAGGCAAGGACAAACAAGCCTTCTATTCAAGCAATTGGACGTGAAGTGCCAACATTTTTTGCTTGTGTTCACTTGGTCCAATGGAATTTTTGCATCAAATGTAATTGCTTTTTGGTCCTCCATGGAAAACTTTAACTTTATAAGTTTTTCAAACAACTTGGTTTTCTCAACCTCTAGATGTAAAATCTTTTTGTTATATTGTTGTAACAATTTGTGCACAAGATCATGCACCTCAATCACTTTTGACATACTTGTGTCCAAAACATGATATGGACACACATTTGCAAGTTATTTATCAAATTGATCAATAATTTCAATCACAACAAAACCACAGAACTTGCATTTGAATCTACTAGATGTGTCACCTACACCTTTCCCAGAAAACTCTAGAGATCCACTTTTCAACATCTTAACTTCTTCCCTTTGAACTTTTTTTCAAACTATTACAGTTGCAACCTTCACTTAATTCACAATTTTGCCTTTTTGTTTTTTTAGTGTTCCCTTTCACAAACTAATGCAATCCTAGTGCTTTTGGTTCTCCTAAAGCCAATCCAAGTGCTTTTGGTTATGTTGAAACTAATCCAATGCTTTTGGTTCTACTAAAACCAATCCAAGTGCTTTTGGTTATGTTGAAACCAATAAAAATGATTTTGGTTCTGTTGAAACCGGTTTAAGTGCTTTTGGTTATTCCCAAACCTATCCAAGTGCTTTTGGTTTTACTATAAACAATTTTAGTGCTTTTGGTTTTGTTGAAAATAATCCCAATGCTTTTGGTTATGTTGAAACCATTTGATTGATTTCCAGAAGTAATCTAATGGTTTAATAAGGTCCATCATAAGTAACATCATAAAGATACTAAGTAATGAGGTTCATTAAAAGCTTTTATTAGTAGAAATAAGATTGCAAAGGCCAAGACAAATGTGGTTAGATTATAATGTAAAATGGTTCCAAAATGTAAAGCAATGGATTCTACTTAATTTGGATGTATTGGATCTTTTGTATACATGGATGTCATTATGTTTCTCTTAAATCTTTGATATAAATATGTTTGAATTTAGTTGTATATGTTTAATTTTATTTAATCTTTTGTGCATGTGGTATGTTTGTGTAGCTGACATTTCCATATTAAAGCAAACAAAATAAATTTCCACGAGCTTTGGACATGTTTATAGAAGGCCCAACTTAAAAACATTAAGCAATAGCCCTCTTAGACTATTTTTAACCACTAAAAGTATTCCTTTGACACCACTTGAAAGTCCAAAAGTTGTGTATTTAATTTTTAATACAAAGGTTGAATCACCTCTTAAGACACATTTGGAGAATGTCGCTCCCAAGTTCCTTGATAGACCCACTTGAGGGTCTAACTATGTAGAAATGCGGAAGGAGTTGGAACTTGGGGCCACTCCCAACTTCCAGCACTAGAGGCGGTGAGAGGGGCATGCTAGAAGTTCCGGGATTAGACTAGGAAGAGGGACAAACTACTTAATTACTCAGTCCTGCATCCAAAACCAACCACAAGTTGGTTAAAATTCATTCTGCACCTTTTTGGTGTTGGGACTAGCCATGGGCAACCTTGGACTCACTTGACTCACCACGACCCGGACTCGGGGGAAGCCACCACATTCCCCCATATAATATTCTCTGCAGCTCCTCGCGGGGGCTACATCCGAATGACACTTTTTCCCGGGACTCCCAAGGAGGAGTCTCGAAACTGTCTTGGGTTGGACTCCTAGGACTTTGGGCATCCATAACTTCTTGCTCAGACCTCTGATTGGGATAAAGTCTAAAGCAATCTTGTAGCTCTCTTCGAGACCTTTCCAACGCCATGTAGCACTCCTCCTGCAGACGTCGGGATTGGGTCGATTCCCGACTTTTAGTGGTCAGGAGTCAAATTGCCAGTTTAACTCCTGGCCCTTCTTTTGCTCATAACTTAGGCTACAGATGTCGAAATGGCTCATGCGAGGACATTTTGGACATCTAAACTTCAAAAAATTTCCAACGATATAAAGAACACCCCAATGTGAGGTGTTTTGACCCCTGCAATCAAGCTCTGAATTCTCGAGAGTCCCGGAGGACTCCAAGTTCACACTTTTGGGAGTGTGAGTTGCATCCTCACACTTAGCCCAAAGTGGGGTTGCGACAGCCAAAGTCCAAGCTTTTAAAGAGGAACAATCTCCTTTAGATGTGCATAACTAAAATGTCAAGATTGAAATGGAAGCAACTAATTGTGCAAATGAGGATATCGGTGCACAAATTGTGGAGCCAACTTTGTAAACATTGCAAAACACAAGTTTGAGGTTTGTTGTTTTTATTCAATGTGAATGGACCCAAATTAAAAAATCAATTATAGCTAGTAAAATCAACAAGTTGTTTTCTTCATGCATGCATCATGTTTCACATTCTCATGATTTGTATATTGTGGTTGTATTTAATCTATGTTCACACGCACATTGTTTTAGATGGCATGGAAAAATCTCCTCCGAAACAAGTTGCAGTAAACTTTATTATTGCAAATGATGTGGTTATCATTCCACTTCTTACTCGATATTCATTCCAAAAGCATAAGGCCTCCATAGTGGATGACTTCCCAAATAAGAAAAAAATTCCATTGGGTGAAAACATGTTAAAGTATACCATAAAAATAATCCTCCCGAATAAAAGAACACAAATTTTTGACAAGTAGATTAGAAAGTAGGTGATGCCTCAGGAGATTGTCCTTTTTAATTACATGAGGGCATCAAATGTGATATGTTGAAGTTTTTCAAAGTTTCAAAAATTGTATCAACCTTTTTAAAAAACTGCTTTCAATATACTTTGCAAAATTTGCTAATTTATCCTATTATGAGAAAGTAGATTGAAAGTAGGTCAACAAAATTAATTTGGAAATTTCACTCATATGTTGCATTTTGAAAGAGTTTAAAACATGATTTAATGAATCAAGCACATGCCTTTATTATCATATCAAAAAACATGTTTTGGATGCCAAATCTGAGTTCATGGAAAACTTATTTTTGAGGGGCTTCACATTGTCATAATCAAAAAATTCAATTTTCAAAAAAATGTATTAAGGTGCATAATGGTTCAAACATTAATGACGCGTCATTTGAATTGTTTGATTTGGAAAATGTGCAATATTAGCCAGAGTAATAAACTTTCAATAAATAAATAAATTAATGAAAGTAATAATATATGTTAAGAATGATCATATATGGTTTATTTAATACGATAAGTACACCCCAAAATTTATGGCATGACTAAAATGCCTAAAATGCAAAAGATTCCAAATCTACTTTTATTTGTTGGTAGGGATCGCCAATTGGTATACTTTACCATTTTTCACCCCACTAGTGATTAACCTATTGAATTTCATGACTAAAGGTGTGGTAACTCCCAACTTTGACTTTGACCTCCAAATATGGTACGAGCTCCTACAAGCCTCTTGATACAATATATGTTTTTTCAACTTCAATTCATATTACTTTATATCACCTTTGTTCATTTCCAATTTGGATATCAATTGTTTTAATGATTCACACAATACATTTTTTGCAAATACTAATCTTCTCTTCTAGGCATCCACATTAAAATGGTGTCTCTTCTTCAACTTGCTCATTGTTCATTGAAATATTCCTCCAATGCTTAACTCCTTGCTTATTTACATGTACATAATCATGAAACTCAAAAAATAACATTTACCTACAATAATCTATGTAAGCAAATGCACTAAAAACAACCAAATATATTCCCATTTGTTCATTATATCTTATTTCATCACTTCGTTTTCAAAGATTTTTCCACATATCAAGCAATAGACATTGTACATCATGTCTACCATTTCTGATTCCTTTCATTTGATGTGGCATTGTGTTTGCACATAAGTCAATCAAGGATTGAACATTCAATTCTACTTGATGTGTTGTAGTGTGTAGTTTATGTGTACCTTTGTTCCCATGGGGTCAAAACCTACAACCTCATTTACAAAAACCTTTGTGCAACATGTATGTTGATATGGAGAAGCCAACGATCTTGTACTAAGTCGTTTCACAAATCTTGATCTCCTAAATTATGATAAATTTTCAACGTTTCATATATTATTCTTATGTGCAACCTTCTTGGAATGTCCAAACCGTATGCTTTACGATCTTTAAAAGACAAGCCCCAAAACTCTTGTATCAAGAATAAGGTCTTTTCATGAAGAAAATGTTGACATGAATTCTTTGAACAACACCTTGAAACACTCACATTGTGAACAAACTCCTCAAATAAGAGTTTTTTTATCCTTCATATTGAGCCTTTTGATTTGCATCTTCTTCACTTCCTCTTTTGGAAAGTATATTGCTTCTTCTTAACACCAATTTCTCCCTCATCACCAACAATTGGTACGTGAGTTTCATCATATGATAGGAGAAATTATCTTAAAGTGTACCCATCCAAAATGGTTTAAGACATTGGCCATTTCCAAATAATCATAATTACTTAAACATTACTCGATCAATACAAAATGCCAAGACCCACATGATCCTCTCCAAGTTGATTATCAAAGATTGTTTCTTTTAAATCACATGTTCTAACACGTCTAGTTACAACGAACACCCCTGCATCATTTACAAGGTCACATTCAAAACCTCACCCCTCCCACCTATCCTTTCCTTGAAATGAATTCCCTCTCACATTTCCTTTCACATTTTATTTATAGCCCTTTGGGGACCTAGTTCAAGGAAGCTTCAAAGGAGGCTTTTATGTGTGCATCAAGCAAGGAAACTTCTTAAAAACCTTCCTAATTGAGAGTTGATTATGAGTTACTTGAAACTTAACTAAAACTTAATTCAAACTTAACTATGAATTAATTAGGACTCAACTTGGACCTAATTAATAATTAAGTAAAAATTAAGTAAAACTTAACTAAGAGTTATGGATGAACATTATGGATGAATTCCATCTATTGGAAGATGGTGTCTAATGTTTGCATCCATCACAATTGACTTGATGGCCACCATGTTGAAATATAGTTCTAACATAAATAAGCAAACCACCTAATGGCCATTGAGTGGAAATATCATCAAAGAAAAAAACATTTGCCCACTTAGTGACCACTAGCTGGAAATATACAAGAAAATAATATATTAAATGGATACAAATAGGATAACACGATCCACAACCACCTATTTTTTTCCTATTTTTGTGACTACTTTTTGAGAACTATTCTTGATTTTTTTAATTTAAAAATTTAAGAATTAATTTATTAAAGTTTATGTTTAAAATTTGGGGAAAAATGTCATTTTCAAAAAAACTTTAATCCATTTACAAGTCCTTTTACTACTTAAAAACAAATGTTACAATGCTTAATGAATGTTTTTGTTATTTTTTATTCATTTAATTAATTTCACATTAATTCACATGTTCCCATGATATATTAACAAAATAACTATATAAAAAAATCTTATAATTTCAACATAATCTTAAAGTATGACTTTAAAACATGAAAAAACCAAACAAACATTACATTTGCTATGGTATGTGTTATTGTGATTGCACCTAAATGATTATTACATCCTATGCTGATGAGTACATCATAATTTCATTAAATCACATGCATGTGGTACAAAAATAAAAATTAAATCAATTATAAAAAGAAGAAATCATTGATTTTTTATTGGTATACATGTTCAAGTTTTTGATATTTAGTTTAAATTAGACATCATTTTTGAGGCCTCATGTACCTGCACCTCTATTAGAACCTCCCCAATTGAAGAGTTTTCATTAAAGGTGTCCATGTTAAAAATTTCAACAATATTTTATGCATTGGATTATTCTAAAGGGACTTTACTAGATGGTGTAGTTATTATCCCCTTGTGTTTTGAATTTCCTCTTCATCTTGGTGACTATTTGACTCTCCTATTTTCTTCCTTGGTGTTCAAATAAAATACCTACTATTTCTTGGAGTTTCTTTGTGCACCATCTAATTCTTGCATGCTTTTGGTTGTGTAGAGCCAAATGGTTGGTCTAAACATCAACGAACATTTTCATGAATGTCGGTTGACATCTTCCACCTCCATATTTTGAAGCTCAACCCCCTTGAACTATTGATCTTCTTCGTTCTTTTGATCCTACATTTCATCATTTAAAAGGTCTGATCCAAGTCATTTATCTGGTGTTACAAATGGACCATATGAAAACATTTGTAGAAAAATTGATACAATATCTCACCTACTTGTCTTGTGTTTTCAAGACCAAAGTCAAATACCTTGCACTTTTTCTCCTAAAACATAAAAAAAAAAACTTGTATGAATTAGATTTGAATATATTTGAATAAATGCACTTTAATGATATACTTACCAGGCATAGATGTATGAGAGCTCCTCTTCCATACACATTGAGGCATCCCATGCTGCATCCCAAATTGTTTTGAGAGCTTAAGGGCATATCTTGTAATTATAAAGCCTTTGTTCCTATGGAAAAGGCGTAGGTGTGCTTTAAACCAATGATGGAAATGATCTAGATCCAAACACATCTTTTTTATGTTTATACCTACTCATTGAAGAAGAGATAGGCTTAAAAGAACATGGGAGTCTTCATGAAGGGTTTCCTTCCTCAAGGGAACCTCTATGTCTACCACCATGTATTGTCCAAATTCTAATCAAAACTTTGATGAAAATTGGTACTTACTCACTATTGCAAAGAGGTGTGAAAATGCTTTTCTATCGCATACACAAATGATAGCTTGGAAGCAAACCTTACAATTAAAAAGACCAGTGAGGAGTATAGAACTGTGTGTATAGAACGTCTGTATAATACGTATGTATAATACAACGTATAATACACGGCCATGTGTACAACTATACAACTGCGCGTGTTGTAGGCTACAACTTGTAGCTGCTAACTG
>Ga0116230_10007632_pt1 | contig 10680 bp, 6 predicted proteins | sample S1TSphfallax_3_FD_88678 | JGI IMG/M metagenome (GOLD analysis project Ga0116230, IMG submission 88678) | Host-associated microbial communities from peat moss isolated from Minnesota, USA - S1T2_Fd - Sphagnum fallax MG | ecosystem: Host-associated > Plants > Peat moss > Unclassified | place: USA...
AAAAAAACATTGGTAACATGTGCATTGTTGTGGAAGTGTATTTGGCTATGGGTTTTTTCCAAAAGGAATACATTTGGCTACATAAAACAACCAACAAGAGGCTAGTTAGCAATGATGCCTAGGTTTTAATACCAAGCTAATGTTGGTTTCACCCATTGTTCTAAATAAATTATTGAACACATTGCAACTATAAATGAACTATGGAAGTGGATATCCAAACCTATCATTGACATGCAAGTAAAAAATTTAGCATTGATTGTTTACATTAACCATATACCATGTGGAGGTGTGTGGTGATTTTGTAATAAACATTCATCAACTGATTAAAACTTGATGGGGATTTGAACCCCAACCCCCAAAAAGGTGTTGCCATTACAATTCAAAGCCCTAAAACCTTTCTCGAAAACAAGTCCATAATACATATATTTGAGTTTAGAATGAAATCAAAATCTTAAAAAATGAAGGTCAAAAAAAGATTTTTTTTAAGGTGTTTTTCATTTGTTTTGGCTTTCTAAATCCTCAATGCTCATAAGTCATCATCATCTCACATCTACCCCTCACTATTAGAACCACAAAAATTACAAATCTTAAAAGAAGGCACAAGTTGGACCTCTAGAAGAAAAGCCTTAAATTGCAATTGGGCTATGCAACTACTATTTAATTGCATGTGACATTTTTTGACTAAAAAAGTTGTACTCACCTAAAACTAGTCACAAGTGCAAATTAGTTGGAAATAGTGGTGACATCATGATGATATCATCAATACATGGATGCACATGTAAAGTATTTATATGGTTTCATCCAATCTATAAAATATTTCATGTGTGGCCATTAACAGCTAATTTGCAACTATTTTGGTGGCAACCAATGTTTTGCCACTTGGAGCTCCTTAATAATGACACATGGTGACATTTGAATGCATTTTTATTTGTTTTTTGTAATTGACAAATAAAGGAGACCCAATCTAAGCCATTAAGTTTCATATGTTTTGATGGTTTTAGATTGTGACACATGGCACATGGAAGATTTTCCATGCGGCACATTAATTTAAATTTACACCAAATAAATTTAAATTAACATTTAGGTAGGTAGGTAGGTACTTAAGTAGGTTGGTCATATTAAGTACCTACCTACCTAAGTTAAGTACCTACCCATTTAGTGAGGTACAAATACGTGAGTAGGTCAAACTTAGGAGGTTAGTATTTAGTTTGACCTACACACCTAGGTGGGTAGGTCGAATTAAGTACCTACATACCCACCCACCTAGGTAGATAGGCAAGTAGGTAGGTTAAAATGATGCATAAACATTTTACATTTTTAATTTGAGTTAAGCTTTATCATTTGTTCATCCCAAATGGCACAACTTTTTTACTTTGATAGTGTTAAATTACACACCTTCTTTATAACTTTCAAAATGAGAGTGGAGAACAAACAATATGGGATAAGATTTGAACTTGTAATTTAGTTATAAACTAAATTACAATTAGAAAGCTTTCCCCATATCTTTTGTTATCATTTTTGGATTTATAATTGAAATAACTAATTAAGTAAATGACTAACTAATCAATTAGCTAATTATGTAATTAACAATTTATTTATATCTATAAAAATAATTTTATATAATAAATATTATCTATTCACTTTCACCCACTAAAATTATTATTTATAAATACTTAACCAACTAACTAATTACTTACAATACATAATACATAATTAATTAATAGATAAATTAAATATTTTTTATATAATAAATAAAATTTCAAATTTTAAACTATGAATTATGAATACTACATTCAATTACATTAATTAAAATAGTTATTTAACAGTAATAGAAATTAGTATACATTTTTAAATCTTAATTTTTATTATTAATTATAAATCATAGTTATTAATAACTATGTTCAAGTATACATGATATAATTACTATGAATATTTAATAATGGTAATCATTATTAAATGTTGATAAGTAAAATTAAACTATAAATAAAGTTATTTAAAATAATTACATTATAATTACATTATAATTTTAAAAGCATAAATAATCTAACCATTTATGATACTTATAAGATTATTATGTTAAATTATGTATGCATAAAATGGTTTTACATGAATTACCTTAATTAAAATAAATTTAATATACTTAAAATAGATTAACTACTTTAATTAAGGTAAGTAAATTAATTATTCACATTATAGTAAAATCACTATAAATTTTTTTAATTTTATTATTAATTATTTTTAAATTATTATTTAATTGAATTATATATTCTATAATTTTTCAAATTAATTTATAGCATTTTCGAAAATTTACTAAGTAAGGTAAAAAAATATTGGAACAATAATTATTTACTGAAAATAAGTAATTATAAATAGTATAATAGATCTATTAATTTATATTAATGACATTAACGACATTAATTACTTGAATTACAGTATAATTATTTTAAAATATTAAATATAAATATAAATAATAATTTATAGTTTCTAATTAATCTTATGGTTTATAGTTATTTACAACTATATTTTTGTATTTGTGTATAATTACTATAAATACAATGGTTTTATAACAATTATACATTAATTATAGTAATTATTTTATTTAGATTTTTTCCAATGATTATTGTACTTTCTTTTTATTATTGTAACAATATTCGGAATTAATTTTAGAATTTTTATTGTAATAATAATTATTTATTGTAAATAGATAATTATAAGTTGTAAAATAATTTAAGTATAAATTTAAATATATTATTTATAATATATATACTAAATATTATTTAAATAATTTAATTACAATAAGTGCATTAACTAGTCTGATTATATATCAATATTGTAAAAATTTGAAATACTCATTTGAATTATAAATTTTGCATATGATTTCTAGGTTTCAATATAATTTTAATAATCTTAATATATATTTATATACAACTATGGATGATTGTTGTTTTGTCATCCTTCCATATACCTTAATATAGGTTAATATACATTAATAATTTTTCAAACTATGTTTAACTAATCCATGAGAACAACACACACACACACACATATATTTTTTAATGGGATGTGGAATACATGATGTATACATAAGGATTATTATACATAACTATTAATAACATAAAACACATAACTTACCCTATATAAAATTAGTAACATATATAACTTAATGTATAGATAAATATTAATTACCATTTTTTGGTCACTTTGCAACTAATGGGCCATATGAAGATCTTTTAGGATGAAAATAATGTGAAAAGTCACTCCATTTTAAGAATGAAAAACCTAGTAGTCACAACATAGACATAAATGTGACCAAACAATGTGTGATGTGATTTTCAATTGTAAAAATAACCAAAGTTAGTTGTGTGTAATTGCAAATCAATTAGTTACATTTTGACATTTCGATACTAATGGACCTCCTTTAGGCCCCATGCATACCAAACTTGAAATGTTAGATTCCAATTTGCAAAGGTTAATAAACTCAAAATTGAAATACACAAACATTCAAGAACTTGAAACAAACAAAACAAAGTAAATGGAGATTTTTTTAAAATCAAAACTAGAATAAATTATGTATCTGCAAAAGACACATCAAAATGGTGGAAATGGGCGCATCTTTATCTATGATTTGCCAAAAAATTTGAATTCCACAAACCTAAACCTTTAGTGAATTTGCTACTATTACTCGCCTATACATCCACATCATAATGGAGCTTGCTTTATTCTTGGCAATGGCCTGTTCATAAGGAAAATTCTAAAATGCAAAAAATTATTCATTATAAATTTAGTGCATAAATCCAAATTAATGTTCAACCTATTCCATAACTTGTTGTTCATGAAATTAACAATGTTGAAAGTGTGTTTGTTTTCAACAAAGTTCAAAACTTGGACAATAACAATCTCAATAAGTTTCATATATTCAGAAAGCTTGTGACACACCCCCAAGCTCCTTGACGGACTCAATTATGAGTCCAAAAGTGACGATAGTAAAAGGAAATAGAGTTGGGGTGCACTCTATAGCTTGTAACATTTTGGGGGTAGAAGGACGTTTTAGTGCTCCAAGATGGGGACTAGGAAGATTGATAAGCAAATCAATTACTTACATGGACTTACGCAAAACCAAACAATAAGTTAGTTAGTGCGTAATTGGAACACCTTTGATGCATGGACGAACCACTGGCAAACACAGATTCACAAGACTCACCACGACCCAAATTTGGGGGAAGCCACCACCTTCCCCCTTATAGTATTCTCTATGCCTGGACACAAAGCCAACATCCAAATGTCATTTTGTTTCGGGACTCCAACTTGGGAGTCTCGAAATTCCCAAAATTGGGACTCCTGCGACTTTAGAGGCCCATAACTTTATGTGCAAACCTCTGATTGAGGTGAAGTTTAAGGTTGGTGAAATTTAAGCAAAGTTGTAACCCTTGTTGAGAGCTTTTCCATGGTATGTGGCACATCACCTGCATGCAAGGAAATTGGGGTGATTCCCAACTTTTAATGGTCGAAAGTCAAATTGGCAATTTTACTCATGGCCCTTCTTTTGGCCATAACTTGTGTTTTAAGTACCCCAAATGGGTCATGCGAGCCCATTTTAGACATCCACGTTCCAAGATCTTTCTAATGACATAAATAACTCCTCAATTTAATGGGTTTTGACCCCTATAATTGCTCTTTAAAAATTCGAAAGTCCATCAGGACTCCAACTTTCAAAATGGGAGTTCACTTGGGAGTGTAGAGGTTCATTTCCTCACACACTCTTGGGAACATGAAATGTGACTCTTGAGCTTCACTCTTGGCCTGCACCTTTGCAAGCCCTTGCTTTGGTCACGAGCCCAAGGCTAGGGTTGCGATAGCTTATGGGTAAGGATGGCATATATATATAATTTCCACCAAAGCCTATTAATTGGGTTTAATTCATTGTCTTCACAAAATATTGCTTTAACATTATGAACCATGGTCATATTGATGAAAGACATTTGGCGATCAAGATTTTGAACTAACAACAAAGTAGGCACAATTTTTCCACAATCAACTACCTCACAAAGCACACGAAAAGTTTCCTTCAACACACTCAAGTGAGTGTGAAAGTTTTCCTTTGCATTTGTTGGATTCTTGGCCTGAAATTGGGGATAAATGACACCCATGGCAATCATAATTTCATGTGTAGGGAAACAATGTTCAAACTTTTAAATAAGCTTTTAAGACATCAAAAATTTACAAGCTTCATGGGTTCGTTCCAAATCCATGCAAAATTTGTTATTCGATAAGTATGTATTGTTTAAACATGAATGTTGTGCATTATTTAAACATGGAAGTCATGTGCATGAGTTTTATGTGTAAACAACATGAATAGACATATAACATTTGTGCATAAACAATAGGAATAAGCATATGACATTCGTGTTTAAACAATGCACATGACATTGATGTTCAAATAATACGAATAGATGAATGATGTATGTGTCTATTCTATACAAACCTATGAAAAACATATTTTGCATGATTATTATTGCCAAATTATGGCCCATGAAGTTTGTGATTAGCACTAGAGGAAAACTAAAGAAAAAAACTACCATCTGTAACTATATTATAATTACAAATGACATTTGTTATTAAAATTTGCTTATTTATATTAGATAGATTGCATAAGATGTTAATTGCAAGTGTGGATAAAGTCAAGAATCAACTAATACTTCACCATCCTATTGTATGCCATCCATTACCATAAAAATCAACAACTTACATAATGACATGTAGCAAATGAAAAAAGTTTGGGAAATTTTTGTTTTAAAAATAAATAGTGGATTATCATCATCTATTTTAGATGGTTTCAAATCATGACACATGGTGTAATATAAATTTTAAATGTTTTTGGCCAAAATCACTTTAAATCAATATTTAGGTAGGTAAAAAGGTAGGTAGGTAAACATAAGTACATTTTAAAACTACCTAGGTACATAGGTTAGTGAGGTAGGTAAATATTTTAAATTTCTTTTGTAGGTTAACCTTTAGGGTTAAGTTCCTTTGATCAACTCATCCCAATTGACATGTCTTTTTAATATGAATATGTAGGCCAAGGCCTCTTCATTATATAATTCTCAAAATGGAAATGGAGGACAAAGCATATGGAATAAAACTTGAAGTTGCAAATTAGTTGTAAACTAGGTTGCAAATAAATTTTTTATATCATATCTTTTGTCCTTTTTATTTTTAAAAATTATATAATTAAATATATAAGTAAGTAATTAGTAACTTAATTAACTAGCTAGCTAGTTATAAATAATTGATTAATAGTTAATATATAAATAATTAATCATTATTGAATATTAAATATTAGTTATCAATTAATTAACAAATATGTAACCTACATTAGGTAAGTAGTTAATTTGCTTAAATATGAACTAAATACAACGTTATAAATACACCCATGGAAACATACCCCCATTACACCCCTAATAGAACATAACAAAAATACACATACTTTTCAAAGGTTTTTTTTATACACATGTGTATACCACTAAAGGTTGTGTTGACACCTTAGTGGTGTGACTAAAATTGATTACATTTGCAATTAATGGGACATATGGGCATAATCATGGATGAAAACAATCATAGAGTGTAGGATGAAAAATCATGAATCGCAAATGTAGTTGTAGCATAGGTGCAAGAATGGTTAAAGGTGCAGACACTAGAAGAAAAACTAAAATTTACAATTTTATTTGTGACCACTTTTAAGTCATAAACAACATTTTGTGACTAAAAGCCTTTTACTCACCTAAAACTAATTGCATCATATATTAGTCACAAATTTGATGACATTTAAATGACATCATCAATGTTTGGGTGGATGTATAAAATATCTATATAGTTTCATCCACCATATGGAATACCACATGTTTATGGGCATTTGTGATTAAGGTGCAATTATTTTGGATGTGGCATCCAAAATCACACCACTTGTTTGAACCTAATTTTCACACGTGGCAACATTTGGTTAACTAATCCATCATAATTTTGAAATAATTTAGGACATTCAATTCATGTGATTGGTTGGTTTTAGATCATGCCATGTGGCATAATTATAATTTAAAACTTGCCACATGGCATACTACCACAGGTCAAACTAAACAAGTAAGTTGGTAGGTCTAAGTAGATTTGTATGTAGGTTCAACCTATTTACCTAAGTTAGATACAATGTTACCATAGTGCGATAATTAGTCGCACACAGTCATAAATGAAATGGTTGCATTATGGCTTATAGTTTCTACTAATGAAAATAATTGCAAAGACAATTAGAACTAATTGTAAATGATAAGTAATTACACATAATTGCAAATGCATTCGTTGCATTTTGGGGGATTTCTTATAGTGTGAATTGCCCCTTCACATTCTTTTTTTGCTTTAGTGATTGCTTGTTTGAAGGTAACCTTGGTGACAAGTTGCAAACCTCCTACACCATCAACAACAAAATGGTAGATAAGATATTTGTTTTTAGCAAATGAAAAAGTGAAATATTTTGCATATTTTCCACCATTTAGGTCAGGAAAACAATTATTGGCACTATTACAAAATGTGGGTGCAGTTCATTAATCCATGTTCACTAGGGCAATGAATTCACTACATCCCCATTAGCTCCCTTTGGGAATAGTGAATTCACTCAAAATCTAATGAAATCACTTAACATACAAGGATATGTTTCATTGGTCAAAGCTTCAATAGAATGAAAATTGTCAAAAGTTGGATCTTCAAACTTTGCATAAGGGTCACAATAAAATGTGTACAACTTTATCTGGGCCAATTTGACCAAACCCACAAAGTTACAACATTATTACAAAGTTTGGGTGCAATTCACTAATCTTCATTTAGTGGACCAATGAATCCACTAGGGATTCATTAGTCACCATTTAGTGGGGACTAGTGAATTCATTCAAAATTCAATAAACAAGGGACACATTTTGTTGAAATGCAAATAAAGATGTTTTTTACTTTGCGCAATTTTTATCAAAACATGCACATAGTCCAACAAAAATAGGATACATGGGAGCCCCAAATGAGCTCAATGCCACATGATGCATTCAAGTTCTTCAAAACATTCACACTTTTTGCACTTTCAATGTGCATTTTGACAATAAACAAATGGTACTCTACATAAATTTGTTTCACCAAAGAGAACATGGAGATTGACCTAGTTTCAACATTGTGAAGAAGCTTGTTGCCTTTGGTGTCTAGTAAATCATTAAGCTTTTAAAACATTGCAATTTTTTTTGGGTTGTGAACAAAAAATGCATATGACCTTTGCAAAACATTTTTTAACAAATGTACAAAAACTAGTTTTGATAATGTGATCACTGCCAAATTGATTTTGTGGATGAAACAATGAATTCCATTAAAAATTTGAACAACCTTTTCCTTGGAATGCAAAGTCACACCTATATGATGGCCTTGGAAGACATTACTGCCATCACAACCCATGTTCACCAACTTACCAACCAATTCCCCCAACCCCAATCCTCCAAATTCAAACAAACATTTCAACATTAAAAAAAAATGGTTATTAGATGTATTAGAGACACCGATAGTTTCAACACACAAGATGATTGGGGGTATTCTTTCATGTTTGGACCACATATGAATGGATGGAAATCCATCAGGTGTTATCAATTGTTATGATTTTATATACATTAATTACAATTAAAGTAGTAGTAGCAAATGTACTTTTGTGGCCTTCAATAACATAGAATGCATGATCATGCTACAACTTGATGTATTAGACCAATGTTTTATGGAAAGATTCTTGACCTTCAATAATTGCAACAAAGGCTTTAGGTTTTCATAATTTGTCATTCCACGAACAACAAGGTGGAAAAACATAACAAATTGCATGTATTTATGATTCTATTCAATAGGCACATCGGCCAACATCTTTTCTAGGACAAATGGTCTATCATGGGCAATGTATACATGTTCATTCTTGGCATGAACTAAATTTTTGTTGTAATAGTAAAAACTTGTATCAACACTAGGCATTGATACCTTACATTTATAGCAATTCACATGCTTCAACAAACTATCCAATAGTTTTCATTTCCCTTCCACATGGGTGCACACTTTACACTGAACTTGGTGCACCAAACCCTTTGTCGCCAATCACATTTTTCAGCCGAAGGTAATTAAGTAGTCCACCCATCTTGAAACTTTTTTGCTCCCTCATATAACTTTTTATTTTTTGGGTTTTCCTTTGTTGCATCCTCACGAACTAAATCACATGTGATAGTAGATGGGCTATCATCAAACAAAACAATAGAAGGTGTTGAGGAAGATGATGGACCAACCTCACCTTGTTGGGGTAATGGGAAATGATTAAAAAAAATTGAATTTGAAGTTCTTAGATAATTCAAGAAGGGCATGGTATAGCATTTGTAGGTTGCAACAAAAAATAAATAAAAATGACATGATTTGAACAACAAGGAAAAAAAAAGTTTAGAACAATGGAACAACTACCATTGAGAATGAAACTTTAAAATGGAGATGCACATGAAATTTTGCAATAACATCTAAAGAAAAATGGAGTGCACAAAGATTATAGTAGAACCAAAGAAAAAGAGGATTCAAAAAGCAATATGAATTCAAAGCTCTTAGTTGAAGCTTGCTTAGATTGAGTGATGGTGGATCTAGAGTTGTTTTCGTGTACTTTAGATTCCTAAATCCTTTCAATTCGAGTTTTCAATTCTATCAATGCTAAAGTAAGCAAGTGAAAAAACAACAAACTAAAAAGATTTGGGAATTGGAATTTGAAAGACCATCCAAGGGGCAATAGAAAAAAATTGATCAAGATTTCAAACTTAAGATTCAAACAATAAATGTTCAAAATCAAGCAACAATCCCCATACCTTGAAGTTGTAAATTGTAATTTGTTTTTGCACAACCAAAAACTTGTTGAAGTCAAATGGGACTCTTTGAGATGTCAAACTTAAGTGCCAAATGAACTTGCAAACATTTTCATTCACCAAACTTGATCACAAGGTGAATCTTGTTGTCATTAGTCCAAAATGCAATTTCATACACCATATCTCCAAAACTCAAGATGCGATGCCTTTCTATAGTCTAACCCCAACTATCAACCTTAAACCATAAGCTCTTATAATGAATTCAATCACCAAAAAAATGTTGCAATTTGCAAAATAGAATCCAAATTTGCAATTACAAACCTTACCAATTTCCCAACTTCAAAGTTGCTAAGCAATGCAAAATCCTTATGCACATAAAAGTGCTAGCAAATTTAAGGTGACCTTTGATTGCCTACTATTGACAAATTGTCTTGCAAGCAAGAAGGGATGGTGGTGAGGAGCTCCTAGCAATGACAACGCTCCTGGCAAACAAGCCATTGTGTCGGGAGAGAGACTGACAATGGCTAGGGTTTAGGGTTTCAAGAGGGTGGTGATGTTATCACTTGGCTACATCAGGTTTAGGTGAAAAGTGTTCGATTACAACCTTGATTTTTTAAGCAGGTCTATCACAGGGGCTTTTTTTTAACTCGCCTTTTGGAGAGTTTTTGCTAAAAACAAAAGGCTGGAACTTATAAGGTGCCCTCTGAGTGAAAATGGCAGCAGTGCTTTACTTAACCACAACTCCTAGACTGGAGGGTGTTTCACACAATTGTGGCACTCCTAACTACAA
>Ga0116230_10007633_pt1 | contig 10680 bp, 4 predicted proteins | sample S1TSphfallax_3_FD_88678 | JGI IMG/M metagenome (GOLD analysis project Ga0116230, IMG submission 88678) | Host-associated microbial communities from peat moss isolated from Minnesota, USA - S1T2_Fd - Sphagnum fallax MG | ecosystem: Host-associated > Plants > Peat moss > Unclassified | place: USA...
CCAGACCCGAATTTGTTTCTCTTTAAAGGAGGGTGAGCATTTCAAAAAATGAAAAGTTAACTTGAAGCCTTCCAATGGGGAAAAAAAAAGAGGAGGGTGGGGGCAGGGGGGGTGGGGGTTTCTTCTCAAGGACAGGGAAGAACTGATAGCCGTGAGCAGGTCCAGTTGTTTGTCAATACCCATCCAAATCCATATTTTGCCACCAAATTGTGGAATTGGCCAATGAAAAATGAACTGTCATAAAATAGAGACCCAATTTCCTGGATTTCATGAGGCTAGAGTTGGATCATTCATAATTTATTCATTTGTAAAAATCTTAATTGTAATATGTAAGCAGTGACACATTTTCCAATCCTCCGATGTTGCATCCTTGTTTAGCACCCCAACTAGAGGTTCTCAGAACCTGTCTATGCTAGTTTTTTAAATGCTACTAAACTAAAATCAAAGTCCAAATGTGATTAAAAAATAAATTTAAAGAAATATTGTGACAATTTTTTTTTCTTCTCATTTTGACAAAAATTCACACTGGGTGTAAGTGATTATTAAATACAAAACTGTTGAAGGAATGAAAAGGAGGCCATTTGTTTCTCCTATCTCACTTCATGTTAAGAACCTTCATTTAGCTAACTCCTTTTTCTCACACCTTTTTTTTTTGGGGCTACCTTCTTTCATCAAAGCAAGTTGTAATGAAAGCATTTTCATAGATTATTCCCTAAGTTGTCAATGATGGCAACAGCATGAAAAAACCAAAAAACATATTGTCAAATGATTCTCCAAGTTTTAGCGAGGGACAACTGAAAGGAAAATCTTCTCAAAGCGGTTTCCATTTCACCACCCCTCTCCTCACAAGAGAAACAGAAGAGTAGCATTGAGCACACATTTGGAACCCAAGGAAATGAAAAAATTTAGATTCTGATCTTTTTCAAATATGAATGTAAAACATATTATTATTATTATTATTATTATTACTTTCATCATAAGACTTATTTGTCTAGTACATACATCATTGTACATGGACACCATCTTTACAAGAATGAAGGAATTATCAAAACAAACCATTTAATGCTTTCATTGCTAGGTTTACAACCATATTCATTTGCTTAATTTGGCATGGTGGCACCACCATACTCCACACAACCCCTAACTTAACACTCTATATGAGATATTTGAACACCCAATTAATATTTTGAAAGAAAATGACAAAGCTTTAAATCAATAACAACCCACACAATTTCAAGGCATTATGCCTCATGCAATGTTGGTCAGTACTACTAACCCCATTTTGATCATTCCAATTTTGGTTACTCACTTTGAACGAGATATTACAATTAAATCTGAAAACAGAAGTAATTCTTGTTTCTCTTTTAGCATTAATCCATAACTAGAACCAAATATTAGGTTGATTGTTGGCTTCAAACTAGGACTGAACCAAGGTATTTAGCATTGACCAGTGTTAGGCGAGTATCACAACAAGGAAAAACCTTGATTACTTGGTTGGGTGTTAGCTTAGTTCTCACAATGAGAACAAGTGGGTATCTCAAAAGTGAACCCCGATTGAGAATTAGCACTTGAAAAAAGGTTTCATACTTGAAGAGAAGGTATGTTTACTGAAGAAAAGCTTGTATGGTTTTAAACAAGCAAACATAGAATGGAATAAGAAGTTTAATGATTAAGTCTTAATTCCCTATAATTTGCAACAAATGAATGTAGACCCTTGTGTTTACGTTAACAAAAGGCATCCAAGGATGATGACAACCATATTTGTTGATGATAGATTGGTGTGTAGCACTAGTAGAAATCTTCAAATACAAGACTGAGTTTATGATTAGTATTCTAGTCATAAAGGACAAAAATGACTAATAGCCCTAAAGTCATTACAAATAAATTGTTTAGGACAATAGTCATCCAGGACATGATGTGGCACAATGAAATGACAAATATCATCCATTGGTCATAATAGACATATGTGAAATCATTAGTGATATTTTAATTATTTTTAATTAATTATTATTATTACAAATTGGACCCAAAAACTTGGGGAACGTTTTTTTAATTTATTTATATTTATTATTATAAGTATATTATATATTATATAAATAGTAAAATATATTTTAATTTCAATTATTTTAAATCTCATTATTTTTCATCTCATCAATTGTTAACATGTGTCACCACCTAACTTAGGTAATCTAAGTAGGTATGAAATATTCAATCAATATTCCAATGTTGACCACAATGAATGTCATTTGTGAAGTTTGATTTATGGACCCCAAGGATGGAGTTCAACTTCTTTGCCATCAAACCAACATCTGTTGTGTAAATAATCTAATTTTTATCGCATTTAGACCGAATTTCATTTAAACATTACACAAAACCTCAAATTTGATCATTCATAATTTATTGATAATTTCTCCAAATGAAACAAATAAATATTCATAAATTTCCATTAATAATTTACACAATTATATAAAATTTATTTCTGAAAAATATAAATTTAGTTCAAAAAAATAATTTGAATTATGTTATTGAATAACATTTCAATGGCCATTCTTTGAATTTTTTTAATTCAAACATATATATGATTTGTAAATGGAAATACCTTATGGTTAATACATGAATAAATAAAATATATCTTTCATATCTTAAATCTTCATTTGATATAGGAGTTTATGTTTTAAAATTTTGCTTCCAATAATATGTCATAATTCTATTAATAACTTTTAATTTAGATGTATGAGTCTATATAATGTATCCACATAAAATATTTATAAATGGATCATAAATCAATTATGTATATATAATTAAGAAATATTAATCATGTTGAATATGAGGTATAAATTTAATCTAAATATTTTAATTTACTAATAATAAAATAATAAAATAATAAATAATTTTCTGAAATTATAATTTTTATTCATTTTTACACATCTAATCTAATATAATTGTGTAATAATATATTTTTTACACATGTAAAATAAATAAATAAATTTATATGCATATGTTATATACATTTTAACTTTAATTTACATATAAATTATGTATTTCCCACCTTTTACACTTCTATTTTATTTTTAAATTAAAAATAAAAATTTATTTACAATATATCATTTTTTACCATTAAATTTTATTTCAATGGATAATATCTAATTTATTCACATTGAATATTTAAATGGTTTATATGTCAAGTATATTTCAAAACACTTTGATAAAGATTTTTATCTTACCTATTATGCATAATATTAATCAAAATTAGTTCATGACATGTCGTAGTTCATTATGTTTATATATATTCATATTAAATTATTAATAGTCATTTTCAAATCATTGTAAAATAATTGTATGATCACATTGTCTATTTAATGACATATTAGTTTGTCCTAGTCATTTGCATAGTTGTTATTTTAATCATATTTTAAATGACTTTATCTTAGTCCCATTTTCAAATGATATTTTGAACATCCATGTCACTTTGTCATGGATGCCATATGGATGAAAACTTGCAATGAAAAAATGATGTCATCCTTCATATTACCATGTTATCATCTTTTAATCAAATAACCATTAATATATGACTATAACTTTTTCTAGATAGGATTTGAAGTAATATCCTATGATACAATTGATTAGGTAGTCATTTAGGACATCTAGTCATTGATTTATTAGTTGCAAAGGATAAAAATCCTTATAATGTAATGAGAAGAATAATGGATAAAAGGATCACATGGTTAAAAAGATGAAACAAAAGTTTGAAGTCACTATAAATAATGCAAATGTGTATGTGGGGCTCCACATTTTCAAAGATAAAACAAAGTTAAACCTTTGGATCAGACAAGCTTTGTATGTTAACAAAATTGTCAAACGTTTTGGGTTTGAGAATGCCAGACCTGTGGGCACTCCTACAAATCCCAACATACACCTTGAACTTTATTTGATTACTGAGATGGAGAAAAAAAAAATCTTTTACCCTAAAATAGTAGGGTATCTCATGTTTGCATAACTAGGAACTCGACCTAATTTTTTTTTGATGTGAATATAATAACATAGTTCACATCTAAACTTAACCACATCCATTTCATTATTGTGAAAAGGATCTACAAGTACGTACGAATAACTATTCATTGGGGAATATGTTATCAAATTAGAACAATTGTTAATCTACTTGAAGTATATGCATATGTAGATTTTGTAATTGATCTCATAGACAAAAAATCAAGATTAGGCTTTGTGGTACAAATGAATGGAGGACCAATATCCTAGGGGAGTCAAAAGTAGAATGGCACAACATCATCAACTCTTGAAGCATAATATGTGGCATCTAACGTGACCACCATAGAAGTGCTCTAAACAAAGCAATTCTTGAGTGACTTAAGGTACGTTCAACCAACCCTTATGAAGCTTTTCAATGACAATTAGAGCGCCATTTTGTTGATTCATAACCCAAAGTTTCACAAGAGAACCAAACATATTAACATCCAATATCATCTAATTAAAGAGCAATACCAAGCTTTGGGCAATATAGATGTGTTTCACATCAATATTATCCACCAAGTTGCAGACATGTTGATTAAAACATTACTTGGAGATCGTTTTGCAAAGTTACGTTACTTACTTGGAATTGTAGCTCTCTTACAAGATCTGCCAACTTATGTAACTAAGATAAATGCTAGCCTACATGTTGTAAAATCATTTGACCTATTTCATGAATAGGAGTGTTGTAACTAGTTTTGTGACATTAGATTTCCTTGTTTTTTACAACTCCATATTTAAGGTGTCCATTATTAGAGCATGCATTGATCATGCATAAAAAATGAATGTATACAATTTTTGAATTTGAATCGTTTAAGAACTTAGGGACTATCACTTTTAGTTTTGGAGCAAGTAGGATTTTGATTAGTTACTTTGTGAATCTATATGCAATGAATAAATTTGTAGAATAAAATGACTTTTTTGTTTCTAAATTCTTGCATAGCATGTATTTTTTGTTGTTGAAGCTTTCAATAAAGAATTAATACTTCATGTTGTCTTTAAGTTCTAATTTCTTATTATGTACACATACATTTGATTTACTATTTTTCTACAAGCTTGACCATGGCTCAAGTTTTAAACAAGGATTTCTTTGTATAACTTGCAACAAAAATCATTTCCTTTCACCCATGTAAAGACCTGGAAGATTTTTCTTAATATATTTTTTAGGATGATTATTTATTTGAATTTTATAATAATTTAAAATTGTACCTCCCAAAATCTAGAAGGCTTGGTACTTGTGGAAGGCCCAACCCAATACCAATATTGGGCTTTCCACATTTTAGGAGGTACAATTTTCAAATTCAAAAATATATCTTTTACATATTTGCATTGTTTTTCACATTTTATCAATTTTTGTTTTTATTTAGACAAGAAAATGGAAAGAAAAATCACTAATGGACTTTACATAGGGGAAAGGTCTAACAATAAACCTTTCCAGATTTTAGATCTTGGGCCAAGGTTGATAAAATAGACCCTTCTAGATTTTCAACCTATTCGTTCAGCTGGTAAAATTAATCATTTTGAATTTTTGACCCATTTCTTCAGCCTATCGGCCTTGGTTTGAGACCTCAAATCCAAAAGGGTTTATTTCCATAACCATTTCCTAATATACAAAAATATGGTTGTGCATCTATTTCTTGTTTTGAACTCTAGAAAACTACACTTCAAATTGTCAACAATAGTTCATGAATCATGAGATAATACAACCTAGGTGATGATCTAGAAATCCTTAAGTGCCATCGCGTGCGGTTGTAGAATTTATACTTGAAATGTGAGCAACCCTATTTTTCAAGCATTTTCAATGGAGACATTAATTGCTTCCATGACACATGTTGCAATTACTAGGAGTTTTGAATTTAGGTTTAGGTCATTTGTGCACTAATTTGACAAGATACATACATTGGTATAACCATACCTGTAAGAAATAAACCTTTGATGTGCCTCAACTTTGTGTAAATGTCTTGGAAGTTGGATCACGTATTAAGGTCGTTTATTAGGGTTGCCAACCCTAAACCCAACATAGTTTTTGTTCTTGTACATGTTTATTTCCATTCATGCAAAATTTGTAATAAAAATCCGTACATCATCCATAATATTTCAACAACCACATCCCATAGTCCAAGTATATGCATAATTATGAATATGTCATAATTATGCCACAATTTTACTTCTCATACTGATATGTAAGGAAGAATAATAATTACTACAAAAAATACAAAAAACAAAAGATAAAAAATCATGGTTCTATTTTCTATTGTTCTACTCTCTCTTGTCTTTGCATTCCCACATTGGTACTCATTCTTGGAGAAGAAAAAAAATCCCACATAAATTTAAATTCCAACTCAACAAGGTAATTTGCCTTACCATGTAACTACTGATTCACTTGCTTTGTCCAACCTATCTTAGAATAAACATTACAATTTTACCTATTCTTTATGCATATATGGTTTCATTACTACAATACAATTTTGCCCTTAACAATGAGGTGAATGTATTTCATGGCATCAAAATAAGTTTGGGGCGTAAATTGAAAAAGGAGAACATTACACCTTGAATCATGATTGGTGTGTATTGTATGAACCACTACACCAATCTCAAAGTCCAAAATGCTTCTAAAATGTTTGCACAAATATTGAGCGTGTGCTACAATGTTTGTATACATACTACTACCATTACTTTAAGCCCAATGTCTAAAGTTTCTTCATGTATATATATAACTTAAGTTTGGAAGCCTTTTGAAAAGTCCAAAATTAACAATTGGCCACTTGAAAGTTGGCAAATTTAGAAAAACACTAAATTCATTAGGGGGCCAACAAATGTATTAACAAAAAATATTCCCATCAAATATATATCATCAATTTCTTGAATTTCCCAAAATGATCATTTTTTTGGGATAAACATGTTTTTTTTTTAATTATGAAAAAAAAACATTCACTATAAATTTTTCAATGATGCACAATGTGTGGCCATATCATCATCATTAGTTTATTTGACATTGATGGTGAAAACAGAAAAATAAAAATGGAAAAAATTACATTGATAATTTAATTTTTTTTGCATCCAACATACAAAAATAAATTTTAATATTTCAATTTCAGTAATAAGGCTTATTATTTTGTAAATTTCTTCATTTACCAATTTTTTTATGCATTATGTTTTTCATGATAATCTACTTTTATATTGAAAATTGGGGAGTTCAAAATTCATTGCATTCATAGATATGGAAAATTATGTTTTGTCCTATAATACTCAAAATCTAGCATTATAATAAATATTTGGTTACATTAAACATTTAATATCAAAAGACTACATTTTTTTGTTACAAATATGAATGTAATGCCCTTGGCTCCAAGGGTAAGGTTCTTTTATGTTGCCATATAGTTCAAGTAAATTTTCATCATGATTTTTCCCATATTTCAAAATTATTTTTTTTCCTCTCCATATAGGTGGACAATGTCATGGAAAATAGGTAGATATTTACACTTTAAAAAGGTAGATTTTAAAATTATTTTAAGATATAAAACATGGGCATGAAAGCTACATGCTAATTTGCCTTTTCATATTCATGTAGATGAAGACAAAGGAATGAGGTAGATAAGCTTGGAAGAAGTAGGTTTGGAGAACCCTAATCAACATATATGGACACCATTTTTAGAAAAAAAAGGCTTGGAAAGGAAGTTACTGTTTGACAAAACATAAATCCCATGATGAAATAAAATAAGTTCATTTGATATCTAAACTAGTTATTCACAAACGATTCTTGTTCACATGGATGATTATGTTTCTACCATGGCAAATGTTGATGTTATATTTGCTTGATATTATGTGAGAAGTTAAAATTTTGTCAAGATTTTGTTCCAATCACTTGTCATGAAAACCTAATGCAAGTTTCAATTATGCTACACATTGCTTTTAGTTCTTGATGCAACACTTTTAATTATAAGTTGTGAGATATATTTGCTTACAATATTGCAAGGTTTATTACCTTTGCCATTTGTTCCAAATATGCTTGAATATTAGGTTTTCAAACTATCATTACATTCTTTGTAGAAATAATCTTGACAACACATACATAAGGAAATTTGAATTAAGAAGAGTAGGCTTGTCTCCCATGGTCGACCATTAAGGTTCTGTCAAATTGCATAAAATTGATAAGGTTTTTATCAAAATCAAAACATATTAAGTTGTTGGGATTTGTTCACATTATGCAACATAATTCCTTTTTATGTATAACTACCAAAACATCAAGATTCATATGATTTTTTCATATGAATATGTTTTGTACACTTATATTAAATATTATTGGTTCCCATTACATTAGCATGTTACTTGATGCTCTCATATGGGACACATTGTGATCCCCTAAACATCTTACAAAATGGGGAGTTCACATCCGTGGGTGTCCACTTTGACCTTTATCATTCATTAGACATGATTGCCAATGGCATTAATACTTTAATACCATATTATTGGACTTGTGTGCAAAGGGGTGTCCAAGTTTTGGATCCCACAATTATAACCCACCTTCAAATGCCAACATTACTTTCATTACACATATGAATTTCTATAGGAACACATATTTAGCCTTGTGGGTATGTGCTCAAAATCTATTCATGAAAGAAAAAATTAAAGTTCATAAACAATAATATGTAGGATTGTTGATCATAATTTATTACAGCAAGAGCAAGATCTAATTTGAAAAATAAAGTGCAAGATTCACATTGTATAATAAATTTAGTGTTATATGCTATCAAGCTTTGAAGGAAAAAACTTCAAGGTTGTCTTCTTCTCTAGGGATGAATTGAAATCATGAGCTTAATATGATGATGATGATGATGATGAGTTTAAGTTTGATGATGAAAATAACATGGCACAAGTGTTGTAATGTTGGTTGAGAAAATCATAAATTTGACTATGTTGAGTTGAAAACAAACCAAATTGCACAAATGTTCTATCTTCCATAATAAGGAAGATAGAACATTTGCGCAATTTGATTAATTATTGTCAATAAGAAATTTTAGCAAGTTATAATTATGAAAAAAAAACATTTACACAATTTGATTTGTTTTTAATTCAACAATGCAGTTCATACTATAATTCATTTTCCACTGTCATTACAACATGCGTGCTAGTTTGTTAGGTTGTTGTTTTTAAGAAATAATTTGTAACCCTAAACACAAAACCTTAAACCATAATTTCAAACCCCTTAAACCCTAAAAAATAAAAAATACATTGAATGGTACATCACATCCAAACCAAAATATGATTCCCCTACAACAACACAAACAATTATGACATGATGGCCATTAATAAGTGAACTTTAAAAAGAAACAAAGTTTTGAAAAATTCAATTATAAATGTAAGTTATATCATAACAATTTCGATTTATGTTGGGTAAAATGCTTTCAACATAGAAAAATGAAATGCAATAGTATACATAGAAAAATTGTATATATTGTTGCATTCCATTTTTCTATGTTAAGACAAACATATATATAGACACATAGAAACCAATTAACAAATTAAATTACAACTATTTATTTTAATTTGAAATTTTAATTTGAATTATATTGAATTTAAAAAAACATATAAACATAATATCCACACGAATCACACGTATGAAGCACCCACACAAAGCAACATAAACACTCACACTCACAAAAAACACACAAAAACGAATGTCCAAACAAAACCCATATTTAATTGATTCTTATTTTGAAAATTGTCATATGTACCACACACCAAAATATCTATGACCTACATGTGATAACCTACAATTTTATGTAATCTTTTCAACTCACAATCAAATGATTCTTATCTTGAAAATTGTTATATGTATCACACACCAAAATATCTATGACTTACATGTGATGACCTACAACTTTATGTATTATTTTCAATGTAATTTTTTTTAATACATATAAATAATAAATAACACAAACAAATGCACACACATCCACTTTGCTAATGAAGACAATGTGGCAAGTTCACTTAATTTAGAAGACATGTGCCAAAGAGAAGCTCTGCTAATAGGGTGTAGTAGTTGGCTAATAGGGTGTAGTAGTTGGCACGGAAGGGAATGAAATCTTTTAGATCTTAAAGGTGTTTTTTTCATGAAAGGTCATGTGATGGTATTTGATATGAAGGAAGCAATTTTGGACAACATTCTTGGACATGATCATGTTGACTTGACCATTCTCTATTGTCTTAGAGACATTTTAGCGGTATTGACTATTTGGAAATGGTCGTTAGCTCAAACAATTATGGAGGGATTTTTGCTAAAAGAGCTTTTGCTTTCATACGATGAAAGCTACGTACTTGAAGTGGATGTGGAAGGAATGATAGGTTTGAAGAAAAAGAAATATGGCTTAAGTAAAAAAAAAATGGAAGGATATAATGTCCATAAATTTTGTTTCAAAAATAGAAAAGGTGCTAAACAAATAATCTTGTTGTGGAGTAGGGGTGGCAATGTGTTGTTCATGACTCTGGTTATCTGATGCTTCTGTTGATTCAAGGGCCCATTAGCAAGTGTTAAGGGTAACATAGGATCAACATTTGTATTCCCTAACCAAACTGGTATCAGCTTGTAATCTAAGGGCTAGCTTTGGGTCCTAAATACTCTTGACTTATAGGCTCTAGATGTTAGTTTTCGAG
>Ga0116230_10007635_pt1 | contig 10680 bp, 5 predicted proteins | sample S1TSphfallax_3_FD_88678 | JGI IMG/M metagenome (GOLD analysis project Ga0116230, IMG submission 88678) | Host-associated microbial communities from peat moss isolated from Minnesota, USA - S1T2_Fd - Sphagnum fallax MG | ecosystem: Host-associated > Plants > Peat moss > Unclassified | place: USA...
ATGGAAGTATTAAAATTAAGATAAAATTGTGTATTGTTTGTTCTTGAAATGGTAGATAACTTGTAAAAAATAAAGAATTCAATTGTGAATAATTTGGAACTAGTGAATTGTGGATTATTTTCTTCCATTAGCCAACTATTTTCCAAATTTTATTTAATGTTATTTGTCATTGATTCAAACATAGCTTTTGCTTGCCTATTTTTTCATATTTTTAAATCCATTAAACAACATTTAGATGCCTTATTTTCATAAATAAACAAACTTTGATATGATCAAAAAAAATTTGGTAATGTTTGGAGGTTACAATTTCATTACTTATGATTCCTCGTGACTATTACCTTTTCTTGCAACCTATTTCAACTATTCTTTTGTTGCAAAGGTATTTTTTGTTGTTGTGTCCTTGGTTGCATTTGTCATTGTGCCTATTGTTGCATCATATGCAACTTTCCCTACATCAACAAAGTTGTTATAAGAAAATTTTCCAATATTGATGACAACTTTAACTATTTTGTCCTTCACGTATTATAACATTGTTGGTCATATCCATGGCTATATCATAAGTCTTCTTGGTAGTGGGGTGAAAGCATGGTAAATTAGACCACAAATGTTGCTTGCAACATAAATGAAAAATAGGTAAAATACATGCTTTGATATATTGAACTCTAAAATATTATTTAGTTCAAGGATTAATATGAACGTTTTTTTCAACTTTGTTAAAATTTTAAATAAAGGGTACATGTTTAAAGTAGGTTTAAGTAAATTCATAGGAATTCAATGTAAAGGTAACAATCTACTTTATAGCCTTTATGTAGATTAAAAGTAGGTGAAATTTTTATTTTTATTATTTTGAATTAACAGGGCCCTAAAATGTACTTGTGGATTTTTATCTTTTTCACATTCTAATAAAAATATATTTAGCTTGTAAGGTAAAAGTAGGATCTAAAAAATTTACTAATCAATTTCAAACCTACTTGTTACCTACTTTTATGATATTGAAATTCTTCAAATTTTATAATCAACTTACCATAAACCCAATGTAGGCATTAATGTTTCCAATATGAATTTTTTAAAAAATTCAATCTACTTTCTTATGTTTTTGTAGAAAATTATCATATTTTTAAATGGGATTTTAGGTGGACGTATTTTTTGATATAATTTATCATGCTTTCACTCAATGTTGATTGTCATGTTTATAACAATGTTTTTAGTCTTATCAACTACATCATTTGCAATTATTTTTCCATTTTCGATGCCTTTTTTGTGCATTTTCAGTCACCTTGTGAACATGTTCCTTTCATATGTATATTGCACCTAAAAGATTTGAAAAGAAATTAAAGAAAAATATTAATTGACAAAATGGAATAAAACATATATGCAAATTGACATCATCACACATATAAATTTTTAAAAGGACAAAATGATCTTCATTTTTAATTTAGATGTCAATGCCATATTTCTTACAATTATAGATCTACCATGCTTGACCTTGTGTTTAAACTATAAATTTGAAATGGGGACTCAAGTTCTTCCAATATACTACACCAAAAACCAAAAGAACCCATTTTAGGAAAAGATTGTTGCATAGGAAGCAAGCAAAATTGTTGCATGCTTATCAACATTCACAATTGATTTAAAACCAACCATAAACACATAAAGAAATGTGATTTAAAACCAACCAAGAACACATAGAAAGATGTGATGTGATAATTAACATTTGAATAAAAAATGAAACACAATTTCCTACTGTTCAAAATATAATTTGCTCATGGATCGTATTTTTTTTCAAATAGGTATGTTATCTTGTCATGTCATAGAATACACAAATGCAAAAGACATGGACAACATTTTAATGAAAAAATTCCATCTCCACATATGTGCATGGTGGATTCAATATCATGACAATGAACTTGATTTTGTCATATTGATTAGGCCTACTTTGAAAATTCCTAAACAAATTGTTTAGCTTGATTAGTGTTTTCATTACTAATCTTGCTAATTTGAGCTACAATGTTGTGAGCTTCCTTACACACATATAGTTAAAAATCCACACATACAACTTCCTCCTCTTTTCAAATGTAGAATCAAATCATTCCTAAATATGCAAGGTATAATTAACCATTTTCCACAATTCATAAAAATAAATTCAACCAATTTCATTTACAAATTGTAAAAATAAATTTTTGGGTCCAATATTGAAAAACCATAGTCTACACTTAAGGCAAATAGGTCAAAATAAGATTATCCAAATTATCTATCTACATCTTGTCACAGATCAAAGTGTTGTAATAAAATTCAATCAAAATGCACAAAATTTTCTCTTGTTTATTTTATGACGATATCAATAATCATTTGGATCTTGTCTTTTGCATGCCTTCTTGCAACATTAGTGCTTTTAGTTGCACCATTCATAATTGTACTAATCTTGCAGACAACTTTTTTTATGGAGTACATAATGTTGCCAATTTTAGTGTTGGCAACAAATACACAACAACTATTATATAGGCCAACAATTAATTCATGACCAACAATTTTACCAAAGTTTTACTTACAACCATGATGAGTATGTATACAAATTTGTGTGTGTGCCTTTTTTTTCTCTGATTAAATACACATTGGAAATGTTTTTTTACTTTCTTCCCTATAAATCAAATGCAAATAATGCAATACATAATGTTGAAAGTCAAATTTTGCATTATGAAAAGACATAATGCAATGGAAACAAAAAGGATTGTGGCAATGGCAACAAGAGTTCTTGTTGTTATATAGTAATGCACTCGTACCTATGATGTTATTCACAAGATGGTCTACATGGCTCCTATGTGGCAAATAAAACATTGTTTTTGTGGTGGTTGAAAAAATGGGTTTAATGTTAAAAATTTTAAAATTATCATGGACCATGTGTGAAGTTTATGTCATGATGTTAACTAAAACTATGACATTTAAGTTTTCATCATAGTGAAAAAAACCTCACATCATGTGTGTAATTAATGTTGTGATGTAAATTGAAATTATGACATTCAAAGTTTCATAACAATGAAATTGAAAAAAATGAAATATTCACTTCAATGGGTGCAAAGTACGTTGTGTTAGTAATAAAAAAACTTGTTATGCACAAATGGATGCACATATGCGGTGATGTTGATAGTGGACAAGATATGGAAAAAACCATTAGATTGATCAAAGTATGGTAAAATCAGACATATAATCACATGGGGAAAAGGTTCAAAAGGACAAGATTTTTTTATTGTGAAACCATAAACCCAAACGACATTAACCTAAAACCCTAAGGAGTTCATTAACCCTAAACCCATAAATATTAACCTTTTTTGGTATTACAAAAAAATTTGCAAAAACAAACGCCACCCACCTTCCCTTTACCTTCCCTTTCCATGTGAAAGGGAAGGCATGGTGAGAATTTGATCATTTACCCTAAACCCTAACCCCCAAAATTTAAACCTTAAATCCAAGAAACAATAACCTTAAAATATTTAAGAACTTTAGATTTAAAACCTAAACCCCATAAGCTTTAACCTTAAATCATTAACCCAAAATCCATTTCCAATAATCATTTTATATCGTTGAATATGGATAAAGGAGTTACCAGTTGTGATCAATTACATCTTTTGTCAAATTCAAATCCTTGATCTTTTATGTCTTTTGTGAGATGTTTTTTTTGTTGGTCTTAACTTTTTAACTTTAGGGTTTCTAAACATGCAATTTCATCTTTCTCCAATTTTAATATGGAATCTAATAGGGTCTTGTGAAATTTTCCTTGATTGTGTTTCTAAATAGACCTCCTTTGGATAATGAATGTTAAAGGGTAAAAAATTGTCCTATGTTAGTTAAACACCATGGGTGTTAGGAGATGGTAGTATCATTATTAGATGGTAGTTACTGTTAGATAACAAAACAATATTAGGAGAATTCTAGAATGAAAGTGTTTTCTAATGTAATATTGTTAGTACAATGAACTATTTTCATGGGATAGAATAATTATAAATAATTATAATAAAAATAATATTAACTACTAGAAATAATATCCTAGTCTAGCTCATTTAGAAAAGGTATCTTAGTAATTATTTAGTTACTAGTTGTAAATATCTTACTAGCCATCTTCTATTTGCTAAAGGGTGAGGCCATTTAGGTTAATTGGTCAAAGTGAATAAGGGATGGATGGATTTCCCTTAACTAAAATGTGTGGAAGGGATTAGGATGAGGAGATCTAGGAAGATAAGGATTCAACTTTTGTGTCGTGAACATCCATTTTAGGTTTTTTTATTTATTTCTTGGAAGGAGTAAATGATTTCCTTAGACTATTAGATCATTAGAATATTAGACCATACACATTATGAAGATGTTTGTGTGTGACACTCTTTTGTGAGAAAGAAGGAGAAGAACATGGAAGAATATTTTACTTAATATTATGTAATGAAGGATGGTTGAAAGTTGTCAAAAGTGCATTATTTCTTCTTGTTTGTATTAACCTCTAGGAAGGGAGGGAAAACAATTCCTTTTTAGTTGATGTAGACTAATAATTTAGTAGTTTGGTTTTTCTTTTCTTTTACAATGAAGGTATTTTCTATACTTGTCATTGGAATATGAAGCTAGACCTACTACAAATAGGTAGTTGCCACTAAAAGGTAGTAATAAGAAGGTAACTATTATGTTTGAGGTTTATAAAGGCTAGAAGGCTATTGCAAACAATAGGTAGTAATTATAGACGATAGACATCAATTATAAAAGGTTTGTAAATGGTAGGCATTAGTTATAGGAGGTTTAAAGGCACACTAACTTTTCTTTCAAGTTTGCAAAAATAGGTAGTTGCAACATGATGGTAGTTTTTGCATGATGATAGTTATTGTAGGGTGGAAAATGTTGTAAGATGGTAGGCAGACATACCATGCTTCACCTTCATATGTTTTCATGTTGTTTTTCATCATTTATTTATTCGCCAACCTTTTTTCTTGATGGTAATTAAGTTGTTGAATTCACGGATTAACAATCGAGATTTCACACAAGTCACAAAAGTACTTAGGTATAGACACCATTGTCATTTTTTACTTCAAATAATTAAATGCAAGCTTGCATTTTCGAGAAACAATGTTTTGCCAAAAAATATATAAATAAAAAACAAACAATTTGCATGAAGTATCTTAAAAATATAACCAAAAGTATCTTCACGATTAATCTAAACAACTAATGCATCACAACCTTCTTTAAGCAAAATTTCAATATGATTATAATGAATCATTATATTTTTTCACAACATTGTTGTGTATTTTTCATTTTATTATTCTATTTTTGATAAACCTCTTGTTGAAAATATACACCAATAGAAATTAACCAAAACGTAACCATTCTATTTATGATTACATGTGACTTGAAATTTGATATTTGAATTAAAAATTTGTTATTTCAATTGTTTAACACAATAATTGAATTTTAATTTTTTAAATTTGAATATGAATTTTTAAAATTTAAATTCAAAACACTTATTTGATATCAAAATTGATATTTGAATTCTAAATTATAACTTTCGAATTTAAAAATAACATTTCAATTCAGAAAATTATTAATTGAATCCAAAACTCGAAATTTGAATTCTGAATATTTGATTCGAAAGTCAAAATTTCAATTCTAAATTATTATTTTGGAGTTTCAAAATTAATATATCAGTTCAATTATTTTTTTATTTGAGTCAAAAAATGCCCATTTCAATTTTTAATATTTTTATTTGAATCTGAAAATTGGCATTTCATTCTGAATTTTTAATTTAAATTCAAAAAACTTATTTGATCTTAAAATTGATATTTGAATTCTAAATTACTATTTTGGAATCTACGTTAATATTTCAATTCAAACAATTATTGATTGAATTTTAAGGCTCTTTTTAACTATTGTTATCCATAATAAATCACTTTTATAAATAATTTTAAATGATTTTATTTAATAATTATAAGTTACACTAAATAATTATTGTTATAACATAGATTTTTATCCTAGAAAATTTATGCTCTTATAATAAAACAAATCAATTACTGTAATAATGTTAGATTATCTTGAAATAATTTTGATTACTTCATATAATGATTATTATAGTATATACATAATTATTTTTTAATTGAACATAACTATTCACAAACTTTGGAAAAACTATAATGTAGTTAGAAAATTTATTATAATGATTGTAATTTCAGGGATTATTCCACAATAATTTAAGTTTTTTATTTTAAGTTTTTTTCATTACTTATCTATGATAAATATTTTAATAATAATTTTACAGTAATTATAAAAATTAATTTTATGTTTAAAAATTAATTTTAATTTTAATTCATAATTATCAATAGAAAACAAATACTCAACCATAATTTTTTAATAACAATAAATATAATTATATGGCAATATATATATTCATGTAAGAATTTATATTCTAATAGTAATTTTTAGTTCATTATTTATAATTTGAAAATAAATATTTAAAATAGTTATTTTTTATTACGTTAGTAAAATCATTTTAAATCAATTATATTATTTATAATTCGACCAGATTTTAAATTTAAAAAAAATATTTTAAAAAAAAACTTAAGGTTATTTATTTATCTATGATTTATATATTAACAACTTGTGAGTAACTAAAATAACTAGTTTGTTAAATATTAGAAAGTTATTAATTATGTAAATAGTTGACAATGAATATTTAATATTTGTAGTGTTTAGTTTATATATTAAATATATTTATTACTAAATGATTATCTAATTATTTAGTGAACCATGTACTTGAATTCTTTGAAAATTTAAGAATGAATAACAAAAGACATGAAAAAAGTTTTGGAATTGTAATTGAGTATGTGAAGAAATTGTAACTTTAAAACTTATATCATATTATTTTTTTTCCATTCCTATTTTGAACATTATATAAATAAGGGATGTTATGATATAATGTAACATTTAAAAATTTGTACACATAGGATGAACCAATAAAAAAGTTTAACCCAAATTATATACAATTTTTAATTGTGGACCTCCCCAACCTACTTATTTACCTAATTAGGTAGGTACCTATTTTGACCTACCCACCTAAGTTAACCTATGTACTTAGTTATGTAGCTTAGGTTTGTAGGCATGTACTTATGCACCTACCAACTTAATATTAATATTTTTTATTAGATTCATTTAAAAATGTCACGTGACATTTTTACATTAGGTCATGTGTCATAATATAAGACCATCCAAACATTTGAATTGAATGTTTTAGATTATTTCAAAATAATAATAATATTTATATTTGAAATAATTAAATATTGGGAGACATAAAAACACATCAATTGCTTTAAATTGTGAGCAAAATAGTTGCATCCTAGTCACATGTGACAATATGTATACAATGGAGTCAAAAGATGAACTTGTATTTGTTGATTTTTTCTTTCATCCAAAAGTTTGCAACTAATGTCGCATGCAACTAAAGAGATTTTAGTTACAAATATCGCTTTGACTAAAATTTATTCATAGAGACTAGTCGAAAATACTTGTTTTTCTTCTAATAATATAAACATAATGAACAATGATTTTAACTTATTAATTTCAAGATTATGATGATGAAAATAATAATGGTTATGAATTTATCATAATTTTTATGACATAAATGTAAAATTTACTAGTTGAGATATTTAAATTATATCATTTTAAAAAATAATTATGTTTATGTTGACATTATTATAATAAAATGTTTTTTTTTTCTGATAATTTTTCCCCATGAAATTTGTGATGTGGAAAAAAAAAACCCAATGGTTCATTTAAATAGTAAGCGGAGAACTTCTGATGGTTTTTTTTTTCACTTTCTTTTCAAAAAACACATAATAGACAACAAAAAATTTCCATGGTTAATCCATGCAACATGAAGTGAAAATCAATCACCGTGGTCAATCGAAACAACACATGGAAAATATTTAACAACTTTCTATTACCTTTTTTCTTCTTTTAGAAGACATATGAATGAAAACACAAGATTTTCATGTTTAATCTAGGGAACAGCAAGGAAAAAAACATTCTTCAGAATTGATTTAGATAATAAGTAAATTTTTTTTAATATATTTTCATTTCCTTTTTCCATTTGAAAGACACACAAAAGAAAACAAATGATCTCCATGGTTGGTTTAAACAAGAGATTAGGATAATCATTTTCTATGGTTGATCCAAATAATAAACAATGAACCTTTTGTGAGTCATGGATTATAATACCACAAATTGTTAAGCTTTAGTTCCATAATTTTCCTTAGTGTTAATGATTTGAATCTTGATAAACCTCTAAGTAATAATTATTAATAGTTGAATTAGCCTTTGGATATTTTAGCGTAGAAGATTTTTTAATTTAAATTGATGTAAAGCTTAGTTAATTTTAGGACCTAGTAAACCTTTTTAAGTACATTATCCTTTTATGTTGTAGAGAGGTGAAAGGGATGTAGAATTAAATGAAATTTTACTGATATATTGGGAATACCAGCCTATAATTAACAATAACATTTCGCCATGACAATATTAAATTAGTCTGTAGAATAATCTTCAGGCACGAATGATGTACTTGAAAGATTTTTAGGATGTAGTCCTAATACATATTTATTTAGTTTTCACTTCTATCGAACTTTTAAATAAAATCAAAATCAAACTTAAGTATTAACATTTCCACCTGAGTGGCCTCTAGTGAATTACAATTTACTAAACAACTTTAAGGGTATAAATCACAATTGCAAAAATTCCAGAATGCAACGAATGGTGCGAGCTAAGTATTTGGCTCGATGTTTCATGGAAAGGGGGTGGATTGGGCCTTGTAGCCAACGATAATGGCCATCACCGAGAACCCAAGCTTGATAATGAAGCCGAACATCATCATTTTCACATTGACATTTTTCAAACCTTTCTAGTGTGGTTCCACAAGCAAAGAAAAATTCTAAATAGATTGCTAAGGCATATGGGTTAGGAGACAATTGACGATCCCATGCCTAACGATCGACTCAAGTGCGCAACACTCTTTTGGACGGTTCTTTTTCGTGCGACCGTTGAGAAACATTCACGTCAAACAATGTTTCTTCAAGTTTTTCTTTTTCTACTAGTGAAAGTGGAGGATTCGAAGGCGTAGTGACATCATCCACCATGACTAAATTATCACTCGTATCATCAAAAACCAAGAGGGTAGCATAAACAATGTGGTACTTACGTTTAGAAAGGGTTGAGGCTTTTTTATTTAATAAATTAGGGTAGGCGTAAGGTGTGGGAGTGATGGTGGAACTTCATGAAAACTCGAACATCTTAGATCTAATGGATTTATCGAATTCTAATTTTGACGGTGGATCTAAAAGTATGTGGGGGGTTTTTGTGATGCAAATCTTAATTTCAATTTACTATATACTACATAGTTAATTAGTGCACGGAAGAAAAATAAAATTAGGGGCTATCAAAAGAATAAATGGTACGCGAGGATGTTACTTCAACCATTGAATTGATTTAATCAAGTAAGGACTCAAGGATGTTTACTTGTTATTACCGATAAATTGTCCTAGTAGTTAATTACTTGAAATAATTAAGATGAAGAAGTAGGATGTGACGGTCAACGAACGGAGGATAAGGATCACGGTCAAGAACCTCATCAAGATATCTAAGATAAGAAAAAGGATGAGTCCTCCAATCCCATTAGTCACGAGGATTGTCATCCTATTTTATTGGAGGATGGAATATCTTTTTGTGTCTCATTGGGCCTAAAAATTTTCATCTTAAAATCAATTGTAGGGCAAATCATTCTCAATTCTCATTGGTGAACAATTAGCATTTTTTGAGCTTTCATTGCTTTTGCACCAAGTATCGACATCGTACTCAATCCTTCGCAAAAAGATTAACTACAAAACTATCACAAACATTTTTTTCACAATGCCGACAAAAATGAACGATTACTATTACGATGACAAATCTATTCGTTCTCGTCAACAATGTCGTCACCATGCGTTTCAACAGACACGAGCATGTTTGGAAGTGGATTGCGGACTAGACTATCAAGTTCGGGGAACCATTCTACGTTTATGGGGTGATACAATGTCATGGAATGTCCGTCATAGCGATCTCTTGTTGTGGATTCCAAGTATGCATGGATGACGAGATGGTTAATCACCCCCAGGTGAACATGGGCGAAAATGTCAGTCATTTGCTTTTTGTCGTCATTAGTGACAGGGGCAAGCAACTTATGCAGGTCAACGATTAAAACGTGACCATTCTCGTTATATTCCCATGCATCGTATTCCCCGGCCCATAAAAACTTGAGGATGTTAGATCGAACATGCGAGGGCATGTCCATAAGGTTTGTAGCTTCGGATTTTCCCATCTGTTCTTGGCCCACCTGTAACAATACGTTCGGGATCATAGGATTCTCAGAGCTTATTTACGTCCTTTAACGTGAGATCTTGGCATTGTGAACGATAAGCCCAAAATCTCATGCACATTTTCTTTCAACTGCGATTGGTAGAAAATGTTTTACGTGAGATCATCCATTTTGATTCCAACATTATCTCCACTACGATGTAAATCTTGAATCCAACGTTTTTGGTCGTTGGATTATTTCCAGAAATATCAACATGAACGTTACCAAGATTTGCTCATAAACACGGCATGCTCGATGTTGGGCAGAAGGAATAGGAC
>Ga0116230_10007636_pt1 | contig 10679 bp, 9 predicted proteins | sample S1TSphfallax_3_FD_88678 | JGI IMG/M metagenome (GOLD analysis project Ga0116230, IMG submission 88678) | Host-associated microbial communities from peat moss isolated from Minnesota, USA - S1T2_Fd - Sphagnum fallax MG | ecosystem: Host-associated > Plants > Peat moss > Unclassified | place: USA...
AATCATCATGACTGGGAGATTGCAAGGAATTTTTTTTTAACAAATATAGTGACACACCCCTAACTCTTTAATAGACTCAAATGTGAGTCCAAGATGAACACAACAGAAGAATGAAGAGTCGGGGTATGCTCCCTGGCTCACAACACTTTGGGGGTAGAGGGGCATGCTAGAGCTCCGGGATAGGGACTAGGAAGAATGACAAGCAAGTCAATGGGTGTGTAGTCTGTGGGACTACATGCATGTGGTAATGAACTTTTTATGTGGCAAGTGTGGCACTAATGGTGGAACCCTTTGTGTTGATAAATGGCTTTCATATTTTGACATTGTCATAATAGGGAAGTATGTATACACGTATTCCTTTCATCTTTGCTTCTATAATAAAATCCATGTCCACACATTTTAAACAAAAGGTAGATTTTACACATCTTTGGTTTTGGTAGTGCAAAGTCAACATTCTTCCAAGATGGGAATTGATACCCCTTATTTGAATTTGACATTAATAGTGGGATGCTACAAATATTGATTAAGGCACATTTCTACCACATGTAACTTTTCTTTTTCTTTTTTTTTGCACGGCATCATGTGATGAAGGGCTCCAAATCCTTCATTGCCCCTCAATTAACCATCACTAATCATGCATTTCTATATTGTAGATAGGAGGAATCAATTTCAACACACATAAATGAAACAATGTGTCTTTTGACATGTAATTAAATCCAAATGTATTTTTTCAAAAATTAGGGTGCATAAATATATGAAACTTGAAATCATAGACTTTGGATAAATTTACAGAATATAGATATTAAGATTTTTTTTTCAGTTTTTTTAATTTTCATTAATTTTCATCCTATCAATTGTTGACAAATGTCACCACCTAAACTAGGTTTAAAATCTAATTTAAGTGGGTAAGTAGACTTAATCTACTTGCTTAGGCTCACCTAAGTAACCACCTAATGTAGGTAGTTTAAGCATGTACATAATATTCAGTCAATATTCCAATGATGACCACAATGCATGTCATTCGTAAAGTTTAATCCTTGGACCCCAAGGATAGAGTTCAACTACTTTACCACCAAGCCACCCCACTTGTTGTTTAAATAATATAATGTTTATTCTATTTAGACCATACTTCATTTAAACATTAGAAATTTAAATTTAATAATTCATATTTTTAAAATAATTAATTCAAATGAAAAAATGAAAAACTTATTCATAAATTTCTTTCAATAATCTACACAACTATATTATTTATTTATTTTAAACGTAAATTTAGTTCAAAAAAAAATTATTTGAATTTTGTTATTGAATGGCATTTCAATGACCATACTTTGGAAAAATTCAATTCAAACACCTGATTAGTAATTGAAAAAATATTTATTAACATACATGAATAAATAAAATACATCTTAAACCTTCATTTGGTTTAAGAAATTATGTTATACAAAATTTCTTCCTACATATCATAATTTTTCTAATTTAAACATATGAATCCATATAATTTATCCACATAAAACATTTATTGATAGATCACAAATCAATTACATATATATATATAAATCATATTAAATATGAAGTATAATTTTAATTTTAATATTTTAATTTAACTTGAATAATAATTAATTAGTATTAAAATATTAACTAATTTTTTGAGATTTTTGTTTTTATTCAATTTTACACATAAAACCTAATATAATTGTGTAATAATATATCTTACACATGTAGGATAAAATTATTTATTTCTATAAATATATTACATAAACTTAAATTTAATGTACAAATAAATTATATTTATAATATATTTTACTTTTACTATTCAATTTTATTTCAATGTATTATATTTAATTTAGTCACATTGAATATTTTGAATGAATTTTATATCAAGTATATTTTTGTATTTTTAATAAAGGTTTTTAATTACCTATATGTATAATATTAATCAAAATTAGTTATTTACATTCTATCTTTTATTATGTCCATTTGTACTCATATTAAATTATTAATAATCATTTTTGAATAATTGTAAAGTAAGTATATGATCGCATTGTTTTTGTAATAACACATCATTTTGTCCACGTCATTTTCATAGTGATTCTTTAGTCATATTTGAAATGACTTTATTTTAGTCACATTTTCAAATGATGTTTTGGACAATCATGTCATTTTGTCATCAATCATGGATGCTATATGGATGAAAATTTGCAATAAAAAAATAATGTCATTTTCTTATTACCACATCATCATCTCTTAGTCAAATGCACCACTAATATATGACTACAATTTTTTTCACATAAGATTTGAAACAATATCCTATGATTACAATCAATTATGTAGTCGTTTAGAACATCTAGTCATTGATTTTTTGGTTGTAAACTACATATTTCTTTTTAGTGTTATGTATGTACCACCTACATACCTACCTCTACATAATTACTATATGCCTACTTACCTACTATCTACTTACTTACTGAGCACATACACCTTACATACCTACCTACTTAATTACTAGGTACTTACATACATATATACCTACATACCCACTAGCTACCTAATAGGTTATTTAATTATAAATAGCTATTAAGAGACTATTTAAATAGGTGTTTAAAATAAATAAATATGTATATGTTATTTAAATGTGTACTTAAAATAAAGACTATCTAAATAAATACCTAGTAAGAACTTATGCTACTTAGTAGGTAGGTATGTGCTAGGGAATAGTTGCAACTAGGCTACAACTATGTGATTGGGTTGTAACTAAAATTTTATCTCATATTGTTTGTCTTCCCTTTCAAGTTTACAAACTATATAAGTAGGTTGGTTTGGAGTAAACACATTCAATTGATTTAATTGCCATGTGGGAAGAGTTCATCACACATGCTCGACCCAAAAGGCTAAACTTAAAATAAAATAGGATTTTGTTGTAAAAGTTTTAAACCTAGACCTACCTACCTACCTACTTAGGTTAAACCTATGGCTAGGTGGTCAAGCTTAACCTAGTTGTCACATGGCCTATTGTAAATGGCTTAGTTTGAAACTAGGATAGGTACCTTAAGTTCTTAACTAGGCTAAACCTATGGCTAGGTGGTCAGGCTTAACCTAGTTGTCACATGGCCTATTGTAAATGGCTTAGTCTGAAACTAGGATAGGTACTTTAAACTCCTAACTAGGCTAGAGGTGGCTTAACCTAGGCCTTTAACTTAAGCCTAGCTTAAATGCCATGTGGCCTATCATAAATGGTCCATCCCTAAACTAACCCTAAATGATTATAGGGAAATCTTAAATTGCCATGTGGCATAATCTTAGGCCACCATGTGGCATAATCTAATTGCTTTAATAAGATGGTTGACAAAAAAAGAAATTTTTATTTGGCAAAATATTTTGAAAAATCCAAATGACGCCATGTGTCACATTCTTAGGCTACCACATGTGAACATATTGGTGTGCACTATAGTCACAAGTGTAGTTGCAAGTGTAATCGCAAGAACTCATCCCTAGATACGTATAAAATCTCCATACACATATTCTATGAAAAATTATTTCATCCATCATTTGTGAATAGTGGTCATCTACAACTTGTTGTTTACTACTATGTTGATTTTTAGTTGTTGTGTCACTTGTGATTAAAATTTAATTGCAAACGACAATCACAAATGATGGTTTTTCTACTAGTGTAAGTACATAGTAGGTAGGTAGGTATTTAGTAGCATTACTACATATCTTGTCCTCTTTCTAACCTTTTTGTCAAAATGGACATTGAACAATTTTGGGATAAGTTTAAAAAGACCAATCATTTATGATAAGTAAATGCTAGTAAAACATACAAATGTAAGATGACTAAACATCAACACAATGCCATAGTGGCATGACCAATATGATTAAAAAATACACACTATTAACTAATGTGTCACGTCAACATGGGTGCCGATTGTTTTCATTTATGACTAATATTTGTCATGTCAAAAATGACTAAATTGATTAAAAACTAGTACATTAACCTAACTAAAAGTATGTGGCATCATATGAATGGTTGAATTTTATGATGATTGTGTTGAATGGTATGTCCATTTCGACTAATCATGTAACTAAACGTATGATGTGGCTTATCTTTTCTAACTTATTTATTTGATTGAATGTGATGACATGGGCAGTCCATTTTGATTAAACATGTGACTAAATGCGATGATGTGGGCTATCCATTTTGACATATATATCAAACAAATTGTGATGACATGGCAATTCCATTATGATTACACATGTTACTAAGTGTGATGATATGTTATGTCCATTTCAACTTATCTATATGACAAAGTTTGATGACATGGTGGGTCTATTGTGACTAAATGAATTAGTTAATGTGATGACCTGGCATGTCATTTTTAACTTATGTGTATGACTACGTGTGATGATAGGGCATGTTGACTTTCACTTATTATTTTACTAATTGTGATGAATGGCACGTGTAATCTAAATATCAACTTCATTGAATATGATTACATGGCATGTCTAGATTCACTAAAAGTTTGACTAAGTCATGATTTTTTTTCTTTTCAAAAATATCTTATTGATTAAACATTTAGCATATTAGGATTTAGGGATTGAAAAAATTACAAAATTGGAGCATTAAAATGAGGTTAGGATTCATTAATGCTCCCAATCTGCAATGCTTCAACCCTAAATCATGATATGATGAATGTTCAATAACAAATTGAAATAACCCTATGAACAATACAACACATACAAACATATCTAGACAAAATTGATGACTTCTACTTAATTCTAAAAACATATTACAAAAATTAAAAAAAAAATACTTTTATAAATATGGTGTAAAAATTGTATTGCAAATGAAGTTCATACATAAGTCACATGATCATCTATAGACATGTATTTTGCACAAGTATATTAGGAAAAATCATGTTTACACAAATTTCTATATTAGGTTCCAGGGCCAAAGTATTATAAACCCCATTGCCTCCTTTATAGTACAAATTGGAAGGGTTGTAATCTAGCAAAGGATATGGTAAGGCAACAATAGCTTGTAAGCTTGTAGCAATTGCGACATATATGCAATTAGGTGGCATTGCTTTGTTGTGCGTTAAAGCTACCCCTCCATCGTACTTGATGAAATTACCAATGGCTACACCTTGCCTTCCAACTTTAGTCAAAAAAACAACACAATAATTTCTTTTGTATTGCAAAACAAATGCAAAAATTTGATTAACAAAGTACTACATATTTAGTTCTATTCATTACAATACTGCAATTGAACATAACATAAATCACTTGATTTAAATGAACTTACATTTGGTTGAGAAGATGCTCCATCTTCTTCAAATGCCACAACATCTTTTAGATTTGATTTCATTTGAACACTTGGGGGTTTCTTTTGACCTTTTTTTGGTAAAATTGTAACCTCTTGAATTGTCACATGTGGGTCAAACCTATACTATTTACAATTCTGCAAATTCCAAAACACCCACACATTGTAGATGGCACAACAAAGATTTTCTAACATAAATGAACTTAGACACTTAAAGCATGAATAATAAGTATTCGGTATTTAGGTCGATTGCTAATCACCTACCAATCCCCTACGTTGGTTGTCAAACAAAAGATGACAATTCTTTCCAATGCATGTTCTATGCTACGAATCACATCTGCCCATGTAGGTGGGACCCCATGTACCCTATAGTGTCTAGTGCCTCTAACAACCCTTTCAAACATGGCCAAAAGGTGTTCATCAAGTAATTATATTCTACTTATGAATTAAAAGACATGGGCAGAATATATGAGAATGGCATGTTGCTTATGCATTTGAACAAATAATCATTTATCAACAATGTATTACGTGGACCTAGATTCCTAAATCTTTGACTGATCTCCTCTTATACTCTCTTCATGTTTTTCAAAACAAGCTCCCTATTTACATTCAATGGATGGCGTATGTGGGCATGTTCACATTTTTCATCCCAATATCCCAATATCAAACTTTTGGAAACAATGTTGTAAGAACTCAAACACATGGGGATGAGGGCTTATTAATTTGTTGCCACATGATTCTACATGGATTAATGGCTTCCATCTTATTGAATATTTCATATGTGTCACATCACATAATAAGTCATTGACATCTAGGACCAATAAATAATATACTAAGTCTATTAGGGGCTTGCTTGGAAAACCAATGTAATCACCCACTATAACATCCACACTCACCTTTTTATGTTCATTTGTGAACATGTTGCTACCACCCCCCACTTGGAGAGCCCGTGATTTTGATTGAGTTGCCTATCAAAGCTTACTTTAATTGAGCAATCTTTTTCTAAAATAAAGGGAGAATGGACCATGTTTTTAGTTTGTTCCTTGATCATTACATTTTCAATTGGACTACATTTTAAAAGATTGTCAGATCCAATATAGCATGATAGGTTATGTTGGATCTTGTCTACCCCAAATTGTTTTGTCTGTTGAGTTCCATAGTTAAGTGATAGTAAGCCATGATCCTGAAAGGCCCATCCACATCCAATAAAAAAAAAAGATTTTGGACTTTATAAGGTATTTCAAAACAATGTAGCATGTGAATAGAAATGATAGTAGAATAAATGGCAGAACATACTTTTCCCATACTCCCAACATTTTGTTCTATTTTTTTAACAAGGTTTCTTTTCCCCTTTGATTCGGATCCAAAACCATGCAAACTAGCACTTGATTTTAGAAACCTTCACATCTCCTCCATAATATTAGACATTTTCCTTTGGTTTTCCATTAGCCCATCAATGGTCTTCCAAATTTCATCTTGGCTGCTTTCTAGGGCTTCAAAACACAAGTCAATTTCAGAAACCATAATACTCTCATCTCCTCCTAGCATCATAATCAATAGGTTCATCATCTTGTATAATCAGCCACATCCCATGTCTCTTTTGTTCAATTATTTCTTACCATAAAACAACACAATTTGCACAAATATTGGAAGTAAACATGAATTATTACTATCTGTAACCTTGTAGTCACCTTATTTGCAAAAAATAGTTACACAATGATGATTAATTAGTTTTTTTTTTTTAATTATCACCAAATGCAATAACCTTATAGCCGTAAATTTTTAATTGCTTATAAACATGTTGAATACAATAAATTACATGTTACACTATTTATTATTGAATTTGAAATAATTGTTTAAAAAAAACGAAAATCAAATTGCCTATCTAACAATACTTTTAGTGGTTGATTAAAGGAGATTTTTATATGCTTGGTCCATCCCATTTATCTAAATGTTTTTGAATCTAAGTAAAGGTGTTTTACTTCTATTCTAACCGCATCCTCCTTTTCATGTTAAAGTTCTTTCCACTTGCTACCTTTTTCTCTTTCGAAGTCTTTTTGGATCTTGGCCACTGTTGGGGGCCTTCCTAGATCCATCTTTTAAACCCAATCAAATCCACAAGTCAAAAAACTACATTGCATAATGATCAAAACAACCAATAAATTTACAAAGAAGGCAAAAATATAAACCAATCATTTTGCAATTATTGTTTCTCCAATGCGTTTGACGCGATGTGCATTCTTTTGTAAGGAATGGGCTTTCATCATCTTAATAAATTGTTCAATTTTTGCCTCTTGATGCAACACTACTTTTAACTAATTCTAGTGTTGCTTTATGTAATTTGAAGGTCACCCTTCATCATATTCCATCTTCTTTTTCAAGTATGCCCTCTTGTGTTTCAATATTATTGCTACTTGGTCCTTGACATGTTTATACCCAAGTTGATGGTCAATGTAATGAAACCCTACTTAAAGGGCTCCTTTTATACACTACAATTCCTCTGTTAGTTGTTTTCTAATATCATCAATCATAGGGTTTAGTTTGATTGTATACCTTTGTAATTGTGATAACCAGTTGCTCCTACCACCACCAATAGGTTTTCCCTCGACATTGCATTGTACAACAAGGATGATTGTTGTACCATTTTTTCAACTAAATTATTCCCCAATCTTTTCATTACTTTATCCATCGCCCAATGCCTTGCCTTTTGTTTAGTTTGCTTAGAATGGATGTCTAACAAAATTACATGTGAATATGGTTGGCATGATAAATCCCCAATTGACCCAATGTCTTTACCTTGTGTTGTCATTGTTATAATCGTTGTAGGACATAATAATTGTGGATTCCCTTGCAACATAATAACCCCATGTTACACTTGTTGCCATGATGATCCAAGTTGTTGGTTTACAACTGGTTGAGGGGAATTACATACAACAAAAAGTTGTTGTTCAACTTGGATTTGCAAGCGAAGCAAGATCATGCATTTGCTGGTTTGTAGGTGCTCCGTGTGGACATAATGTAACATGTGGTGGCATAGGTACATGACTTAGTGGCCATGTTGCTTGCATTGTTGGAAATGATTATGTTTACACATTAACTATAGTTGCAACATTTGTAGGCCAAGGCACATGCGGATATCTAGGTGGCCTTTGTGGGAATGCACCTAATGCCACATTGGGTAGCCAACCTTGATTCATAAGCCAACTAGGATATGGTGGCCAACTCCTAGGCATTGGCTAACCTCCAAGCCAAGCTACAGGATGTTGAACATTTTGGGCCAATGTTGGGTTTGCCAATGTTGGTCTAGTTCCAAATTGACCTACAAAATAAAATAAAATTCACAAGTCATAAGAGATGCATGTAGATAACATAACTCACCAATACATATATCTAAATGACCAACATTGAAAAGGGCAACAAGCACAATCAAACCTCATGTTATTTGGTTTTAGGACAATGTTGGTTACATCATTGAAAGTCCTACTCCAACATAAAAATAATGACCTATAAAATATGAAAATGTCAGTAATATGAACTATAGACATTTCATTGAAATTCCATGCAATTTATTGACCTAAATAACTTCATTCAAAATTGGGCAAACAAACCTCCTATTAGTTGAACTTTTGTATGTGGGGCCATTGTAGTTGCTACTCTAGAAGCAAAATGGCTTGAACATTACTTGAATTGATTAGTAATATATCATGTTTACTTCAACATGATCCACCATAATTACAACTAGTTCATCAAATTCATTTAATGATATGGGTAAAATTCCAAACCTTTAGTTGAAGATGGGTGCTAGGCCAATGTAAAAGGATGTGTTATGCCAACTTCTCCATCAAGTTGTTGGCATGCCAAAATAAAACAATAAAATTCTATAAGACCCAATTGAAAGTGAAGTGAAAACCAAAAAATAAAGTAGAAAATCTGGGTAACCAAACCCATGGTTCTAGAATGTGGAGGTTGTGACAATTAGACACATGATAACCATTTTTATTGCTACTAGGACCTAGAGCCAACGTGCTCAATTAGCCAAGCTTTTTAGTTGTTCCCTTATTAACATGATCACCAAATCCATCTTGGTAATTAGGGGTAGCAAATGGAATTGTTACTGGATGAAGTTGATCAACCAAAGCCTTCCTCATGGTCCACCGCTTAAATTATGGCCTTGAACCTTTCTTGCCCTTCTTTTACAACCAAGACATTTAACAACATTAATCTTTTTGAATGACATTGCCAAATCAACATAATAACTATTATTATGAGCCATGACCAATGAACTGTGCATCCCAATATGTTTTTGGGTTAATAAATGGTGTTTACTTTGTAAATCTATATGATTCAAATGCTTAGAATCCATCACTAAACCAAAAATTTCTGTGTGATATTGTTTTTTCAAAGCACCTATAATTTTTGAATTAACTTTTAGTTGAGTGAGCAAATTGGGTAACCTTTATTCTTCATTATGTTCAAGTCTCATGTTTGCTTTCAAAAAAAAAAACCTTCAAGATAATCCTAAACATCAAACCAAATTAATGTAAATTATAATCATGTACCAATGGTTTTTTTTCTTCCTTATTTTTGCTATTGTGAGAATCGTCGTATGATTCACCTCTAATTTATTTTTTTGAATAGTTTGAATCAGCCTTCTTAGGTTTCTTAGAGGTAAAACCTTGTTCTTCTTTTTTAAACTTCGAGCTTTCCATAATTGCAAGTTGTTTGTTTTTACACAATCGAACATTACATTGTGGTGTTGATCACATGCCAACCTTCAACTTCTTTCACTTTTGGTTATGCTTTTCTACAAATTTATTTTCACAAGCTTTTGTAGCAACTAATTTTCTTTCCCTAAAGAAAAACAAATAAATGAAAGTGACTTCATGTTTGACATATAAACAAAACCACTAAATGTGATGATTACAAGATTACAAGTGCATGTGAAAAATTATGAGTGAAAAGGCAAGTGTGAAAACAAAACATGAAATCTTGTGAAAAGGTTAGTATGGGAGCAAATGAAACATGAAATCATGTAAAAACATAACAACAAAGAGTGCAAAGAGTGTACACTTAAAGGGGGTCGATGATTTGAATTCAAAAGGATTGATTGATCCAACGACAACGATTCCATTGCATAGAAAAGATCTAATGATATAAGATTTTTTGGATTACTTGTTTCCATGCTTGTAATTATATAATCATAAATGACTAAATTTATTCAAATTATGTGCCACTTCAAATCTAAAGTGATTGCATTCAGTCAGAATGTTAGTTTATGTAAGGTGACAAAGTCATTCAAATTGCCACCTCACATATAAAGTGATTGAATTCAATCACAATATATGCCACCCTATATGCCACC
>Ga0116230_10007637_pt1 | contig 10678 bp, 4 predicted proteins | sample S1TSphfallax_3_FD_88678 | JGI IMG/M metagenome (GOLD analysis project Ga0116230, IMG submission 88678) | Host-associated microbial communities from peat moss isolated from Minnesota, USA - S1T2_Fd - Sphagnum fallax MG | ecosystem: Host-associated > Plants > Peat moss > Unclassified | place: USA...
CGTTCCGGAGGCGATCTCGCGGACGACGTTGTTGTTCTCATCGCCGATGAAGAGGTCGGCGTAGGCGTCTACAGTCACGCCGAAGATGCCGCCGGCGTTGGCGTAGCAGGAGGTCGGCGTGCATGTGTTGCTGCTGGAGCTGAAGGTGGCGGCGAGTGCGGGGCAGCCGTCGCCGTAGGAGTCGGTCGCGTTGGCGCAGGCGGTGCCGCCGCCGGCGATGACGTACATGGACTGCGTGGAGCTGTCGACGCGCCACACATAGCCGTTCAGGGCGTCGGTGACGTAGATGTTGCTGCTGGTATCGGCCGCGACACCGAAGTCGCTGCCGATGGCGAAGCTGCTCGCGGCGCCGCGCGTGGTCTGCGGCTGCTTGACGCCCACGCCGGACTCCGGATACAGGCCAGCGGCGTTGGTCAGTACGCCGGTGGAGAGGTTGACCTCGGCCACGGTGCCGTAATCCTCGTTCGCGATGAAGAGGTTTCCATTGCCATCGAGCGCAACCGCGTAGGGGTTGTACAGGTAGGAGCTGGCCGCCTGCGCGCCCGTGGTGTAGGTGCCGCTGGCGCAGCCTGAGCTGGAGGCGGTGCCGTTGGTGCAGGTGGTCGTGGTCTTCTGCGTGCCGACGATCTTGGCTTCGGTGCCGGCCGGGATGACGATGGGTGAGGCCGCGGTGGAATACACGGTCGTGCTTGCCGAGGCGTTGGTGTTCACAGCCAGCACGGCGTAGTAGTACTCATCGTCGATGTAGAGATTGCCGGCGGTATCGAAGCCGACGCCGTAGACCGCGCGCAGCTCGCTGGTCGAGCTGCCGGCGACGATGTTGCCGTTGCTGTTGTTGGCGGCAAAGCCGTCGGTCCCAGAGGGGTTGCCGTCCGCCAGCGAGATGATGCCGGTGCCGGTGATCACGCCGTTGGTCGCGGCGATCTTGCGCACGTTGTAGCTGTAGTAGTCGGCGAAGTAGAGGTCGCCGGCCGGCGAGAAGGTGAGTCCCACCGGGCGGCCCAGCTTGACCGAGGTGCCCAGGCAGCCATCGCCGAGCGTGTCCGTGGAGGAGTTGGTGTCCGTGCCGCCGCACATCGTGGGGGAGGTGGTGGTGCCCGAGGGGTTCGCCGTGGCGCGCCCGCCCGCGACCAGGGTCACAATGCCGGTCACGGGGTCGATCCTGCGGATGAGCCCGTTGGTGTAGTCGCTGAAGAAGACCGCGCCGGTCTTGTCGGCGATGGCATAGCGCGGGCCACTCAGGATGATCTCCGTGGCCAGGCAGCCGTCGCCGTAGATGTCGGTGGCTTTGTTGCCGGAGGAGGAGATCACGGTGTTGGACGAGTTGGTGCGCGAGCAGCTCACCGGATTGTTGGCGGTGTACGCGGTGTAGCTGGTGTAACTGCCGCCGGCGACCAGCTTTGCCGTGTACGGCAGCAGCTGCGGGGCAGTCTGCGCCTGCGCAGCGGTAAACCCCAGGCCGGCCAGGGCCAGCAGGAAGGGCTTCATGAAACGATACGGCGAGACAATTCTGGGGGAAGCGACAATTCGGAGGGAAGCAAGGGAGATGGACACGAAGGAAGGCTCCTCGACACTGGAAGTGTTCTGGCGAGGAGATGATCGATCGATCCACTCGTCATCAAGATCATGCGCGTGTGCGCGGCGTGCACTTCAGAAAGCACTGGGCCAGACGGGTAAATCCCGTCGCGACAAGACGTTTTCTGCTCTCTTCAGCATAGCTATGCAAGGAAAATAGCAGTTTGCCAGCATCTTGCCTAGCGCGCTGGATACACAGAAGGTGAATTTTGGTGCAGCCTATTTGGCCGTGACGATCAGGCTGTAGTTCACGGAATGGACGAGGAAGCCGTCGGTCGCGGTGATGGTGTAGGTATAGGTGCCGGGGGCGGTGTAGCTGGGATTGAGGCCGGGCAGCATGCCGCTACAGCCGCTCAGCGCGGTGGCTCCGGCGGAGAGCAGAAGCAGCAGCAGACCGCAGCGCAGCGCGCTGTGCAGCCTGGGGTCGAGCGTGCGCCGGCGGCGCCACAGCAGCGCGCCGGTGGCCAGCGAGAGCAGCGACAGCAGGCCGAAGCCGCGCAGGCCGCCGAAGGCGGTGTAGCCGATCACCGTGTACTGCGAGGTGGTGGTAACGGTGATGGTGGTCTTGACCGTGCCTGTGGGCGTGAAGGAGAGGGTGCCCGCGCAACCGGAGGCGACCGCGCTGGTCGCGCAGCTAAGCGTGACGGGATTGGAGAAGCCCGCGACCGGGGTGAGGGTGGTAGTGAGCGTGACGCCTTCGCCGGCGACGGTCGCGCCCGAGCTGGGCGTGCCGGTGAAGGTGAAGTCGACGCCGTTGCCGGTGAGCGAGACGGTGGTGCCGGAGTAGGCCAGGCTGGAGGAGTTTTCCGTGAGCGTGCCGGTGCGGCTGCCGGTGACGGTGGGCGTGAAGGTCACGCTGAGGGTGCAGCTGGAGTTGGCCGGGACGGTGGCCGGGCAGTTGGTGGAGACGGCGTAGTCGCCGGTAATGACCAGCGGCGGCAGCGGCACGCCGCCGGAGGCGCTGTTGGTAAGGGTGAGCGTCTGCGTGGAGGCGAAGCCGACGTCCTGGTTGCCGAAGGTGAGCGAGGCGGTGGAGACCGCGAGGTCGGGCACGGCGTTGCCGGTGAGCGCGGCGGTGAGCGTGGTGGCGCCGGAGCCGATGTTGAGCGTGCCGGTGCGCGCGCCGAGCGCCGTGGGCGTGAAGACCACGGTGACGGTGCAGCTGGAGCCGGCGGGGACGACCGAGCAGTTGCTGGAGGTGATATTGAAGTCGCCGGTGGTGTTGAGCAGCGTGACGCCGGAGGAGAAGGTGGAGTTGTTGGTCCAGGTGAAGGTCTGCGGGGCGGTGGTGAAGCCGATGGCCTCCGTGCCAAAGTCGGCCGAGGTGGGGCTGAGGGTCGCGGCGGCGCCGTCGCTGGTGAGCTCAAAGAGGCTGTACTCGAGCAGCTTCTCCTGGGCGTTCATGGCCGTGGCGGGGCACTCGGCGGGAAAGATCTTGCCGGTGGGCGAGGTCGCGGGGTTCTCCACGTGATACTCGTTGAAGAGCACGCGCCCGCACTGGTTGGTGGTGTTGCCGATGGGGGTGTCGAAGACGAACTGCATCACCGGGTTGCCGGCGGCGGCGTTGTTGAGTGTGAGCCAGGCCTGGGTGGGGGAGTTGACGCCGTTGAAGTCCTTGCGCAGCGTCGAGATGGCGATCTGGCCGGGGACCGTCGTGGCGCCGATCAGCTGCATCCACTGGGAGAGCGTCTGGCCTACGGTGAAGGTGGTGACGATGTTGGCGGTGCCGGGGTCCGGTGTGGGGTCGGTCTGTTGCGGGTCCCAGTTGACGACGCCGTTGAAGGGCGGATTGTTGTACATCCAGACGTAGCTGTAATGGCTGGAGTACACGCGGCCGCCGGCGTTGGCGAAGTCGATGAGGTTGGCGAGGCTCTGTGCGGGCTGGATGTACTGGCCGCCCTCGCAGGGCAGCATGATGACGTCGTACTGGTTGAGCGTAGCGGCGTTGCCCATCAGGGTGGTCTCGGAGGGCGTGGCGTGGTCGATGGTTGCGCCGGGCGAGTTGCTGCCGGCGAAGATGTTGATGCGTCCGGTGCCGCTGGGGTCGGTGAACTCGGAGTCGGCGATGCCGACCTTGCGCAGCACGCACTCCACCTGGTCGGCGGAGCCGGTGGCGATGGCGATCTTGGGGATGTCGCCCTGGGACTGGTTCTGCGGAAAGCTGGCGGAGAAGGCGGTGTTGGCGCAGGCGGTGGTGGTGGGCACGACCAGCTGTCGCCGCCAGCGGCCGCTGACGATGACCAGGGGGATATTGGTGCCGACCGGAACGTTGGTCAGCGTGAAGGTTCCGTCGACCGCGGTGGTGGTCCCGAGCAGCGGGGAGCCCGAGGGCGGCTCGCCGACCAGCGGGCAGCTGACGCCGGGGGTAAACGCGGCGACCGGGGCATTGGGGATGTAGACGACTACGTTCGGCAGCGGGTCCACGCCGTTGGGCGCATAGACGGTGCCGGTGATGGAGGTGGTCTGGCCGGCAGGGCAGGCGACCTGCTGCAGGCAAAGGTTGGTGCAGCTGCCGGGTCCGCCTCCACCGATCTGCGCGGAGGCCTGGGAGAACAGCGCAAGCAGGACGGGGGCGGCAGCGAGCAGCGGACGCAGCGGATGCATCTAGGGGCCTCGCCCATTTATACCAAAGCCAACGACCCGCCGGGAGGATATAGTGGGCGCAAGCGGCTTTCCGGCAGGACGACGGCGGAAAGGGCAGGCTGCGGCGAAGACGGCTACATAAAGACTGGCGACGTATAGACGGGGAGACGGACGCGTGTGGAACGTGTGGAAGTGGATGGCGGCAATCGTATGGTGCGTCGGGGCTGCCGGCGCGGCCGGGGCGCAGGCGCTGCCGACGGCCGCGCGGCTGGCGGACGTGCAGGTGGGCGGGTCGTTCTCCACCGTGAGCTCGGACTATGGGGTGCGGTGGAAGGCCTTCGGCTTCTATGCGGACGTGGATGGGGACTTCCATCACCTGGGGCTGGAGCTGAACTTCCACGAGGCCAAGGCGCCGACGCCGGTGCTCTACGAGCGGACCTATGAGGTGGGGCCGCGGTATGTGCGGCATATCGGCCGCTTCGCCCCATATGTACGGGCGATGTACGGGCGCGGTGTGTTCAACTTTGCGGGCCCGAAGAATGGGCAGACGGTCGAGATCGCCAACCTGGCCTACAACATCTACACGCTGGGTGGCGGCATGGACGTGAAGGTGCTGCCGGGGCTGCATGTGCGTGCGTTCGACTACGAGTACCAGGAGTGGCCGTCGTTTCCGCCGCATGGGTTGACGCCGTCGTTGATCACGTTCGGCGTGGCGTACCACTTCCACGGCGGCCTCTCGAACTGAGGTCCAACGGATAAAGCGACAAACGTCATGGGACGAGCGATACGGTCAGACCGCTGAGCCGGCTGGCCGCGTCGCTCGTCCCATGAGCCGTAGCGCTTGCCCCATGAGAGGCCGTGCAGGTGCTTACTTGGTGGTCGCGGAGGCGGTGTCACCCTGCGAGGCAGCCAGGGCGGCGCGCTGCTTTTCGAGGTTGGCGTTCTCCTCGGCCAGCTTCTGCTTCTCGGCGATCAAACGCTTGTTGGCGGCATCCAGCTTTTGCGCTTCCTTGAGCAGGCCCTGGTTGCGCTGGACGATGGCCTTCTGGGTGGCGACGTCCCCGGTGAGGGCCTTGTTCTGATTGGCGAGGCCTTCGCGGAGAGCGACGTAATCCACCGAAGCCGCGGCCGGGTCGAGTGACGGCGACTGCTGCGGCTGCTGGGCGAAGGCGGGAAGGGCGGCGGTGGAAAGAGCTATGAAGAGAGCACAAGAGTGCAGGACACGCATTGGATGATCCTCCAAGAGATGGACACGTACGAGATTTACAGTTCCGCAGAGAGAAGGGATGAACGGCGCAGACTCGCACGGCCGATTGAGGCACGTCGCGAATCCTGTTATCGCTGTCCAGTACGGATCGAGATGGTTCGCCCCGGTGCGGCACAAAGGGGGCGAATGCGCTCGATCATAGCCGAAACGACAAGGCGATCTGTTAACGCTCTTGCTTCGTTCCAAAAGGGTTATCAGGGGCCCGGTAGATTCGATGTTGCCGTACAGGATCAGGAAAACAGCTCTTTTTGCTGAGGAAAGCGTAGCAGAGAAACTCAAGGGTCCATGCAGGAAAGCAAGCGATCCGGTGCCTCTTTGGGGGTACGGAAGGCTAGCGCCTTGCGGTACTTCCAGCGAAGCGCCTTGTTTCGTTTTACGGTTGGGCCGCAGGTTTGGATTGGCCGACGGATGCGGAGGCTTCGGGGTAGAGCAGGTAGGGCGCGCGCGCCGCGCGGAAGGCCGCCAACGCGGGCCGCCAAGGGGCCACGATGGTCAGTGGGTCCTGGCCGCGACCGATCGCATCGAGCGTGGCGCGGTTGCCGACCAGCGGCAGCGCCTTGTCGAGCTGGAAGACCGCCGGGCCCAGGCGGTGCAGCAGGCTGAGGACCTCGATACCCAGCTCGGGGCTGTCGAGCTGGCCGCGGTCGGTGAGCGCGACGTGTACCGCGGCGAAGGTCTGGCCGTGGAAGGGGTAGCGGTTGGCGTCCTCGGCCACCGTGACCGTGACGGTGGAGAAGGCGACGCCGGGGATGTGGCGCTCGTTGAGCGCGGCCGCGGCGTTGGCGGCGCTGAGCCAGGGCGCGCCGAAGATCTCAAAGGGCGTGGCCGTGCCGCGGCCGACGCTGACGTTGGTGTAGTCCAGGAAGCCGAGGCCGGGGTAGAGCGTGGCCGCGGTCAGGGTGCGCAGGTTGGGGCTGGGGTTGCGCCAGGGCAGGCCGGTCTGGTCGAAGAACTCGCCGCGGCCCCAGTTCTGCATGGGTACGACGATGAGGTGCGCGTCGAGATGCTTGGTCGCGTCGATGTACTGCGCGAGCTCGCCGAGGGTGAGGCCATGGCGCACCGGCAGCGGCATGTAGTCGATGTAGGAGGCGAGCGCGGCGTCGGAGATGGGGCCCTGCACGGCCGCGCCGCCGAGCGGGTCGGGGCGGTCGAGGAGGACGATCGCGAGGTCGTGATGGAAGTCGCTGCGCTCGCGTGCGGCGGCCTCGAGGAAGTAGCCGACCACGGTCTCGTAGGTATAGAAGCGGACGCCCGCGTCCTGCAGGTCGAGGACGACGGCGTCGAGGTCTTTCAGTTGCTCGTGCGAGGGTCGGCGGTCGGCGTCGTGCGCGCCGTAGAGCGAGATGACCGGGAGGTGGGTGGCGGGGTCGACCTCGGCGTTCAGCTTCGTTGAATCTTGAACGCCGAAGATGCCGTGCTCGGGGGAGAACAAAGTGGTGAGTTGTGTGTCTGGGAGTTGGTTGAGGATGTCGAGGGTGCGGTGGCCCTGGGAGTCGATGCCGGTCTGGTTGGTGAGCAGGCCGAGGCGGTGCAGGCCGGCGAGCGCGGCGAAGTGGGTGGCTTCGAGGACGTCGATGCCGGTGAGGGTGGTGCCCGCTTCAGCAGGAGCATACCCCAGGGGAGACCCAGGGCTGAAGCCCTGGGCTACCAGCCCCTCTGCATTCCTGTTCGTAGCGAGACCCGAGGCTGAAGCCTCGGGGTACCCAGAAGCCGTTGGGTTGGCGAGGCCGAGGGCCTGGGCGGCGAGCGAAGCGAGCTCGCCGCGGAGGTTGCTGATGGGCGGGTTGCCGCGGGGGTGGATGGCGTTGGCCAGCAGGATGACGTAGGTGTCGCTGGCGGGGTCCATCCACAGCGAGGTGCCGGTGAAGCCTGTATGGCCGAAGCTGCCGATGGGGAAGAGCACGCCGCGCGGTTTGGAGTAGCCGCTGTCGATGTCCCAGCCGAAGCCGCGCAGGTTCTGGTCTTTGATGGCGGGATAGGCGGGGGCGAGCAGCGGGTCGAACGGTTTGTCGTACGGCTTCTTGTGGGCGGCGCGCTCGGCGAGTTCGGTGCGCTCGGCGGCGTTGGCTGCTTCGATCTGGTCGGGCGTGTGGCCGGGCTGCTGCGGTTCGGTCATCAGTTCGAGCGAGGACTGCTGCAGCGGGAAGGGGCCGGTGTTGTCGCGCAGCTTGTCGAGCAGCGCCTGGGCGAAGAGCGCGATGTCATGCGCGGTGGAGAAGACGCCCGCGTGGCCGGCGACGCCGCCCATGCGGCGCGTGGTGGGGTCGTGGACGGTGCCGCGCAGGAGGTGGTCGAAGTCGGGGTTGGTGGCGGCGGAGCCCTCGTCGTCGTGGGCGGTGGGGGCGATACGGGGGACGAGCTTCATGCCGTCCCATTGGCCGGGTCCGCAGGGCAGGGTCATGCTGCGAGAGGCTGCGAGGGGAGTCGCGCTCTCCGGCCCGTGTTCGAAGTGAACGTGCGGGATGAAGCCGCACTCCTTGTCCATGGGCAGATAGCGGGTCTCAGCCATGCCGAGAGGCAAGAAGATGTGCTCGGTGGCATAGACATCGAGCGGCTGGCCGCTGAGCCGCTCGACCACCGCGCCGAGCAGGATGAAGTTGATGTCGGAGTACTCGGAGTGGCTGGCGGGGGGGCTCTTGAGCGGCGTGGTGAGGGCGCGGCGCAGGCCTTCGGCCTTGTCCGGCGCGGCCAGGCCCCAGGTGTCCTTGAGGTAGACGTCGGGCGGCTCTCCGGAGGTGTGGGTGAGCAGCAGGCGCAGCGTGACGCGGGCGCGCTCGGGGTCGTGCGTGGGGTTGAAGGCGGGCAGGTAGTCCTGCAGCGGCGCGTCGAAGTTGAGCTTGCCCTGCTCGTAGAGCTGCAGGATGGCGGTCGCGGTGACGAGGCACTTGGTGAGCGAGGCCATGTCGAAGACGGTGTCTTCGGTCATGGGCTCGGCGGGCGCAGGCTTGCCGTCGAGACCGGGCTCGCCGGCGAGCTTGCGGTCGCCGTAGGCGTGCTCGAAGACGATACGGCCGTTGTGGCCGAGGATGACGACCGCGCCGGGGAGCTTGTGCGCGGCGATGGCGTCGGTGAGGAGGGTGTTGATGGGGGTGAAGTCGGCGGCGGGGGGCGCTTGCGTTTGTGCCTCGACGATGCAGGGGGCCTTCACTGCGTTCAGGATGACGGCGAAGAACAAAGGCAGGAGCAACGATGCTGCGGTTGTGAGGGTGCGTTTGGACTGCTTGCGGAACAGGAGGCTGGCGAGCGCGCCGACGGCGAAGGTGGCCAGCGCGCCAATGAGGACGTACCAGGTGAAGGCGATGTGCGGGATAGTGAGGTTGGGTATCGTTTGGGGAGCTATTTCTAACGTTCCGTCTGGCTTGGCGATGTTCGGTATGAGAGCACCGCCTCGCAATAGAACTTTGCCGGGGAATTGCCAAAGCACGAGGTTTAGTGCGAAGCCGCAGACCATGCCGAGGGTGGCGCCGGTCTCGGTGGCGAATTTGGTGAGCGTGCCCAGCAGGAAGACGCCGAGCAGGCAGCCGTAGGCGACGCTGGCGATGCTGAGGCCCATCTCGACGACATGGCCCTTGCCGCCGGCGGCGATGGAGTAGACCGCGATGGCGAACAGGACCAGCGCCCAGAGCACGGTGGAGGACTTCGCGATGAGGGTGCGCTCCTTGGAGTCGGCTGTGGGACGAAGCTGCATGTAGAAGTCGACCACGGTGGTGGAGGCCAGCGAGTTGAGCGCGGCGGAGAGGTTGGACATCGCGGCGGCGAGGATGGCGGCGACCAGCAGGCCGGCGATGCCGAGGGGCATCTCGCGGACGATGAAGGTGGGGAAGATGCGGTCGGGGGAGGAGAACGAGGGGCCAGGGTTTAGGGTCCAGTGTCCAGAGGGCGTGCTGTAGAAGACGTAGAGGCCGGCGCCGATGAGCAGGAAGAGGGTGAACTGCAGGAAGATGACGGCGCCGGAGCTGAGCAGCGCCAGGCGCGATTCGCGCAGGCTGCGCGCGGCCAGCATGCGCTGGACCATCAGCTGGTCAGTCCCGTGCGAGGCCATGGTGAGGAAGGTGCCGCCGAGAACGCCCGCCCAGAAGGTGTAGGTGGTGGTGAGATTGAGCGCGAAGTCGAACATGTGGAACTTGCCCGCGGCCGCGGCGACGGTGTGGATGTGGGCCCAGCCGCCGGGGACTTTGACGCCGAGCGACCAGACGGCGACCAGGGTGCCGGCGATGTAGATGGCCATCTGCACGACGTCGGTCCAGATGACCGCGGCCATGCCGCCTTCGAACGTGTAGAGCAGGGTGAGCGCGGAGATGATGGCGATGGAGAGAGTGTCGCGTGTGCCGATGGCGATGCCCACCACGATGCTGACGGCGAAGACGCGGACGCCTTCTGCTGCGGCGCGGGTGAGCAGAAACAGCCCGGCGGTGAGCTGGTGCAGCGTGGGGCCAAAGCGCTGGTCGATGAGCTGGTAGGCGGTGAGCATCTCACCGGCGAAGTAGCGGGGGAGAAAGAGCGCGGCCACGACGATGCGGCCGAGCATGTAGCCGAGGACGATTTGCAGGAAGCCGAAGTCGCCGGCGAAGGCGACGCCGGGGATGGAGATGATGGTGAGCGTGGAGGTCTCGGCGGAGACGATGGAGAGCGCGATGGCCCACCAGGGGATGGTGTTGCCGGCGAGGAAGTAGGACTGCAGGCTGCGGTCGGCCGTGGCGACGCCCTTTTTCTGCCGGAAGCGCAGGCCGAAGAGGGTGATGCCGGCGAGGTAGACGGCGACCAGCACCATGTCCAGCGCACGCAAGCGCGGGGCGTGAGGTTCGGCGGCAGCAAGGGCGGCGAGCAGCGTGCGGGCTGTGAGGGTGGCGGTCATGCGGGTTATGGCGCGGCCGGCGCTGGGATGCCGAGATCGGCGGCCGCGGGCAACGTTCTGGCGCTCGACCACTGGCGCTGCGCGGCCTTCACCTTGTCCATGCGCGCGAGCCACAGGCCGATGGTGTAGTCGTAGTGCTCGAGCACGGGGCGCAGCCCGTAGGGGCGGTTGCTGCGCAGCCAGCTCTGCTGGTAGAGGTCGCGGATAAGTGCGTAGCCGTCCTTGATGTCCTGGATGCGGCCATCGACGCCGTTGATGTCGGAGAGTTCGCGCGCGGTCATCTTGCGGGTGTCCTTGTTGCTGGAGAGCGCATCGGCCTGGGCGCGGGCGTAGCCTTGGGCGATCTCGTCGGCGAGCTGGAACTTTTCGCCGAGGAAGTCGAAGCGGCGCGCGCCGAG
>Ga0116230_10007641_pt1 | contig 10677 bp, 11 predicted proteins | sample S1TSphfallax_3_FD_88678 | JGI IMG/M metagenome (GOLD analysis project Ga0116230, IMG submission 88678) | Host-associated microbial communities from peat moss isolated from Minnesota, USA - S1T2_Fd - Sphagnum fallax MG | ecosystem: Host-associated > Plants > Peat moss > Unclassified | place...
GAACTGCTGGAGCAGCGCGGCTGGCCGGCGGTCGCGGCCGGCTCGGTGGATCACATCGCGATCGCGACCGCGCAGGTGATCGAGGTGGGCCTGCGGATCGCGTCGCCGTTCATCGGGCTCAATTTTCTGATCACGCTGGCCTTTTCCGTTCTGGGCCGGGCGTTGCCGCGCATGCAGGTGTACGTAATCAGCCTCTCCCTCCGCGCCGTCGCAGGACTGATCCTGCTCGCGGGGTCGGGCACGCTCTTTGCGCGCCATCTCACGCTGGAGTTTCAGAATCTTCCCGTCCGGATGCTGCAACTGATCGGGGTGCGCTGAGGCCCGACCGGCAGTTTTTGCACGCTGCGAACGCGGGCCGGGCCGGCCGGCGCGGCCCGCAGACAATCACGCCGAATAAACTTTTTAACCTCCGTGTCATCACCGACTAAAATACGCCGTCCGAGGCTTGGCATCGCCGTTGCTTAACCCCCATCGCGCATGGCTGACAACGACAGCGATAAAACCGAACAGGCGACCGAACGCCACTTGGGCGAGGCGATGGAGCAGGGCCGTTTTGCCAAGGTGCCCGAGCTGTCGCTATTGTTCATGCTGCTGACCGCGGCCGGGATCCTGGCCATGACCGCGCAGACCGCGGCGGATCGCATGTTCGAGTTTTCGACCGCTACTTTTTCGGGGTTTGCGTCGGTGCAGATCCGGAGCGACACGGTGACGGCCCTCTTCACCAAAATGATGGCGGTCGGCGGCGCGACCGTACTCCCGGTGGCCTTCGGATGCGCGCTCGCCGCCGCGCTCGCCGGCGGGCTGCAAACCGGATTTCGCCTGACCCCGAAGGTCGTCGGCCTGAACTGGTCGAAGCTGGATGTCGCCGCGGGGGTGGCGCGCCTCTTTTCGAAAGGAACCCTCGTCCACACCGCGATTGATGCGCTCAAGCTCGTCGCGATCGGCGGCTCGGTGTATCTGGGCGCCCGGGCGTTGGTCTACGATCCGCTTTTCAGCTCGCCCGTCGAGACCGCCTACCTCGGCCGCTTCCTCGTCCAGGCCGCCACGAGTCTGATCTCCCGCCTGGCTCTGTCCCTGGGCGTGGTCGCGGCGATCAGTTTCGCCTACGAGCGGTTCAAGACGTCGCGGGAGCTCATGATGACCAAGCAGGAGGTCAAGGACGAGCGCCGCAACAACGAGGGCGACGGACTGGTGAAAAACAACCGCCGCCGGCTCGCCCGCCGCCTGATGCAGAAGCAGATGCTCGCCGCGGTGCCGACCGCCGACGTGATCGTGACCAATCCGACCCACTACGCGGTGGCGCTCAAATACGAGCGGGGCCGGGACCGCGCGCCGGTCGTGCTGGCCAAGGGCGAAAACCGCTTTGCGCTGCGGATCAAGGCGCTGGGGGCCGAGCATCAGGTTCCGATGGTCGAAAACCGGCCGGTGGCGCAGCTGCTCTTCGGGCTCGGCCGGGTGGGGGAGTCGATTCCCCCGGAATTGTATCAGGCCGTGGCCCAGATTCTGGCCCTCGTGTACCGCACCCACCGCTACTACTTCCACCGGCTGAAGGCCCGCCGGCTCGAACTCGTGAACTGAGCCATGCCGACGAGCTCGAACAGCACCCTCTCCCGTCTGCTGCAGCGCGCCGACCTGCTGTTTGCGTTCGCGCTGTTCGGGACGGTGCTGCTGCTGGTGCTGCCCGTGCCCCCGGTGCTGCTGGACGGTCTCCTGGCCCTGAATGTCGGGCTGTCCCTGCTGGTCCTGCTGGCGATCATCTATGTGAAGGATCCGCCCGAGTTCTCCGAGTTCCCGACAATCCTCCTCGGCCTCACGCTGTTTCGCCTCGCACTCAACATCAGTTCGACCCGCCAGATCCTGATCCATGGCTACGCGGGCGAGATCATCAACTCCTTCGGCCACTTCGCCATCCAGGGCAATTACATCGTGGGCGTGGTCGTCTTCGTCATCCTGGTCGTGATCAATTTCGTCGTGATCACGAAAGGGGCCGGGCGCATCGCCGAGGTCGCCGCGCGCTTCACCCTCGACGCGATGCCCGGCAAGCAGATGGCGATCGATGCCGAGTTGAACGCGGGCATCATCGACGACGTCACCGCCACGTCGCGGCGGCTCAAGATCCAGAAGGAGGCCGACTTCTACGGCGCGATGGACGGCGCGTCGAAGTTCGTGCGCGGCGACGCGGTCGCCGGCATCATGATCACGCTGGTCAACGTGGTCGGCGGTTTCGCCATCGGCGTCTTCCAGATGGATCTCACCTTGCCGGAATCCATCCAGAAATTCACCCTGCTCTCCATCGGCGACGGCCTGGTCTCGCAGATTCCCGCCCTGATCGTCTCGGTGGGGGCGGGTGTGCTCGTCACCCGCGCTTCGGGCACGTCGAATCTCGGCGTGCAGCTCGCCGGCCAGATCTTCCGTTATCCCCGGGCCCTGGGCATCGCGGCGGCCATGCTGGCGTTGTTCGGCCTGCTGCCGGGCATGCCGGTCGTGCCGTTCTTCCTGCTCGCGGCGCTGCTCGGCTTCATGGCCCGCACCGTCAAGCCGCCCGCCGAGGCGGCGGCGCCGGCGGCGCCCGCCGCGCGGCCCAAGGGCGGACGGGGCAAGGGTGCCGCCCCCGCGCCGGCGCCGGCGGCGCCGGCGGACGACGTGCGCAAGCTGACCGAGATGGACGTGTTCGCCATCGAGATCGGCCACGGTCTCCTCGGGCTGGCCGATCCCAAGTCCGGCGGCGACCTGCTCGCCCGCGTCACGGGCGCCCGGCGGACGATCGCCCGCGAGAAGGGCATTGTCGTGCCGCCGATTTCCGTGCGGGACAATCTGGAGCTCGAGCCGACCGGCTACCGCTTCCTTCTCCGGGGCCGGCCGATCGCCCGCGGTCAGCTGATGAACGGCCGCTGGCTGGCGATGAATGTGACCGGCAGCACGGTGCGCCTGCGCGGCGTGGTGACGCGCGAGCCGGTCTTCAATCTCGAGGCGACCTGGATCGACGAGGCGGAGAAGAAGACGGCCGAACTGAACGGCCACACCGTGGTCGACGCCGCTTCGGTGCTCATCACCCATCTCTCCGAATGCCTGAAAGGCCAGGCGCACCTGCTGCTCGGGCGGCAGGATGTCCAGGCGCTGGTCGATCATCTCAAGGAGACCCATCCGGCTCTGGTGACGGAACTCCTGCCGGATCTGGTCAACCTGGGCATCATCCAGCGGGTTCTCCAGAATCTGCTGCGCGAGCACATCGCGATCCTGAACCTGCCGCTGATCCTGGAGTGCATCGCCGACTTTGCCGCGCTGTCGAAGAACCCGGACGATCTCGCGGAACTGGCGCGGCGGCGCCTGGGCCTGTACTTCGTTCCTGAATACGAATGCCGTCCGGGGGTGGTCAAGGCGCTGACCCTCGACCCGCGGTTCGAGCAGGCGCTCGCCGGGAAGATCCACCGCTCGCCGACCGAACTCGGCCTGGCCCTCGATCCGGCCACCACCCGGCACCTGGTCGACGAGCTGAACCGCCGGACGGTCGAACTCGCCGCGCAGAATCTGCCGGTGGTCGTCGCCGTCTCCACCGAGATCCGGCTGCCCCTGCGGCGCTTTCTCGAACCGTCGTTCCCGCGGCTGTCGGTCCTGGCCTTCCAGGAGATCCCGGCGCCGATCGAAATCGAAAACGTCGGCATCATCGCCCCGCCGGCGACGCTGGCCCGACCTGAGGCCGCCTTGAAGGCCGCCGCGTGAATTCGTCCGTCCCCATGACCCGGCCCGACGATCCCTGCTACCGCTTCACCGTCGATTCCGCCGAGGAGGCGGCGACGACGATCCGCGAGCGGCTCGGCCCGCGGGCCCGCGTCCTGGCCGTGCGCAGCGTCGCCCCGACGGGCTGGCGGCGCTGGTGGGGCGCCCCCCGGCTCGAGGTCATCGCGCGGATCGACGCTCCAGAGACACCGGCGCCCCCGCCGCCGGCGGAAACGGCCGCGCCGGTCCCGGGCACCGCCGCGTGGGTGCTGACCGCCCCCAGCCGGCCGCCGACGCTGCCGGTGCTGCTGCGGCGCGCGGGTCTGTCGGACCTGGCGATCGGCCGGCTCCAGTGCGATCCGGCATGGCCGGAATGGGCGGCGTGGCCGCTGCACCGGGCGCTGGTCGAAATCGGCCAGGGCCTGCAACGCCGGGCCGGCCGGAATTCCGGCGCCCCGTTGCAGCGCGCCGCGTTCCTCGGCACGCCGGGCTCGGGTCGGACGACGGCGCTGTGCAAATGGCTCGGGGTGGAGGTGTTTCGCCGCGGGCGCACCGGGCGGGTGGTCACGGTGGAATTTGACCGGCCGAACGCCGCCGGGGCGCTCCCGGTCTTTTGCGAGGCCCTGGGCGTCCCGTGGGCGCGGATCGCGGGCGGCGCCGGGACGCCGACCGTTCCCTCCGGCGAATTCCTCTATTTCGATCTGCCCGGTATGTCGCTGGCCCGGCCCGAGGAGCAGACCCCCCTGGCGGAATTCCTCGAGCGCGAGCGCATCGAGCAGCGCATCCTCGTCCTCCACGCGGCCTACGACCACGCGACGCTCCGCGCCGCCTATGCGGCGGGACGGGCGTTGGGCGTCACCCACCTCGTCTTCACTCATCTGGACGAGGTGCCCCAATGGGGCCGGCTTTGGGACTATGTCGGCGACAGCGGTCTCGCGCCCCTCTTCCTCGCCACCGGCCCCTCACTCACGGGCGATTGCGAGGAGGACGTATGGGGTGCCGTGGTCCGCCGGACCCTCGCCGGCGGCGCCCCGGGACCGGCCGACGGCAGCCCAATGGAGCCCGCTGCCGAACCCAGCCCCGTTCACGCGGCGGCCACCCGCGCATGAAATCGATCTTTCTCCTCGGCGGACTCGCCGGCTTCACGACGGCGGCGGTGACGGGCTGGCTCGTCGGCTCCGGGCCCGACCGGATCTGCCTGGACGCCATGGTCGGCGCCCTGGTGGGGGCCGTCCTCTTTCGCTGGTTCTGGGGCATCGTGCTGCGCGGCATGCGCGAGATCTACCTGGCCCGCCAGCAGGCCGCGGCGGCGGCCATCGCGGCGGCCGCGGCGGCGACCGCGGCCGCCACGCCGGCCCCTAAACCGCGAGCCTAGCCACCCGCCCAAACTTTGTCCCTGACCCTGCCCATCCTTCACCTTATGAATAACCCAGTTGCCACCCTCCCATCCGGCTCGGAAACCACGCCGGCCGCCGCCTGGCGCGCCTACCAATCCGTCAGTTCCGGAGGCTTCGACGAGAAGGAGCTGATCGAACGCCACCTGCCGCTCGTGCGCAACGTGGTCGAGCGCCTCAAGCTGACCCTGCCGGCCCACATCGATGCCGACGATCTGTTCAGCGTCGGCGTCACCGGCCTGATGGCCGCGGTCCGCAATTACGACCCGGATCAGGACAAGACCTTCGCGGGCTACGCCGCCGTGCGCATCCGGGGCGCGATCCTCGACGAGCTGCGGCGGCTGGACTGGTGCCCGCGCCGGACGCGCGCCCGCGCGCGCAAGGTCAAGGAGGCCATCAATGCGCTCGAGCAGCGGTTGGGTCGCGCCGCGACGGCGGACGAGATCTGCCAGGAGCTGGGACTGACCCCCCGCGAATATGCCAAGTGGCTCGACGAGTCCCGGCCGGTGACCTTCATCGCGATCGACCAGACGAGCGATCAGGGCGATTCCGAGGGCGCTTCGCTCCACGAGATGCTGGCGGACGAGAACGACGAGACCGGGCGGGAACGGGTCGAGAAGCAGGAAATGCTGCAACTTCTCGCTCAACGGATCAGCGAATTGCCCGATATCCCCAGGAAGATTCTCGCCATGTACTATTTCGAAAACCTCCGCCTGGCGGAAATCGCCGCCGTGTTCGGCCTGACCGAATCCCGCATCTGCCAGATTCACTCGCAGGCGATTCTCGGTCTCCGGGCCTATCTGGGGCGCGCGCGCAATCGCTGAGCGCGGCGGGACGATCGCCGCATGCTCGCTATCATCGGCGCCCTCATCGTCCTGGGTTCGACCTTGGGCGGATTTATGCTGGCCGGCGGCAAGCCGCTGGTGCTGCTGCACCTGTCCGAATTCGTCGTGATCCTGGGGGTCGCGGCCGGCGTGCTGGTGATCGCCAGCCCGGGGCATGTGCTCACGGAGATCATCCACAAGATCAAGGCCGTGCTCGGCGGCAAGAGCCCGAGCCGGGACGACTTCACCGAACTGCTGAAGCTCATCTACGAAATCCTCATGCTCGGCCGGCGCAATGGGCTGATCGCGCTGGAGGAACACGTGATGGATCCGACGAAGAGCGCGATCTTCACCAAGTACCCCTCGGTGCTCAACCATCACGAACGGCTGCAGTTTCTCTGCGACAGTCTGAAGCCGATCATCGACGGCAAGATCAAGCCGGACCAGCTCGAAACCCTGATGGAGGCGGAACTCGCCTCGAAGGAGACGGCGGCCGAACATCCCGTGCACATTCTGACCCTGGTGGGGGATTCCCTGCCCGGCATCGGCATCGTCGCCGCCGTGCTGGGCATCATCAACACGATGTCGGCGATCGCCGACGGTCCGGAGGTGGTGGGCGAGCGGGTGGCGGCCGCGCTGACGGGGACGCTGCTCGGCATTTTCGCCGCGTATGGCTTCGTCAATCCGCTCGCGAATCGCATCAAGTTCAACGACGCGGCCGATCTGCAGTGCCTGCGCTGCATCCAGCACGCGGTGGCGAGTTTCGCGCGCGGCCTCCCGCCGCAGACGGCGGTGGAGATCGCGCGGCGCGCCCTGGATCACGCGGTTCAGCCCGACGGGGCGGAGCTGGAGGCGGCGATGAAGGCGATCCCGGCCACGAAGTAACGGAGCGGCCATGGCCAAGAAAGCGGCGCATCACGGCGGGGCGTGGAAGGTGGCCTACGCCGACTTCGTCACGGCCATGATGGCCCTGTTCATGGTCCTGTGGATCTCCAAGCAGGACAGCAAGGTCCTCGTCGCGACCTCCACCTATTTCAAGCAGCCGTTCCTCTCGATCATGGACAATCACGGCGGCGTGATGCCTTTCCCCAAGGACCAGCCGGACAATCCCGACTCCGGCCGCGCCGGACCCGCCAACGCCGGGAAGGACAAATCCGCCTCCGCGGCCCGCAAGATCGAACTGAATTTCCTGAACGCGCTGGCGCTGGACTTCCGGCGGCAGCTGCGGGTTGACAACGAACTGGACCAGAAACCGATCGACATTCAGGTGACGTCCGACGGGCTGCGCATCACGCTGTTCGATCGCGCCCGTCAGCCCCTCTTCGCCGAGCGCACGGCCGAACTCACACCCTGGGGTCGATTCGCCCTGCAGAATCTGGCCTGGTTGATCGATCGGCACCGCTTCAAGGTTGCGATCGACGGCCATACGCGCGCTCACCTGGCGCTGCCCCAGGAAAACTATTCGGCCTGGGAGCTGTCCACCGATCGGGCGAACGCGGCGCGCCGCAGCCTGGTCCGTTACGCGGTCGAACCGGCCGCCATCGAACGGGTGACCGGCTATGCCGATACCCAGCCCCTCGACGCGGCGGACCGCGACGCCGAATCCAACCAGCGGATCACCGTGAGCCTCAAGGTGGCCGAAATGTCCCGCGCGGAGGGGAAGGTGGTGCCGGTGACCACGGCCCCCCTCAGCCTGTCCACGCGCCCGCCGATTCCTTCGCTCCAATGAAATCATTTCTGCAGGGACGAAAGTCCGTTCCCGGCCTCGCGCTCGTCGCGTCGCTTCCTCCCGCTCCCGCCTTGCTCCCCGCCATGGGTCGGGTGGTTTCCCCCCCCGCCAGCGGACCGTCCGTGGAAGTGGTCAAGGAGGGCGACAAGGTGGTGCGATTGATCGTCACGTGCGCCTGCGGCGAACGGACCGAGGTCGAGTGCCTCTATCCCGCCGGTGCCTGAGCCGCGCCTTCGTCGCCGGCGGGCCAGGGGGAAACTTTTACCCCATCCGAATTGAAGATTTTGTAAAAGGTTATAGAGCAACTGCTTACGGTTTTGGCATTCCCAATGCTGTGTCCGTCAGCGGATGAACATCGGGATCTACCAAAATGCCGCCTCGCTTTCCGCCCTGGAGCGCTGGCAGGACGCGGTGACCCAGAACATCAGTTCCAGCCAGATCCCTGGATATCGGGAGCGCACGGTCAACGTCTCGGGCCAGGACAACGGCCAATTCACCATCGCCGCCGACGCTCCGGGTGGTCCGGATTCGAGCCAGCCCGCTTCGTTTCCGACCGCCGCCGGCGGCGTCAATTTCACCTCGGGCGAAACCAAGCGGACCGGCCGGCCGCTGGATGTGGCGATTCAAAGCTCAGGCTTCTTTCAGGTCCAGATGCCCGACGGCTCCTCGGCCTACACCCGCAACGGCGGCTTCGGCGTTCGGACCGACGGGACGTTGGTCGACAGCTCGAATCATCCCGTCATGAGCGATTCGGGCTCGGCGCTCGTGATCGCCCCCGGCGGAGGCGATCCGACCATCACCCAGGACGGCATGATCTCGCAGGGCACCACGCCCATCGGCCGCCTGGCCGTGCAATCGTTCGCCAATCCCCGTGCGCTCGTGCCGATCTCGGGCGGACTCTTTGTCTCCAGCTCGACCGAAACGCCGGCGACGGTGACCCACCCCGATCTGATCCAGGGCTTTTTGGAGTCCTCGAACGTCTCCCCTCTCTTCGAGATGGTGAGCATGGTCCAGATCTCGCGCGCCTACGAGGCCAACCAAAAGGTGATCAGCAATGCGGACCAGCAAACCCAGAAGACGATGGACGCGCTTGGCTAAGCGCGCGCTCCGCCACCGCCCATGAATCTCTCCCTCTATTCAGCGGCCACCGGCATGGAGGCGCAGGAGCTGAATCTGAACACGATCGCCAACAACCTCGCGAACGTGAACACCCCCGGTTTCAAGCGCAGCAAGATCGAGTTTCAGGATCTCCTCTACCAGAAGCCGCGCGCGTCCGGCGCCGACGCGGGCAACGGCAACCTCACCCCGACGGGGCTGGAGGTCGGCAACGGCTCGCGGGCGGCGGCGACCTCGAAGATTTTCACGCAGGGTCAGCTCAGCCAGACCGGACAGCAGCTCGACCTCGCCCTCCAGGGGGACGGCTTCTTCGCGGTGCAGCGGCCGGACGGCACGATCGGTTATACCCGGGACGGCTCGTTCAAGCTGAATGCCCAGGGGCAGGTGGTGACCACGGACGGCCTGCAGGTCCTGAGCGGCTTCCAGACGATCCAAGCGGGCGCCACGTCGATCAGCGTCTCCCAGGGCGGGGACGTGACGGTGCAGGGCCCCAACGGCACGCAGACCTTTGCCCTGACGCTGACGCGTTTCCCGAATCCGGCCGGCCTCGAAAGCATGGGCGGAAACTTATATACCGAGACCGCCGCGAGCGGCTCGCCGCAGGCGGGCCAGCCCGCCCTCCAGGGCTTCGGCAGCATCGTGCAGGGCTACCTCGAGGGTTCCAACGTCAGCATCGTCGAGGAGATGGTGAACCTGATCGTCGCCCAGCGCGCGTATGAAATCAATTCCAAGTCGGTGCAGGCCTCCGACCAGATGCTCCAGAACGTGGACAACATGAAACAATGATCACCTCCTTGATTCGTCGTTGGTTGTGGGTGGGCGGCGGAATCGCCGCGCTCGCGGCGCGGGCCGATTCCGCCGAGGGAACCGGGTCCGCCGCCGAAGCGCCGCCGGCCGCAGCCGCAGCCCTGCCCGCCGCGGCCGTCGCGTCGGCGCCGGACGAGCTGCCCCTGTCGCCGGAACTGCTCGCCGCGCAACTGGCGGACGATCTGCGCAACCGGTTCAGGCTCGACGGGGAGTTCCAGATCGAACTGCTGGGGGCTTGGACGCCGCCGGCGCGGCTCGCGCGGGCCTGGCGCATCGCGATCACCGAATATCCCTCGGCGGCGGGGGCGAACATGCTGGTGCGTTTCCGGGCGTACGGCGACGGTGCCGTCGAACCGGAGGCCATGCTCATGCTGCGGGCCTCGCTGTGGCGCGACGCCTGGTTCACCACGGAACCGCTGCCCGTCGGGGCCGCCCTCGAACTGCCGAGGATCGAGCGCCGGCGCATCGATGCGTTTCGGACGAAGGATGCGATCCCGTCGGCCACCCCCGCGTCCAACTTGATCGCGGCCCGCGCGATTCCGGCGGGTGCGCTGCTGACCTGGCGGGATGTGGGTCCGCGGCCGCTCGTGCGCAAGGGCGAGATCGTCGAGGTCTCCGCTTCCGAAGGCATGCTGCACATCACGATGAAGGGGATCGCGCTGCAGAACGGCGCCAAGGGCGATGTGGTCCCGGTGCGCAATCCCGATTCCCTCAAGACGATCCCCGCCCTGGTGGTGGCGGAAAGCCGCGTCCAGGTCCGCCTCTGAATCCCCATGCTCCGTCCTCCCCTCCTGCCGCTTCTCCTGCTCCTGATCTCCGCGGGCCGCCCGGTTCTCCGGGGCGGCTCGCTTTGGCCCGCCGAGGGCGTCGGCCTCGTCGCCGACCGCAAGGCGGCCCGCGCCGGCGACATCCTCACCGTCGTGATTCAGGAATCCAACGACGCGTCGAGTACGCAGAACAAGCAGACCACCCGCAAATCGAGCGTGAACGACGCGGTGAGCCAGTTCATCTTTCCCCCCGCGGTGAGCGGCCTGGGTACCCACGCGGGACAGCTGCCCAGCCTGCAGTTTTCGGGCCAGTCGGATTTCAC
>Ga0116230_10007645_pt1 | contig 10673 bp, 7 predicted proteins | sample S1TSphfallax_3_FD_88678 | JGI IMG/M metagenome (GOLD analysis project Ga0116230, IMG submission 88678) | Host-associated microbial communities from peat moss isolated from Minnesota, USA - S1T2_Fd - Sphagnum fallax MG | ecosystem: Host-associated > Plants > Peat moss > Unclassified | place: USA...
AACTCCTTTTATACAATTTATAATCTATATACGTATATATAAATAAGTATATATAAATAAGTATATATAAATAAGTATATATAAATAAGTATATATAAATAAGTATATATAAATAAGTAGTTATATAGAATTATATAAACTTAGTATTATAATAATTACTTCGTTAACACTACGTAATTATTATAATACTAAGTTTATATAATTCTTATTATATAATAGTATATTATAATAGTATTTATATATTAGTATTTATATATACGTATTTATATATAAGTATATATATATATATATTAATACAACTAATGAGAATAGAAACCAAAAGTTATACGAAAACTTGGCTCCGTATTTGCTACTTTCTTTCTTTTTCTTTTAAAAAATAATAAAATTTATTATATTTTTAATAATGAAAAAGGTGAAGAAAGTTAGCTATTTATCTTTTAGATCAAAGAAAAGTCGCATCAATTAAGACTTATAATACAAGTATATTAATTTTATAATTATTAATCATACCTTATTACTTAACGACAAAAGAAACTTGCTTTGATTACTTTCCTCCAAAGCTAAAGGCAAAGAAAGAAAAAGAAAATTTTAATCTAAATTATTAATTTTTATTATAACAACTATTTATAAATAATAAAAACTATAATTTTATTTATTATCTGATTATAACAATAGACCAACTCAACATTGTTTTGAACACAATTTGTTAGAATCCCTCGTTTATAGAGTTCTATGGTAAATTGTTAACTCAAAAGGACCAAATAAACTTTTTGTAAATAAAGCTTAAAATTGGCTTCATGAAATTGCATTCAATCTGCAGCCCTTTTGAATTTTAATCTTATTTTATTTATTTTTTATGTTTTTATTATATTATAAAATAATTATTTTTTATTATTATAATTAGTATTTATTACATTAGATTCAAAATCTAAAAATTAAAATTATAAAATAAATTATACCAATTTTTCAAACCGTAAATTTTTAACACTAATAAAATTTAAAACCCATTTTTTTGACCTCTATAAAATAATCATTTTTTGATAAAAAATTTATATTAATTTGCGATTAGCAGACCAGGCGTATAAAATATTTATTTATTAAAATCGATTTTAATCCATTTATTGTTAGTTAATTTTTTTAGGGTTTATTTTTTATGTTTTTATTATATTATAAAATAATTATTTTTTATTATCAATAAATAAATTTTTATTTATAAATGATTTTTTTCAACAAATCACAAAATAATTGGTTCATTATATTTTTTTTTTGGAATTTTAATAGGGTTAATAGGTTCTTCTATAAGAATTATAATACGTATAGAATTAAGAAAATTAGGAAGATTTATTGGAAATGGTCAAATTTTTAATGTATTAATTACAGCTCATGCATTTTTAATAATTTTTTTTATAGTTATACCAATTTTAATTGGAGGATTTAGAAATTGATTATTACCATTAATATTAGGTTGTGTTGATATAAGATTTCCACGTTTAAATAACTTAAGATTTTGAATATTAATTCCATCTAATTTACTATTATTAACTTCAAGTTTAGTTCAATCTGGAGTAGGAAGAGGTTGAACTGTTTATCCTCCTTTATCTTCTTTAGGACATCAAAATCAATCTGTAGACTTTGCTATTTTTTCTCTTCATATTGCTGGAATTTCTTCAATTTTAAGTTCTATAAATTTTTTAGTTACTATTTTAAATATACGTACATTTGGAATAAGACTAGAAAAAATAGCTTTATTTGTTTGAAGTGTTTTTATTACAGTATTTTTATTAATCTTATCTTTACCTGTTTTAGCATCTGCTATTACAATACTTTTGACAGATCGTAATTTAAATACTAGATTTTTTGATACTGTTCTTGGAGGATCTAATATTCTTTATCAACATTTATTTTGATTTTTTGGACATCCCGAAGTTTATGTTTTGATCTTACCAGCTTTTGGAATTGTATCACATACTATTTTATTACTATTTGGTAAAAAAGAAATTTTTGGAAATAGAAGAATAATTTTTGCAATATTGTCCATTGGTCTTTTAGGTTGTATTGTTTGAGCTCATCATATATTTACAGTAAGTTTAGATATTGATTCTCGTTCTTATTTTACATCTGCAACAATAGTAATTGCTCTACCAACTGGAATTAAAGTCTTTAGTTGAATAGCATCTATATTTGGAAGTTTAATAAAAGTTTCTGTAAATTTATTATGATTATTAGGATTTTTATTTTTATTTACTGTTGGTGGTTTAACTGGTATTATATTATCAAATTCTTCTATTGATATTTCTTTTCATGATACATATTTTGTAGTTGCTCATTTTCATTATGTATTATCTATAGGAGCTGTTTTTGGAATTATTATTGGTATATATTTATGATTCCCTATATTTTTTAAATTAAATTTAAATCAACTTTTAGGAAAAATACAATTTTTTATTATATTTTTAGGAGTAAATTTAACTTTTTTCCCTCAACATTTTTTAGGAATAAATTCTATACCACGTCGTATTATCGATTTTCCAGATTACTTTATTTTTTATAATCTATTATCTTCTTTTGGATCTTTAATTTCATTTTTAGGTATTTTAATTTTAATTTTTAATATGTTATTAATAAATTTAAAAAATATAATTTTTTATAGATCTTTATCAGTAAATGGTCTTGAAATAACTTTTTCAAATTTAAGTCATACTAATTTAACTAGAGCTTTAATTGTCACAAAAGGATAAATTTATAAATCAAATTTTTTTATTCATTATTATCAACTAGAATAAGAAAAAATATTTCTTATTTTTGAAACTATGGATTTTTACTTACAGTAACTTTATTAATTCAAATTTTTAGAGGATTTTTTTTAACATTTTTTTATAGAGCAAATATTTCACTTAGATTTGAAAGAGTAATTTATATTATAAAAGATGTAAATTATGGATGAATTTTTCGTTTAGTTCATTCAAATTTTGCATCATTGTTTTTTTTATTTTTATATTTACATATAATACGTAGAATTTTTTTTAACTCAATAAAATTTAAAAAATTGTGAAGAAGAGGATTTGTTATTTATCTTTTACTTATAATAATTGCTTTTATAGGTTATGTATTAGTATGAGGTCAAATATCTCTTTGAGGTAGAACAGTAATTACAAATTTGCTGAGAATTTTTCCTTTTGGAAATATAATAATTATATTACTTTGAGGAAGATTTTCAATTAATAATCCATTAGTTCAATTTTTTTATTCTCTCCATTTTATTTTTCCTTTCATTCTTTTATTATTAGTTGTAATTCATTTTTATATTTTGCATATAAAAGGATCTAGAAATATTTTTTCTATTTTAAACAATAATGAAAAAATTAAATTTTATAATTATTTTTTAGTAAAAGATATTTTTACTATTATTTATTTAATTATATTTTTATTTATTGTTATAATTAAACCTATAATATTATTGGATAGAGAAAATTCTATTAAAGCTAATTATATAATATCTCCTATTCATATTCAACCTGAATGATATTTTTTATATATTTATGCTGTTTTACGTTCTATTCCAAATAAAGTAGGTGGAGTTTTATTCTCTTTTATAATTATTATATTAATTTATTTACTATTAATAATAAATTTTAGTTTTGAATTTAAATCTTTTTGAGTAAATAAAATAATTAATTGTTTAGTAGTATATATTTTTATTCTATTAAGTTGAATTGGAGCAAAACCAGTTGAATATCCATTTTTAGCTATTGGTTTTATTTTTTCTGTCAGATTTTTTATTATTTTATTGTTTAAAATTGGATTTAGTTATATTTTAAAAAATATTTTAAGATAAAAATTCAAACTATATTAATTGTTTTGAAAACAATAACTTGATTTTATCAATAGTTTAAATTCATATTTTTATAAATAAACAAAAAAATAGACCCTAAAAAAATTAACTAACAATAAATGGATTAAAATCGATTTTAATAAATAAATATTTTATACGCCTGGTCTGCTAATCGCAAATTAATACAAATTTTTTATCAAAAAATGATTATTTTATAGAGGTCAAAATTCTTAAATTTAAAATCCAATTAAATTTAATTATAAAGGATACAAAAGATAATTTGCATTTATCTAATAAAAATATTCTGTTCTAAAAGTTTTTAAAACATTATATTGTAAATATAAAGTATGAATGGACAATTTATTTAAATCAAAATAGTTTATTATATTTTCATTCATAAATTAAACTAACTAGTATAAAAAGAATAAATATAAACAAATAAATAAAAAACAGATAATTATTTAAATAAAATAATAATGTTAATAAAATGATAATTTCTAAGTCAAATAAAATAAAAATAAATGCAATTATAAAAAATTGAATAGAAAAAATAATACGCCTAAATTTGTTTATTTCAATACCTGATTCAAATATTTGTTTATATTCTATATTTTTTTCCTTTTCTCTCAAAAAAAATACTAAAAAAAATATGATTATAACAATAATAGAAACTACAAAAGTAAAGTAAATAATAATAATAAATCTTTTAGTATAATTTATACCTATGATTTCCAATCATAAAATAATAAAGATTAATTAAATCTTCATCAATATATAAAACTATATAAAAATAGTCATACTACATCAACAAAATGTCAATATCAGATTGATATTTCCATTCCTACATGAGAAAGTTTATTTATTTGAAGTTTTATCATACGAATTATTATAATAAATAGTAAAATAGAACCACATAAAACATGAATACCATGAAAACCTGTGAACAAAAAAAAAGAAGATCCAAAAACAGAATCTATAATAGTAAAATTTAAATTTTTATATTCTATTAATTGTAATATGGAAAAATAAACTCCTAAAACAATTGTAAGTCCTATATATAATACTGATTTTTTTTGATTTAATACTATATAATAATGAGCTAATGTTACAAAAAATCCTGAAGATAATAATACTAAAGTATTTAATAAAGGAACTAAAAAAGGATTTAAAGGATTAATATAAAAACTTGGTCATAAATTTCCTATTTCAATATTGGGATTTAGACTACTGTCAAATAGTGTTCAAAAAAATCCAAAAAATAATATTACTTCTCTAAAAATAAATCATGCTATTCCTATTTTTACATTTGAAATAATAAACTTGTTAAAGGATGAAAATTCTAGGTTGAAAAATAATGCATAAAGAAAAATAGATAAAAGTAATAAAAAAATAAATCCAATAATAAAATAAAAATTATTATTAAAAAATAGTATTAAAAAAGCTAAAAATAAACCTATACTTAATAGTCTTCATAAAAATGGAAAATAACTTATTATAACAACGTAAAAAAATGAAAACATTAAATTATAATTTTATAATTATATCAAATTTTAAGATTCTGAATAATAAAAAGTTAATAAAATAGTAAAAATTAAAGATTGAATTAAAACTACTAGTAATTCTATTAGAAGAAATAGAGAGTAAGGAATTAAAAAATAAATTCCTATAGATAAAAAAATATTAATTAGATAATGACCAATTGTTAAATTTGCTATTAAACGCATTGAAAGTACAAATGGACGAATAAGAATTCTTATTAATTCAGATAAAAATATAAAAAATATAGAAAAAATGTTTAAATTTTTATTAGAAAAATGTAATATTAATTTTTTACGATTGGAAACTAAACTTGCTACTAAAAAAGAAATTCAAATAGAAATTGAAATAAAAAGATTAAATAGTATAGAAGAACATAAACTTGATTCGTAAATACAAAATCTAACATAGTTAAAAAAAACAATTACATATAATATTTTATAAAAAAATAATAAATTAAAAGTTTGATTTTTTTTATTTAAAAATCTACATATTAAATTATTTATTTTAGTTTGTAATCACATATTTATAATTAGAAGTTTATTAGGGTGTTTTTCTTTATTTCAAATTGTATAAATTAATAATAGTATTAAAATAAATAAAATGTATTTTGCTATAAAGTTAAACTCTAAAGTATAAAATTTTAATTTCGCAAATTAATAGTTTATTTAACTTACTACTTTTTAATATATAAATATAAAAATTATTATAAATAAAATTATAAAAAAGAGAAAAATTTTATTTTCTAAAATATAAAATTTTATGTTAAAAAAAAATTGTAAAAAAACTTTATTTTCTACTAATTCCAAAAATCTTTTTTCAAAAAGTTTTTTAAAAATAATGTTAATAGGATAAAAAATAGAGTTAAATAAAAAAATAAATCCATCTAAATAAAAATTTTTGTTAAATAATTTTGTTAAGTTTTTAATTTTATTAAATGAACTAAATAAAAAAATAGAAAAAATAAAATATAGTAAAATCATTATTTTTTTAAAAAAGGAAATGAAAATAATTTCAACTTTAAAAAAGTTTCAAAAAAAAAACTTTCTAAACATAATTCTTATCAAAAATAAAAAAAATGGTAAAATTTGAAAGTAAGAAAAAGAGCTAAAATAAAGAATTCTTTTATTCTTAAAAAAATTTTGATTTGCAATTAATAAAAAAGAATAAAAAAAACTTATTATCATACTAATATAAATAAGAATTAATAATAAAAATCTAATTTTTATTAAAAAAAATTTCTCCAAAATTAAGTCTTTTCTATAGAATCCAGAAAAAAAAATTAAACCTATTAATGACAATAGACTAATATTTATTATTATATTTAAACAAATATTATTTCCTTTAAAAAAAATACGAAAATCTTGTTGATTAAAATTTTTATGAATCAAAATTCCTACTATTAAAAATAATAGACTTTTAAAAAAAGCATGAGACAACATATGAAAGTAAGAAAATCTTATAAAATTAATTGTTAAAGACAAAAGAATAAAAGATATTTGTATTAAAGTAGAAAAAGCTACAATTTTTTTAAAATCTATTTCTATCAAAGAATTTAATCCACTTAAAAGTAATGTAACAATACTAACTAATAAACAAAGTATAATCAAATGTTGAAAATTAATAAAATAATAAAATTTTATTATTAAAAATAATCCTGAAGTTACTAAAGTTGAAGAATGAACAAGAGAAGAAGTAGGTGTAGGAGCTCTTATAGCAAAAGGAAGTCAGGATGAAAAAGGAAATATAGCTCTTTTTGTCAAAAACAAAAAAAATAGAAAAAAAGATAAAAACTTGTTCAAAATTAAATTTATAGAATTTATATTACTATAAATCAAATAAACTATAATTCTTAAAAAAATAAAATCACCTACACGATTTCTTATTATTGTAACTATTGCAGATTGTAAAGAATTTTTATTGTTATAATATGCAATTAATAAATAAGAAGAAATTCCTAAATTATCTCATCCAATATAAATAGAATATAAACTTTCTCTAATAATAAAAATTACTATAGATAATATAAAATATAACATTAAAAACAAATATTTACCTAGAGAAGTATCATTTTTTAAATAAAAATAAGAATAAAAAAAAATAATAAGACTAATGACTAAAACACATATTATAAACATTATGTTTAAAAAATTAAAATTAAAATTTATTAAAATTATTTTTATTCAAAAAGTAAAATTAATTCTATAAAACAATGAACAAAAAAATAATATTATAAGAATAATTCAAATTGAAAAATAAAATTTTATTTTATATTTTACCTTTAAATTCACAATTTAATATTCTTTTTAAACTAAATATAAAATTTTATAAATAAAATAAATATTTTTTATAATAAATTTAATAATATTATTTATTACTTTATTGATGTTTTTAAGTTCTATTAATTGAATTCAAGCATGAATTTCTATTGAATTAAATATTTTTTTCTTTCTTATTATATTTAATTATAAAAATTTCTTTTCTAAAATTGAAAGTATAATTAAATATTTTATTATTCAAACCTTTAGATCTTTGGGTATATTATTTTTTATAAATAGAATGTCAAATTATTTTTTTATTTTTATCTTAATTTTAATTAAATTAGGATTTCCTCCATTCCATTTTTGAGTTGTTAACTTTTTAAAAAAATTAGAATATATTCAATACTGAATTTTTCTAACCTTTCAAAAAATTCAAATGATATTTTTTATTTTTTTTTATTTAAATTTACAAACTCTTTTATTTTTAAGTTTTTTTGTTTTCTATTTTTATTTTTTAATAATAAAAACCAATGATTTAAAAATATTTTTTTTCTTTTCATCGTATTTTTTAAGAATTTTTTTTTTATTAATTTTAATATATTCTTTAAAAGAAAGAGTAATTTTGTGAATTATTTATTCAGCAAATTTAACTTTTTTAATAATAAATAAGAATTTAAATTTAGTTAATATTATAAAAATAAATAAAATATTTACTATTATTTTACTTATTTCATTAATAGGTTTTCCTCCATTTAATATTTTTTTTATAAAATTAAATTTGTTAAATTATACTATTAATATAAATATTTTTTTAGTTTATATTTTATTAATAATTTTCGTTTATGGAATAGCAATTTACTCAAAAATGATTTTTTACCTTTTTATTACAAAATGATCAAACATAAATTTTTCTAAGAAATTAAACTATTTTAATCAAATAGTAGTTCTTTTAATCTTATTTTAAAATTTTAATAAAACATTTTATTTAGTTTAAGTATAAAACATTGAACTGTTAATTCAAAAATCAAATAAAAATTATATAAATTAAGTCCAAAGACATTATTAGATTAAGAATCTAAAACTTTTATTAAGTTATTAATTTATTATTTTAATTTTCAAACCTTAAATTTTTAACACTAATAAAATTTAAAACCCATTTTTTTGACCTCTATAAAATAATCATTTTTTGATAAAAAATTTGTATTAATTTGCGATTAGCAGACCAGGCGTATAAAATTTTAGTATACAAAATATTTATTTATTAAAATCGATTTTAATCCATTTATTGTTAGTTAATTTTTTTTAGGGTTATTTTTAAAAAATTATAAACTAAGAAATTTATTATATATATATAAGTTATTAAAAGGATTTTATTTGAAAGTTAGAAGCTTTCTTTTACCTTTTAAAATAATAGATTTTTATTATGACTATTAAATTCAAAATTTAATGTGCAATTTACACTATAATAAAATTATTAAAAGATCATTCTTTTTATTGTAAATAAAATGCTATTAAAAGCTTTACTTTTAATCAAAGAATACCTTCCGATATTCTTACCATGTTTCAACTTACTTTTTTATTAAAGGCGATGAGCGATTAGTAGCTTAAACAGTAATTATTCATTTTTTCTAGAATTTTACTTTTAAATCCTTTTTAACACATAAAAATAATTGTAACTCAACTACTCATTTAGATATAGAGCCATATTGATCTGTATAAGTAGTTTAAACTACCATTTGTTTCAAGTTATTTAAAACTTTTGTATTACGAAGATATACTACAATTACTAAATGATAATTCGAGGATCATCATATTAAGAGTCAAGTTCCTCTAAATATTTGTTTAACACACTGTTTTTTTTAGTTTGATTTTACTTTACCTACTATAAGATAAAAATAACTGAGTATCCAATTCAGGTTTTAGTTTTTACTTTTTATAAATGAAGTAAAATTTCACTTTTTATTTTTAAATTTATATTTTACATTTTATATTTTTTCTATCAATGTATAGCCACAGAAGTTGGAACATTATTTTTCCAAATTTGTTATATAAAAATAATTTGTATAATATTAATGCTGAATTTTACATTAAGTTTTTTAAAAAAATAAACTAAAGCCTAATTTTATAAAGTTATTTTTCTTGATTTTACAAAAATCATATTTTTTAAACTTAAACTTTGAATTTAAAATTTGTAAAATAGTTTTTAAATTCTAAATTTAATGTATATCAATTATACTAATTACAATTTAAAGAGATTAAAACAATAGCTAAAAATAGCAATGGCCTTTTAATCCATAGATGTCTTAAGACTTGTTTTAAATTAAAATTTTGCTTTTTGTATCAAGATTTTTAAAAAATTTTTAAGATTAAAATAAACGAAAAATAAAGATTTAACTTTTAATAAAGACTATTGTATTATAAATATTTAAAATAAAAGTTAGTTATAAAAAATTTCAATTTATTTAATAACTTTTTAAAAAAACAATATATAATATATTAATAATAAATAAAATATAATTAAAATTTTATATTTATAATATAATAATTTGAAAATTTGTAATAATTAAATTTTAATAAAAATTTAATAAAAAAAACTTTTATAATTAGAATTAAAAAATGAGTAATTATAAAAATATTATAGTGTTTTAAAAGATAGAAAGACAGTTTATCAAAAACATAGCTTTTTGAAAAATAAAAAGTATTATCTGCTCACTGTTATTATAAAGAGCTTCAGTATTTTGACTGTTCCAAAGTAGCGAAATTAATCGTTTTTTAATTGAAAACAAGATATGAATGTATACTACTTTCTAGTGTAAAATATAATGTTAGAATGAAATTAAAAAAATAATTAAAATTTTATTATATAAAAATAAAAAGATAAGACCCTAAAAATTTTATTAATTTTAAATAGGAAAGTTAAATTTTTAATTATACTAATTTATTAAATAAAAAATTACTTTAGGGATAACAGTTCAGTATTAATAAATAGTTCTAATATTTATTATTGCAAAAACATCGATGTTGAATTTTAAAAAGTTAAAAAG